>Ga0075430_100000414_pt1 | contig 31703 bp, 32 predicted proteins | sample RhiMetdeltSRZDD4_FD_75294 | JGI IMG/M metagenome (GOLD analysis project Ga0075430, IMG submission 75294) | Populus rhizosphere microbial communities from Tennessee, USA - Rhizosphere MetaG P. deltoides SRZDD4 | ecosystem: Host-associated > Plants > Roots > Rhizosphere > Soil | place: USA... | reverse complement strand
TGCTCGTAGACCACGATTGAGGCTTGTTAGGTCGTGGCTCACTCATAGCAGATGACTCTATGGTAGCAATGGTTTGCTGTTGTTGTCGCCTGCGAGAAGGCATTGCATCATTCCCATTAACACTGCTAACTACAAGGGACTCCCGGAATACGCGTTTGCCCAGCTTCTGCAGAAACTCCGTTCTCTCTTTTGCGGAGCTCTTTAGAGTGGAGTGCAAAGTATTGATGCTCGATGATGGAATATGAGGCGAGCGTCTGGTATGTGCTATCCAGCCTGTGGATTGAGCAATTTGCACAAGCATATTAGGATCTATTGCTTCCGGTTTGCTTACTTCAAGAACTACTTCTCCTGTTGCATCGTCGCAAAATATTGCTGACACCTGCACATCTTTTGGAAGCAATTTTACTACTGCTTGTCTAGTCTGATCCTCTGGTAACCTGCTTGATGGATCAGTGCGAATAATGAATCGCTTTTTCAAAGTCTTCGATAAGGATGACAAGAAATAAGTCAACTCAGTGAGCGCAAACTTTGGGTTCTTAGTATAAAGCGCAATATTTGGGCCTTCAAATCTCACAAACGTTATCTGAGAGTCTGAGGGAATGGATTTGAGTATTACTTTGCTGACTGCCTCCTCGCTCTGAGTAGTAACCTTTGTGATGCCATTGTCGATCTCTTCTCCAGATAACCTTCTTGCTGATCCTGGGGGTGTTGTTGCTGTTGTTGATGATGCTCTATTCCCTTTTGGAAAGGTAGTTGTTGTTGGTGTTGTTCTCGTCGTCTGCCCAGGTTGAGATACAGTTTCGCCAACCTTTTGATTCTTTTCTAATTCCTCCATTATCGCTCATCTGGCTATACTCCAACTGTATATGCCTTCAGGCTACGATCAATTGTATAAGGCACAAAGTAGTAATAAGCCGGTACTATATCCGTGACTCCATTATAAAAGGATAGTGCTTTTTAGAATCCGAGGTACGGAAGCACTAACACCGCGAATACAATGGCAACCATTACAAGAGTCATTAGCATATTTGCGTTTCTTGCAATCGCTTTGGACTTCGCTCTTTTCTCTATTAAAGCACCATACAGCTGGCCTCCGTCAAGTGGGCCTAATGGCAGTGCATTGAATATTCCGACATTAAAGTTGATGAACCAAAGCCAGAATAGCATATTGGCAACGGGAGCAAATGCGTCTCCAAAAACAGTCGAGGTATATTTTGGAGCCATGAGATCAGAGAAAGGCACAAAACCCTGTTGAAAGGTTGGTGGAAGGAGGATAGCCAGAGGGTTTTGAGTAAACTGGTTCTTGTATGTGTTAAGGACCGCCTGAGGATCTTGTGATAGAGCGGTCACACTGACACCTAAGGTTCCTCTGCCTGGCTCTACCGCTGAAGGTAGTGTCACCTGATGGATTATAGTGTCTCCAGCATTGTTGACCCAGGTCATTTCGATAGTACTGCCAAGGTTTCTCCGTAGATTATCGCTCAAATCAGCAAGTGATGTAATCTGTTGGCCTGCAATATACTGAATCACCGATCCGTCCTCAATTCCTACAGTTTCAGCCAGAGAGCCACTATTTACGCTGATCACCATTACGCCAAACTGTGGACCATTAGGGGTAGCTGGAAGAGGAACAAGGGTAGAAATTACAAAGTACATTCCGAACAAACATGCGGCTGCTAATATCATATTGTTGAGCGGACCAGCAGTCAGGACAGCGCTCTTTTGTTTGAGGGTTGCTCGGTTTAGCTCATCCCTTTCAATATTTACAAAGGCGCCGATAGGTATGACAAGAAATAGTACAATTCCTGTAGAATCAACCCTAATGTTATGCACTCTTGCCACAACGCCGTGTCCTGCCTCATGAATGATAATGGTAATAACAAGAGCTGCCAAACCATATGTTATAGGCAAATACGGATTGAACCCGGGAATCAATAGGTTAGCTGCTGGACCAACGCCTCGTACACCTTCCCTTGCCTGGGCATCTCCAAACAGGACCATTAGGGAACCCAGAATAAGAAATATAGCCAATGCAGTTATAGCAGGCATTAGGTATGTGTTAAACCGGGCATATAATTTTGAAATGCGCCATTTGGCGACCTTATCGAAGAATTCAAGGCCAAAGGGTGTGTGAATGAGTATAAGTACTAGTCCCTTTACTTCTACTCGCATTCTGCTATTCTTCTGTTGTTCCAATTGGCTTGTATTAACTTCCTCTGTATTTAAATCCAAGCTTCCTATGTCTTACTGTTGTATTGCTGGATGGTTATATCCCACCACTGGCATCTGCCTTTTGTATTTCAATGTATACTTTGTCGCCAACCTTGATGCCCATGTCTTGATACTCATGCATGCTGAATTTTATAGTCGGAGAATCAGTTAGGCCTGGACCCATAAAGCCAATATTTGTGATGACTTTTGGCATGTTTTTCATGAGATCCTCAATAGAAGTTACATTCGGGCCAAAGGGATTCGTGGTCGGTCTGTCGGGTTTGTATTCTTTGGGGTCATTGAATGTAACGTATACGTATGGGCTGCCATCCTGAGATGCTTCAATTCTGGCAACTATGAACTCTCTTCTCATTAACATGATAGTTTTCACAGGAGGGACTTATTTGCATATCTGAAATGGTAATCTCCCCACTCTTGCATGCTGCAAGCAGAAGGTCTACATTAGAGGTTTGTACACACTGTCTTGATGCTTGCCATCGATGCTGTCAATGTCACTAAAATATACAGGAATTCAAGTCATCCTGCAGTCAAAGACCTTTCTTTAAAAGTGGAGGCAGGCAAAATATTTACGCTATTGGGAAGAAATGGGGCAGGGAAGACTACCTTTGTGAGGATGTGTGCTACTCAATTACTGCCTACTTCCGGTACAATAAATGTCCTCGGTTATGAAGCAGTCACTCAAGCAAGACATGTGCGTGATCTGATCTCTATCGTGCCACAGGAAGGCAGGCCACTCCGAGCTCTTACTCCCTGGGATCATGTTTACAACTGGCTCCAAATAAGAGGAGACAGCAAGAGTGAAGCAAGAGACAAGACTGAGATAATGCTGCGAAAGTTAGAGATCTATGGGGCAAGAGATATTCCTGCAATGAACCTCTCAGGGGGAATGAAGCAAAAGATCCTTGTTGCCATGGCAATGGCAACTGATGCACAGCTTCTCTTCCTTGATGAGCCAACTATCGGACTTGACCCAGTGTCTCGACGGCAAGTCTGGACAGCCATCAAGGATTGGAAACGCAAGGGAGGCTCCATTCTGCTGACAACGCACTATATGGATGAAGCGGAAATGCTATCTGATTATATAGTAATTATTGATAATGGTATGATTGTTGCCCAGGGCACCATTCAAGAGTTACGCAGGATTATACCTCAGAATATTCGGGTAGACATAGCACGTGACACGTTGGACGTCAATACTTTGAAATCTTATGGATCGGTCGTTGACACTGGTGCAGGAATGCTCCGCATATTTACTTTCGAATCTGCAGTGCATGAGCTATCTGATCTTGCATTGCGACATAATCTGTCCTTTACGGTTTCTTCAGTCACACTCGATGACGTCTTCGTTTACATTATGGGTAATGGTATTGTAGATGATCAAAATCGCAAAGAGTAACTTATTGCCTGTGCGACAGGTATTGCTTATCGCATACATGACAGGCGTTCTCTGGTTAAGAAGGAATCCCATGTCATTAGTCTTTACGGCAATAAGTCCGTTCTCTCTGTTGTTTGTACTTTTCGTAGTAAGTGGAGGCCAGTACATTCACTTTGCCGTAGCTGGGAGTCTGGTGATGGCCCTAGTAGGATATGGTCTTGCTCTTGGTCAAGATATCTCCTTTTACAAAACAGAATACAAGGTGCAGGATGTATTTGTTGCCTCACCTGTTTCACCATTGACATATATGGTAGGACTTGCCCTTTCCGAGCTACTATTTGGACTCCCAGCGCTTATAGTGCTAGCGACTCTTGTTGTCTATTTTGGATCAGTATTCAGCATACCTCTGTTAGTGGCAACAATTCTTTTGATTTGGGGAGCCATGTCAGCTTTAGGGTTCTTCCTGTCATCTCATATGCTCCATATGAGAAATGCGACCCAGGTGATATCCTTCGTAAATGTAATACTTGCAGTAATACCTCCGGTATTCTATTCCATTGACATAATGCCAGAGGCGCTGCAGCCTCTTGCCTATGCTGTACCGACAACTCATGCATCACTGATGCTACAAGATATTATGAACATCCCAATACCGGCTGATTGGTCACTTGAATTTGGGTTTGCGGTCCAAGTTGCATATCTGTTAGCATTTGTCATCCTGGCCAAGACAAGGGCGTTATGGCGCGAAAATTAGTGATAGTTCAAGCTGTGTCAGCATAAGTCCAGTCAGTAAGCCCGATAAATACAAGTAGAAATAGTTTGAGTTGTTATATACTTAAAATGAGGATTGAAGACTAACGAAGAATAGTAGTCTTTCTTTGGCGCAATTACAAGCTAATTTATCAAAGAATGCCTGCTCAGCAAGCATTCGTTTTTTGCAGAGGCAGAGACGAAAGAGGAGGTCATGGTGGGATTCGGACCCACGACCTGCTGATTTCTTGGCTAAGTTTACAAGTCAGCCGCTCTGACCAGGCTGAGCTACATGACCTCATGCGCTGTAGGGACACTGCGTTTTATTAATTAAACGGCGTTTACGTATATACTGCAAAAAAGATTATCTAACACCAAATTCATCTGTATAACTCGTTGGCTAATAGTGCCAGTGCAGCGGAACGTAGCAGGCGGGAAAAAGTCAAACTATTAGGCTATATGATGGGTACTGCGTTGTTCTTTGGTGTCACCTTGCTTATCTCATTCTTCATGGTGATAATAACTATCAATACCATCAAGATTCCAGCGGATATTGCTCCAAACATTCTATTGTTAGGTCTGATACCGCCTTCACTAGCTACTTTCTTTCTGTTTACGAAAGTCTTTGGCCGGTTTATTTAAATAATATATTTAAAAAAGATGCACTTTGTGAATCATTGTGCCAAAGTTTATTGTTCAGGTGATTATCGAAAATAAGCCCTACATCAATGATCCTGAAGGAGAAACAATCCATAGAGACCTAGTAGTTAAAGGAGGCTATTCGAACGTACAGTCAATAAGGTCTGCAAAGCTGTTGAAGATGGTGGTCAATTCAAAAACTAAACATGATGCTGAAGCAATTGTGAAAAAAATGTGTCAAGAATTGCGCATCTTCAATCCAGTTGTCAGCAACTGTACAGTGAAGGCAGCAGGTAAGAGCTAGAGTGTTTTTGCAACCATTAGCAACATCTCTTATGCAAGGTCCCCGGAAATGATGCTATAGAATTAACTGAGACGCGCCAAGTACGCTACTTACGAAAAAATGACATTTTTGCTTTCGAAGGCACCAAACCGATATAGACTTATCTTTTATCTTCACATAATGTTGCCATTTCATCTAATTCTGCTTGGGTTGTCGGAATCAATACTTATCGCGGTCCATTGTCGCAATCATGTTGTCAAAGCTATTGGAATCACTGAGCGCGCCTTCTAGTAGCAAGGTGGTTCTCAAATGCTTTGCCAAGTCAGTAACCGTTATGATACCTACTAATTTGCCACCTTCCATTACAGGAAGGCGACGTATCTTGTGATTTACCATTCTCTGAACAGCAACCTCAATTGCTGTGTCTGGATCGGCTGTTGTCAGTATCTTTGACATGATATCGCTTATTTTTACCTCAGCAACGGGTAATTCCTTTGCGCATATTTTTTTTATGAAATCACGCTCAGTGACAATGCCGATCGGATGATTGTCTTTGACAACAAACAGCGAGCTTATGCCTTTCTCTGACATAATCTCGGCAGCTTCCAAAGCGGTCTTGTCATGGTCTATCATAACCATATTCTTTGTCATGATGTCGCGGACTACACTAGCTGCCATAAACAATTTTTCCACAATCAATCGATGATAAAAACAATACTGTATCGCTCTAGACATATATAACAAAAATGAGCAGGTCTGAAGATATTAATAGAAGCGATTACAAGTTTTTGTTGCAAAGTAATGGCAGCAAGAATTGGGATAGCTGTTTTCCCTGGCAGCAATTGCGATCGTGACGTTCACCACATTCTTAATAATATAATAGGTATTGAGGCTGACTTTATTTGGCACACTAAGGATCGCATTAACGGCTATGACGCTATGATTATCCCAGGAGGCTTTGCGTTTGGTGATAGGCTTCGCCCTGGAATAATTGCTGCCCATAGCCCCATAATGAATGAGGTAAGACGTATAGCGAAGGATGGTCTGCCAGTGCTTGGCATATGCAACGGATTTCAAATTCTTGTTGAGTCCGGACTGTTACCTGGTGCACTTATGATGAATGATTCTCTACGGTTTGTCTGCAGGTGGACAAACGTACAGGTTACAAACAATAAGACACCATTTACGAGTGAATTTTCACCCAAGCAAATATTCGGTATCCCTGTTGCCCACGGTGATGGACGATACGTAGCTGACAGCAAGATATTGAAGGAGTTGAAAAAAAAGAATCAGATCGTTCTTCGGTATGCCAGCGACAACCCTAACGGGTCCACCGACCTAATTGCAGGTATATGCAACGAAGAAAGCAACGTAATGGGCATGATGCCCCATCCAGAGAGGGCAAGTGAAAGTATCCTCAGTGTCGACCGCAGCAGAAATAACATTAGTAGCAACAACAATAACAACAACAATGATGCCGTTACTATTTTCAAATCACTTGTGTCAAACCTTAAGCAAAAGGCGATAGCATAGACGTGGATGTCCTCACAAAGCAAGAGCTTGAATACCTTGAACAAGAACTAAAGCGAAAGGCAAATGAAATTGAAAAGGATGCTGTAGGAGCTCAATGGTCAGAGCACTGCTCGTACAAGTCATCCAAAAAGTATTTGCATTTGCTACCCACAAAGGGCAAACATGTAATCGTTGGCCCCGGCTATGATGCAGGAGTACTTGACGTTGGCGATGGCTATGTCTTGACAGTCCACATCGAGAGCCACAATCATCCTTCAGCCATAGAGCCATTTGGGGGAGCTTCAACAGGGGTGGGCGGCGTAATCCGTGACATCATGTCTATGGGAACTCGCCCAATTGCGGTACTTGATGCCCTAAGGTTTGCACCAATAGTAGAAGAAGGCAACCATTCTGTCGCAAAATCTGAATGGCTCTTTAAGAATGTGGTAAAAGGCATTGCAGATTATGGAAATTGTATAGGTATTCCAACGGTTGGGGGAGAGATTGAATTTGACCCCTCATTCCAGGATTATTGTTTGGTTGATGTTGCCGCAATAGGGTTTGGAAGGAAAATAGACATTATTACAAATGACGCTGAGGCAGATGATATAATAATATTGGCAGGCGGCCCCACTGGTCGGGACGGCATTCGAGGTGCCTCCTTTGCCTCAAAGACACTTGAAGAAGATAACAGATCAGCAGTACAGATTCCGGATCCCTTCCTTGAAAAATTGTTACTGGAGGCAACGATGGAAGCAGTCAAAAGGGGGTGTCTGAAGTGCATTAAAGACTTGGGTGGGGGTGGCCTTTCCTGTTGTCTTTCTGAGACATCAGACAATCTTGGCAGAGGCTTCGACATTGAGCTGACAAAGATCCATACGAGAGAAAGTCATATGACACCCAATGAGCTCATGATATCTGAGTCACAAGAGCGCATGCTCTACATTACTAGCAAACCAAAACTCTCGATTTTGCAATCAATTCTTGAAAAGTACGGAATCAAATATTCTATCATTGGCACTGTCCAGCGGCACCAGAACCTTGTCATTAGACATTCAGGCAAGGTCGTTATGCAGATGCCTTCTCATTTGGTTGCCCATGCCCCACTTGCAGATAGAGTGGCTAAAAGACCACACTACATAGACAAGATGAAAAGAATTAAGCGACCTATTCAGCCGTCGAACCTTGGGAAGGTCTTGCTATCGCTATTGGCAGACCCCACAATAGCAAGTAAGCGATGGGTTTACCAACAATACGATCACGAAGTGGGCATAAGAACAGTCATCAAGCCGGGGAGCAGTAACGCAGCGGTAATGAGGCTTGATAATGGCAAGTTTGTTTCGGTTAAGCTAGATGGTAACTCAAAGCAATGTTACCTTGATCCCTACCAAGGAACGCTAGGGTCTCTTTCAGAAGGCTTTAGAAATATTATATGCTCAGGCGCTGATCCCATTGGGGTGGTAGACCACCTACAGTTCGCTAGTCCAGAGGAGCCAGAGATTTACTGGACATTTATTCAGGCAATAAATGCCATAATAGACTACTGTAAGTTCATGGAGGTGCCAGTAGTTGGGGGCAAGGTGAGTTTTTACAATGAAACTGCCCGAGGCCCCATCAAACCCTCGCCAGTCATAGGGACATTGGGGCTAGTCGAAAATCAACGGTATCTTATGCAGATGGCGTTATCAGCAAATGAATCAATCTTTATTGTTGGATATACCCAGCCAGAAATGGGCGGTTCCGAATACTATGAGTACTTCCATAAGATAACTGGTGGGAAAGTTCCAGTGGTGAATTTGGAGGTGGATAGGCAGAACATGAATGCTGTGCTGAACCTCATAAAAATGGGCCTTGTTAGCTGTGCCCATGATTGCTCAAAGGGCGGTTTTGCAGTTGCGCTTTCTGAAATGGCAATGTCTGGCTCAATTGGATTCAAAGTTCAGCTTGACGCTATTCCAACCTCATGCAAACAGATCGACGAACTCCTATTCTCCGAAACGCACTCTCGGTATATTATTGCCACAAAGGATCCAAAAAGTGTCTATGAAACACTATCCAGTAATGGCGTACGATTTGCGGAGATAGGTAAAACTGTGCCTGCCCATATCGAGTTTATCAAAGGCAATAGACAGACAATTAGACTATCTTTGAAGCAATTAGAGGCAAAATTTTACTTGCTTGAAAGGATTCTGCACCCATAAAGAAGATATATTTTTAATAGCTTAGCGCTTAGTTTATTTTATCTTAGGGTGGGGCGGCGATGGTTCATGAAAACTGTGGAGTAATTGCGATCTTTTCTCTTGATGAGCATAATGTCGTACCTTTTGCCATAGACTCGTTAAGAGCTCTGCAGCACCGCGGGCAGGAAGCATGGGGTATTGCAGTTCCCGGCAAACCACCTTTCAGGAAGCTTGGGCTCGTCTCTTCCGCGGCCTCCGACTTTCTGAGGGTGATCAATAAATACAAATCTCATACTGTTATCGGACACGTCCGCTATTCGACGCTTGGCAAGAGCACAATTGAAAACGCTCAGCCTCTCAGAATAAAAGATCTCTGTGTTGCACATAATGGCACCATTGCTAATGTCGAAGAGCTGTCAGGCATGGTAGGTGGTTGCACTTTTACTCCACAAACGATGAGCGATACTCTTGTGGCGGCGCAACGTCTTGTCATGCACCTAGCTGACAAAGAGGACATGGCAGAAGCGATGCACATCTTGAAAGGAGAGATGGTCGGCTCCTTCTGCTTTACATTTCTTACAGATGAGGGCTCAGTATATGCAGCCCGCGATCCAAGGGGTTTCCGACCTCTGGTCCTTGGATATCATAGAGAAACCAATACCTATATCGTCGCATCAGAGTCATGTGCACTTGCAGCAGTAGGAGCACAATTAATGCGGGATGTAGAGCCAGGCGAGCTCTTGAAAATTAGCAACGCCGGTTTGAGTGCTCAGCATTTTGCTAATGAAAAGCCTCATGCCCATTGTGCATTTGAATATACTTATTTTGCGCACCCATCTAGTATAATGGAAGGAATCAACATTTACGCCGCAAGAAAGAGAATTGGTCAGTTTCTTGCTAAGAAATTTCCTTTAGCAGATGCAGATGTAATTATTCCAGTCCCTGACTCGGCACGGCCAGCGGCGTTGGGCTATGCACAAGCGCTCAGTCTTCCATTTGAGGAAGGCCTGCTAAAGGATAGGTATAGCAAGAAAGGCTCGATGCGTAGCTTTATCGAGCCATATCAAAACAATAGGCTCGAGATAAACAAGGGCATAATCCCGATCCCGGAGGTGGTTGAAAACAAGCATGTTGTTGTCGTAGACGATAGCATCGTAAGAGGCACAAGCTCTGCTGAGATAATCAGGACACTTAGGATGGCAGGTGCAAAAAAGGTGAGCCTTGTAGTTACATATCCACCTATACGTTATCCATGCTATGCTGGCATCGACTTTCCATCACAGGATGAATTAATTGCTTATCAGCAAGGAGCTACTGAAGATTCAAGCACCAGGATAGGGTCTCATGTTGCCCATGTAGTAGGTGCGGACTATGTCGGTTATAATGACACCGCCAATCTGGCAGAGGCAATAGGGATGCCCGAGGAAGAGCTTTGCTTTACTTGTTCTACAGGTAATTATGCGCCCCTTGGAATACGTCCAGTCTTTAAGTCAAGGATACAGATGAAGGGCGAATAAGAGCTTAAATATTTTCAAACTTAATCTTTTCTGATGCGCATAGCACTTATTGTGATAATAGCGGCTGGCATAATTGCTGTCGCCCTGGTCGCAATGTTTGCTTCTACCCTGCCTACTAAAGATTATGACCTGAGTGTAGATGCTCTCAAGGACGAGCAATCACTCTTTACAAATGCGAGGGTGGTCGTAAAGAATACTGGCAGGCTGCCTCTTACAAATATACTTGTCGATTATGGAAGCAACAGAGAGCCGACAATAGATATCCTTCAGCCTGGCGATATGCTAAACCTTTCGCCTCCTGAAGGAGTACAGCTTGACCACGTGAGAGTCGCAGCAGAGCCAAGCATTGAGATAGTTCAATCCTATCGAACTCCATGGAAATTGCCAGGTATGATCGGTTCATAGTCTGTTTAAATAATCTGGAAATGAAATTAATAACGTGAAAAGAGACTCTCACACAGATGAGGAAATAAGGGAATTTTATACGCTCAAAAATATCGCGGTGGTAGGAATGTCAAAAAATGAAGACAAGGCAGCCCATTATGTACCCAAGTACCTAATTGATCACGGCTACAACATTATCCCTGTTAACCCCACAGCTACAGAAATCTTGGGACGCAAGGCATATCCTACAGTCAGTAGCATACCAGATAAAGTAGATGTTGTCGACATTTTCAGACGCTCAGAGGATGTTCCTACTGTTGTTGAAGATACTCTAAAAAAGGAAGGCATCAAAGTGATTTGGATGCAAGAGGGTATCTATAGCAAAGAAGCTGAGGACTTGGCCATGGAAAAAGATATCTCTGCAGTTTATAATAGATGCATGATGGCAGAGCATAGGAGGTTGTTCAGTGACTGAGTTAAATAATACAAATGGGCATTTTATCATTATGATGTCATGTCAGATATAGACAAGGTTTTAGATGCCATACAAGGCGTTCTAGAAGAACTTCAAAAGCAAAATATATTTGTTAAAATAAGCATGGATAAAGACGCCAGCATGGTCAGAATCTATGGTGAAGCATCTCAACATATCAAAAGGGCATCTTCGGGTCTAGGAGAGGTGATGGAGCTAGCATACACAACTGCAGAGCATCATCCGTATTGGTCAATATTATATAATGCTGCAGAAATTTGCAAGACAGTTCTGGATAAATGGGAGTCAGAACTGACTGCGGACCAGATAAGTGAGATGTCTTGGCGCTGTGATGAGATCAAAATGGCTCTGGAAAGGTTAGATAAGTAACAGGTTAATGATAGTAAGGCTATCCTGAAAAACTAATTGAATATCAATAATCTATTTTCCCAAAAAAAAGAAACTATGAAAAGCGCGTCTTTACGCAGCGATCAGTCATATATATACATCAATGACAGACGGCGCTGCAAAACAGTACCAAACTTCTTCACATAAAGAAGGCTATGCCAACCAACCAGTCAGGTGCTCGCGAATGCAAAGAAACTATTCTATTTATTATTTTTACCGAAGACCAGATAAGACGATTTTAGCGGTTAATTAAACTAAAACCACCCACTTTGTACGTGATAAATAGTGTCAAGAAGTAGATACTATATAGAATTGGAGTTCACTTTGAAGATAACACACAATTTCATATTGCAGTCAATAAAAATAAGAGAGAAGCAAGCAGAGAACTTTTCTTACTGAATGAGCAAACAGCAAGTCTTATCCGTTAGCAATGCCATAATAATACGGTATAGATGGAGGTCTCAATTCCACTCTATAAATGGAGAAAATTTTCATTAGCGTACAAGGGCGAGTTTTTTATTCATTTATCATTGCTTGGAGGGTTTTTGGGTTTAGTTGGATACCTCGCAGTCGTCTGCCAACACGTCCATTGAGAAGAGTGTATATAAACGAAAAAATAGAGTGAAGAACTATGATCAAGATAGGGCTGATTGGAAAGACAAACACGGGCAAGACTACGTTCTTTAATTCTGCTACACTGATGTCTGCAGAGATATCGAATTATCCGTTCACCACTAAGAAGCCTGCAGTTGGCAACGCTCATGCAATAACTCATTGTGTTCACAAGGAGTTTAACCTGCGGGATAATCCCAAGAACTCTGGTTGTATAGATGGTTGGAGATTTATTCCAGTTGAGCTTGTCGACCTACCTGGTCTCATCAAAGGCGCATGGGAAGGCAAGGGACTTGGCAACCAATTCTTAACAATAGCTGCACAATCAGACGCCTTGCTGCATATAGTTGACGCATCAGGAAGCATTGATGCATCAGGCAAGATCGCAGAGCCAGGCACTGGAGATCCCGTTGCAGATGTTGCAGATATCGAGGAAGAGCTTGTCATGTGGTACCTAAAGCTTCTTGAGGCGAATAGGGACAAGATATCTCGGGCCATTGGCTCAGGGATGAATACAGTGGCTGCAATAACAGAAGTTTTCCGAGGCATTGGTGTAAAAGAAGATCACGTCAAGCTTGCGCTTGCACAGAACAATCTTATGGAGACTGTATTTGAGAACTTTGGAATACAGCAGAGCAAGGACTTTTGCTGGAGCCTGCGCGAAATTTCAAAGCCTACTCTCATAGTTGCAAATAAAGTCGACCTTCCTACGGCGACTGAGAACTTCAAGCGTCTGCGCGAAGAGTATCGTGATGTTATTATAATACCTGCAAGTGCTGACGCGGAACTTACACTCAGACGTGCAGAGAGTAAAGGCATCATTCGATACATTCCGGGAGATGAGCGCTTTGAAATAAATGATCAGACAAAGCTGAATGACAAACAGAAATGGGCACTCAACTTCATACGCAAAGATATCTTGGGCGAATATATGCGAACCGGCGTGCAATTTGCAATAAATGTGGCGGTATTCAAGTTGCTCAAGATGAATGCCGTCTATCCGGTTGCGGACATCCAAAAATTCTCAGACAAGCATGGGAACGTACTCCCAGATGTATATCTCATGAGGTCAGGATCGACGGTGGAGGATCTGGCAAAGGAGATCCATACTGAGCTCGCAAAGGGTTTATTATATGCTCTTGATGGAAGGGACGGGATTAGGTTGCCTGTCAACTACCAGCTAAAGGACCGCGATGTACTATCCATAGTCTCGGCAAGAACAAAGAAAAAGTGAGTTTCATGACACCAAGTGAGCTGATGCAGGAAATACATAACATACTCTGTCATGAGCCTTCAAGAATGTACTCAAGAGAAGAGATCTTGAATCTCCTCGCCCCAATAAAGAAGGATTACGAAATTGAACGACTGTTGGCGGAGCTTGAAGTCACAAGTTCACTTAGTGGAGGTAAATCGAATGTTTATTCAGTGTGTCGTGGCGGCACCGTCTATTACAAATGGAACGATAACGATAAAACTAGCTAGTGTTCGTCCTGTTGGAAGACTGCAATGCTTTTTAGTGTCGTGTAAATTGAGAGATACCTTATCCCCTTTTTTGTGGTCCTATAAGCCATATGCCTTGTATCTGCGTCAGCGAGTTGTACCATCAGCTTTTTTGTGAGAAGAATGTCGAGATGTTCCCTAAGCTGTTCACTTGTGAGGTTAACACGAGCGAGTAGCTTTGTCTTTGTTATCCCACCATTAGCAAATTCTAGAATAATCGCCATGATATCAAGTCTCGTACGATTTTTCACATAAAAAAGGGATATTCAGAGGGTATAAATCGTAGGAGAATCAACTTAGCAGACCAGACGATAGAATAAGTTTGATTTAACTATATAATATAGCTACCAAAAATTAGCTACAGGACCATAAGGAACCACAAGCTAGCTTCCATATAAAGCATAGGTTACAATGACGCTATTGTAATACAAAAAATAAGTATCTTCAATTGCACTTGTAAGTTATTCGACTAAGAGCATAGTATATAATTTCCATGTCATACGCACTCCCATACATGGCGGGCAATCTGTAGGGACATACAATTTGACATACACTATATACGATCGATGATAATGATTTTACATCCAATCTGCACACTCAAGGGAAAATATCAGCAAAATGGGATTATCAATAGTCGAGTGAGCAGGGCCTCATAACAAAGGCATTATCAATAGAGACTTTTTATGCGAAAACACTTCCAATAATAATAAAAGATCAGGAAGAAAGATGAGAGTGATCCAGAGAGAAGAGAGACTCATGTCGTGGCGACAAGAGATAAACCTTACTCCCTTGTTCCCTCTCTATTCTCTTCCTTAGTTTTTCCTTGTTCCTCCATTCATTTCTGCAAATTAGTGGTAAAGCTCTAGAATGAAATTCTCTTAAATTTTTTTGAATTTTGTCATCCAACAAGATAACATCTGTAACACTGTTGTCGAGTCCCCTTTACTTGTGCTTGTCCCAAGAGAAAAGGGAAACAACATTCCAGCTGATACTCCCATAACAAGTTCAAAGGCCCATTAGAATAGGAAATACGTGACATAAAGAGGAGGAGCAGAAAAAAGAAACAAGAGATAGAATGCAAATTTCAAGTACATCAAGCAATTGATGAAAAAGTCAAAAGAGAATATGTACTGGATAATACATCTGTGATGTATGTAGGACCTACTATAGTTTTCCTAGTTATTATTATTGCTCTGCGACAACTTGGACATGACTTTCGACAGAAGCCTCAGATTAATGATATGATACCACCCACCATCATTTTGGATTGCGATTTCAAGGCATAAGAATCAATGAAAATCTTCATTGTCTCTATAGTTTGATAAAAATCAGTTAAAAAGAATTTAGTCGGTTGCACACTAGAGGCAAGCAGAGAGAGAAAGTGGTCGTGGCATGAGAAGCATCTGTATTTCTTCTTAATATAAGAAGAACATGAAAAATCAACATTAGAACTAAAAGAGAATAAGACTACGATTTCAGTATCTGCTGCTTTGTGACCTACAGCCTAAACGATCAGAATTTGATCGAAATAATACATTAAGAACTAAGAATTGCAAAAAATTACAGAATTGCCAAACAGTAATTATATCTGGTAATGCGCTTTAAGGTCAAATGCCTGAAGAGGAGCCTCTGCTCTATTTGCTCAGAAGGCAAAAAGGGTACATTTCAGGGAGAACTCTAGCAAAGGAGACTGGTATTTCAACAAACGGAGTTGCAAAGAGGATAAAAATCCTACGCCAATATGGATACTATATTGAATCGAGTCCCAAGATGGGGTATAGGCTTGCCGGGGGGACGGATCTTCCCCTGCCATGGGAGCTGGTAAAGGTGCTTGACACCTTAGTTATAGGTAAGGATAAAATAATTTACAGGCATAGTGTTGAATCGACTCAAAACCTTGCAATTTCGCTTGCTGAGGAAGACCCCAGTATAGACGGTACGGTAATTATTGCAGAGCAGCAAGTGAGTGGACGTGGCAGAGTAAATCGAAAGTGGCTATCGCCTAAGGGAGGAATATGGTTATCGGTAATCTTAAGACCACCAATTCCCGCTTCCAATATCACCATCCTTCCGTTTGCGGCCGCTCTGGCAGTTTGTGACTCAATCAAAAAAACTACGCCTCTTAATCCTAAGGTAAGATGGCCAAACGATATCATGATAGAGGGCAAAAAGGTGGCCGGGATTCTCATCGACATTAGCATGGGGGCTGGGCGGTTTAACTATGCTGTCATTGGTATTGGAATTAACGTTAATATTGACTCGTTAGCAATGTCCTCAAACCTTGAAAGGCACATCAAGGTCACCTCTTTGAGCGATGAACTCGGGCACAAAATGAGCATACTTGGTTTGACAAAGGAGATACTTGAACGACTTGAATATTATCATATTCAACTGAAGAACAGTATCCCTCACACTATAATAGAGCAATGGAAGAAGAACTCAGATATAATTCTTCAAAAAGTTGAAGTGATACACAATGATTGGACTATTGAAGGCGTGGTGTTGGATGTGAATGATGACGGATCACTTTTGGTTAGAACTGATGTCTGCGACAATATCAAGGTAGTAGCAGGCGACGTACGTGTGACATATTAAAAGCGTTTTAAGAAAATACTTTGTTTCTATTGTTGGCATTTAGACTTCTCTGTGTGGATAGAGATTTGCTTACGAAATCCCCTTCCTCATGGGCATAACTTGGCACAAATTTTTTCTCGCTAAAAATTGTATTTGATGCAATAATACAATATTGCCAGCTCTCCTGCTTTCGCAGTCTTCGAAGCTTTTCCCCATATTTCAAGACTTGTGGTTCTTCCCTTATTTTATGGATTTGTAAACAAGCGATATACATATTGGACCTCAGTAAGCTCTGCAGACTAGCTCTTTTGTAAAAAGAGGTATAGTGACGTCATCTGATGCTACTATCGCCATTGTTTGCAGCAATTGTAACATGAGATAACGTAAATCCTAGTTAGGATCAACACAGACGATGGCAATATCGTTTACATTGGTTCCAGTAACACCAGTGAAGATGAGTGAATTCAACTTTTTGAAAGCGTGATAACTATCGTGCCTATTAAGATACTTCTTCAGGTTCATCTTTTTGGCAAGCATTATTGTCTGTGGCGATACGATTGCGCCGGCAGCATCGGAGTTGCCATCTATTCCATCGGTTCCTATGCACGCTATTACAATATCGTCTCGATCAACCTCAGCCAAACATGTAAGTGCCGCTTCTTGATTCCTCCCGCCAAGACCACTTTTGCTTTTGCCCAGCCTGACAGTGGTTTCACCGCCGGCAACTAATGCTAGACGTTTGCATCTTAGGTCTAACGTAAGTCGTGCCAAAAATAATCCAAACTCTTTAGCCTCACCATTATGATCCGATCCAAGGTTTACTGTCTGCATGCCGTGTTTTTTGAGATAAGCTTCGGCTGCTTTGCATGCAATCGTGTTATTTCCTATAAGCATGTTGTGTGTACGAGAAAAGACCTCCTCTTGTGGCTTTGGAGTTTCAGGTATCTTGCCTCCAACACCTTTGATAAGGTGTTCAATAGCAGCAACTGGACGTTCTATCCGATATTTTCTCAAAATATTTAAGGCATCACTGAAAGTCGATCTATCAGGATAGGTTGGGCCTGAAGCAATTATCCCAAGGTCATCGCCTATCACATCGGAGAGGATCAGCGATAGTAGAGCGCATGATCGGTTTACGTATCGCAGGAGTTGGCCTCCTTTAACAGCGGATAGATGTTTTCGTACGGCATTTATCTCATGAATTGATGCTCCAGAGCGAAGGAGAGACCCTGTGATTTTCTGCTTGTCAGCCAAACAGATGTCAGATGCTGGCATAGGCATTAATGCCGAGCCACCTCCAGAAATTAAGAAAACTATAAGATCATTTTCATCAGCTTTTCCTAGGAGTGATAGAATTTTTTTAGTGCCTTCTATCCCTGAATCGTTAGGGATTGGATGTGAGGCCTCAGTCACTAATACCCTCTTGAGATTCTTCTTGGATTTGATCCCATATGGAACAGTAATCGCGCCAGCCGCAACCTTGTCATCCAAGATAGAGCACATAGCAAAGGCCATGTCTGATGCTGCCTTCCCCGCACCAACAATGTAAATATGCTCAAATTCCGCGAATGTTGCGACATTTCCATAAATATCACGTACTGTTAGTTCATTGTTGCTGAATTTTACAGCACGCTTTATGAGCGAATTAGGCCTAACACTGTCAATTGCAGCTGACAATGTAGAAAGAACTAACTTGGAAGATTTAGTCCCATGGAATCTCTCCAATTCATGACGGTTTACAATCAACCATCAATTAGAAGCACTACAATACCTAATAATTTTTCTTATAATGCAGCTTTCTTTATTGTGTAGAGACAAAAGTCACATTCTTCGCAGACATAATACAGATTGTCAAAGTCAGAACATAGCGTCATGCTATCATGGCAACGCGGACATTCAATTTCCTCCTCCAAGAAGGGAACTGGATTTTCCTGCTCTTCTATGGCATTCACGTTCGGTGCCATAACCTTCTCGGTTTCAAGCGTAGGTTCTACCATGAAATGAATTAATTTATACCCCTTTTAAGGACTGCAACACCTTGAAGAGAGGGAGAGGATAACCCTACTAACTTACGAACCTACAAAGATCTCAGGACTTACAAGATCCGAGGGGCTTTGCAGAATAGAATTTAGCAAAATTCAGTTACCACTTGATGCTGATTTTTTGTGTATATTACGACTTAATTTCGGTGCATTTCGTGTTAGAAGCTGACTTATGTAATAGTCATACCTCTTGATCTTGTCAAATTTAAGGATGCAACTCATGCATGTTTTTGAAAACGTGATACGATTCATTCTAAGTTTGTAGGCTGTGGCATCATCGAGTGCTAAAAGCATAAATTATCTCAAAAATGAACAAAATCACATTAATGTTTACGCTGTATACGCCACAGACTGCGGACAAGGCACTGCCTGAAGTCAAGCGTTTATTTGAGGACATCATAATGCAAAAGAACCATGTTGTTGCCTTGCAAGAGGAGATCCAGACAATAATTGACTCTGGTAGTCCTTTTGAAGGATTTATAAAGAAAAAACAAGAGCTGAACACTGCTGTCACCAATTTGTACAAGGCAATAGAGCAGCTTGAGGCGACAGGAGTAATAATAAAAAGCGTGGATGAAGGATTGCTCGATTTCCCTTCAAGGAGGTTCGATGAAGAAGTCTGGCTATGTTGGAAAGTAGGGGAAAACAAGATCAAGTTCTGGCATGGAAAGGAGGAGGGTTTTATGGGCCGTAAGCCACTTGAAAGCACAGGTGTAATAGAGCCTTAACTTTATAGAATCTACTGTTGTTGGAATAATATGCCTATAGATGCTGCCGAGTTTGACGCATACAAAAATGTTGGAACAATCATTGCGCAATTCTTGTGCAGAAACTCAGATAAAGGCTATTCTGCAAAAGAGATAGCCCAAGCAACCGGTATTTCAGAGGCTAACGTAAATAACTCTATGCTAAAACTAGGAATATCTGATCTTGCAAGCGCAATAACAGGCAAGAAGAAGAAGTTTAGGATAGAGGATGTCACGGTTAATGGTATAATGTACTACAGGTGCGTTCCTCAATGAATTCAAAAAACATAGTAATAATAACAGCTCATTCGCATATTGGAGGAGATAAGTGCTCTCTACATGGCTACGAGTTATTCGGATCCGATTTCTCCTAGCATCAGTAATTGCAGTGAGCAACGGTCTTGCAATTAGTTATTGGAAATACTATACCATAGATCCAATTTATGCAATCCTAACATACGTCGGCGTCATTTTTTTGCATGCAAGCGTAGATCTACTTAATGATTATTGGGATTATAAGCGAGGAATAGATATCGCAACGAAAAGGACAAAGTTCAGTGGAGGGACAGGAGTCCTCCCCGAAAATTTATTGGCGCCACGCACTGTATACATAGCTGGATTAGTATTTCTGATCTTAGGCGCATCCATAGGAGCATACTTTATTTTGGTACGTGGGGTAGCTATAGCGATTATACTGGGCTTTGCAGTCATTGCCATCTACTTTTATTCAACAAGAATTGTAAATGCGGGATTGGGTGAGCTGTTTGTAGCCATCAAAGGGGCGATGATTGTGCTTGGATCTCTTTACGTCCAAAACGCCGTGTTAGAGCCAGCGGCTATATATGGCGGAGCAATAGTCGGCATCCTATCTGCAACAGTCCTCTTTATCAATTCATTTCCAGACTATGAAGCAGATAAGTCAAGAGGTCGCCGTACTCTAGTGATAATACTTGGAAGAAAGACAGCTTCAACTATATTTCCCATGTTCATAATTGCGGCCTATGCCTTGATTGCTGGAGGTATCTTCTTCGGGTTAACTAAAGTTTATTCTCTTATCAGTTTTGTATCAATGCCTTTTGCTATAAAATCAGCTTTATCGTTGAGAAAAGATCCACAGGGTATCGATAATATAGTGACTGCGATGGCTTCAACCGTAACTTACTCAAGGATTACTGGCTTTTTGCTGGCTCTGGGTTATATTCTATAGGTGGGCAGAGTATGATAACATTATACACACTATAAAGTAGGCAATCAATGTTTCATTGTGAGACGTCAAGAACAACGACAGCGGTGTCCAGCAAAATGAACCTATCTTATCATTCTAAGTAAAAGGAGTGGAGAAATAAGGTCAAAATTATCTGTCATATTATTGCATTTCAAGCACGTTAAGATGTATTATTTATTCTTCAGTAGAACTTTCTTTTGCAAAATTATGGATTCAACTTTTTTTAAATATCCTCTACCGCCATAATGGTCTATCTGCATTTATCATTGTCTTAGTTTCGTCTATAAAAGACTCAAAACCTTGTTAGTCAGATCACCTATACCAATAGGCTTTTGAAGGAACGCATCAATTTTGTTAGAAGGAAATGCTTCAGAGAATTCATTGTCTCCTAGCTCAAAAGCAGTAATCAGGACAACCTTGACATTCAAGTTAATCTCTTTGACTTTTCTTGCTAGTTGTATTCCAGAAATTGAAGGCATTCGTATGTCAGATAGCATTAGACGATAGGCTTTTGCATTGGCTTTGAAGCTTTGTAGTGCCTCTTCTGGATTTGTGAAGGCATCCACTAAAAACCTTTTTTCCTTAAGAAGAGCCAGTTTCAGAAGTTGGAGTATATCGGGATCATCATCTACGACAAGTAATCTATCTAGAGGTTCGTCTTTATTGTTGCTATTATTGGCACCAAGGCGTGCCATCTTTATCGCTGTTAGACATTCTTTTTCTTCTTTCTCTGTACTCCATGATATGTTATTGTTGTTGTTATCTTGATTCAGTATATTGCTTATCTCATAGTAGATCTGAAGAAACCGTATACCCTTTTCTGTAGTGTTATACCTATGGCTTGTTGAGTTGTAGCTAAGCAAGCCATGGATGGTTAGAGCTATTAGATACTCTTTCAATTGAGCACCGCTAAGAAAGACCTCATACCTTATCGTAGTCTGTGAAATTCCACCACCATCCTCACTGTGGTCATTTACAGTCTCTAGAATCTTAGCGAGTGTATCTGTTCTAGCTCTATTCGTCATTTGTCTTCGTTAGGCATCATGGAGGCATATGTTGATAATAACCATTTCGGAGCATAAGTTCTAAGTGATTCACCACGCCGGGTGTACTAGGTTTTTATAGCATAGAACGAGGTCTGATTAATAATTCTTCCAACTGTTCTTGAAGTTGTGTGCCGAAACACTATATGCAGCGCATGGTGCGTATAGGTGAAGTATCAAAGAATGAAGAGATCTATTTACAGAATGAATTAAGCTCCCTTGGCGTATGTTGCAAAAGAGTCAATCATTTAATGACAGATGATGCTGCCATCATATGGGTGTGCCTCCTCCTAATGTTGCAGTCACCACTACTGCTGCAGCGGCAACGCACCTAGCTACATGACACCAAATACCAAATCCTTTTTCATTGGTGGGTTGTTAGCCCAAAGGGATCAATGCCTATCTTATTGAGAGAATAAATAGATACTGAGCGAGTGACTGCGATCATAACCGTTATTTATCTAGATATTAGTATGCATTATCTCTTAATGCTATTGATGGAAAGAACATGTCTTCAAGTCTTATCCCGTTGGTTTTGATGATAATAATAATAAATTTAATGTCTTTGAGATATTAACCAAAAGGATAGTCTACTTTTAGCGTGTAATAAAATTCGATTCGTTATTATTTACATGCTAGAATAAGTAAACTATTGACCTCCTCATCATCGTCACCTTCATATGAAATCCTTGAGGGCAATGCTACACCGGATGGTACAAGGAAATATAGCGATTATGCGATATCACAAGGAAAACCTAGAAGTCACTTCAAGTCATTTGAAAACCTTCACCTATCAAGCCTAGGTATGGGGACATACTTAGGCCAGGTGAGCAAGGAGGATGATCAGGCTGTTGAAAATGCAGTCTACCAGTCAGTCAGGTCGGGCGCAATCAATGTCATCGATACTGCAATAAATTACCGTGCTATGAAGTCTGAAAAAAGCATAGGTAGAGCGCTTTTACGCCTCGTAAATGACGGTGTTATTTCTCGAGATCAAGTTTTTGTGTCTACCAAGAATGGCTATATCACAAATGACGGTGACTACCCAAACATCGACGTTATGGAATACATGCACAGGATGTATATCCAGACTGAGGTGATAACTGCTGATGACATCAGCTCTGGCTACAATGTCATCAAGCCTAGCTATCTTGCTAAGTGCATTGACAAATCGCTCACTAACATGCACCTTTCCACAATCGATCTAGTTTATATCCACAATGCCTTTGAGAGCTGGTACCAGGATGTAAGCAGGGAGCAGTTTATGGAGATGCTTGCCAAAGCATTTGAAATGTATGAAAAATATCGTGTTAACAATAAGATTTGTTATTATGGCATGGCAACTTGGACATGCTTTAGGGTTCCTTCTGAAAGTCCAGAATACCTCTCGTTAGAGCAGGCAGTCAAGTGCGCTGAGACTGTCGGAGGCAAAGACCACGGCTTTAAGTTTATCCAGCTTCCATATAACCTTGCATACAGCGAAGCGCTTTTGCTTAGGAACCAGTCAGTACATTCCGAGGGGGATCTCACAATTCTGCAAGCAGCAGCAAAACTCAACATCGGCATATTCACTAGCATACCTCTCTTTCAAGGAAGGCTCCTTCGTAGCCAGATTCCTAATTATGGAAACGCTGCTGATCCTGTAGCCAAACTGTTACAGATAATTCGATCAAGCCCATCAGTTATCGCTCCTCTCATTGGTCAGAAAAGACCTGAACATGTTGAAGAAAACTTAAAAATTGCAAACATGCCTCCGCTTTCGGTGGAAGAATTCCAGCAGGCTATTCGAATACTCACTAACCAACAACTATAAGAAATCTACAAATACATATAGTCATTTCTTCTATGGATGATCGTGCATTGTGGAGACATCCATACGGAAAGGAGAGAGCCATTTTGGTTAAAGCTATCTGCATGATATTAACAATAGGAGTAACAGTTGCGGTAATATTGGCTAGTAGCTCAGGCGCCTTGCTACGAGATTATTCTTTATTTCATGCAATTGGTGCTTTTGGTTCATCCGGCACCTTGACTAGTGATTCCCTATCTGGATTTATGTATGTACAAAACAATAATAATTCTAATAGTATCTCTGTTATAGATCTGGCCACAAACACAGTTTTGAGGAATATCACAGTGGATGGGACGCTTCAGAACATCAAACTCTCCGAAGACCAGCAGACCCTCTATATTATAACAACACACAGAGACTCGGGAACCATATACATGCTGAATACTACGAGCAATGAGATAATGAATGAGAGGATGTCTACACAAGTTTCTTCTCAGGATGTTGCATTCTTTAACGGTACTCTGTATCTGAGCGATGCGATCGGAGGAAAGTTACTCGTCATGAATTCAAATGGAACTCTTATGCATGAAATCAACGTTGGTTCTAGACCACAATTCATAGATGTAAGACCAGATGGACAAGTACTATACGTCACTAGATCAGGGGGGCCTATCTCCGTAGTCGATTTGGAACAAGATAGAGTCATAAAGGAAATAGATTCTGGAAATATGCCTCATCATCTTTCTTTTGATAATAATGGTGCAAAGCTGTTTGTTGTAAATGCTGAAAATGACACCTTGTCAGTCATTGACTCGCAGAAACATGAATTAATCAAAACTATCCCTGTAGGAGATAATCCAAGATCTGTTGTGTTAAACCCAGATGAGACACTCGCATATGTGACAAATATGGATTCTAACACGGTATCAATGATAGATACGCAACTTATCGAAGTAGTAGATGAAATTCCAGTTGGCAACGGACCCTATGGAATTGCATTTAGTGCAGATGGTGGCGATCTATTATATGTTAGTAACATGAGGGGAAATGAGGTATCCGTTATCGATACCACAAGTAATGCCATCAACACCACAATCTCTTTAGGAAGTGCAGAACCAAATCAGATAGTTGTAAGGAAACCCACTATTGATATACTAAGAGCTGAATATGTCAATAATAATGGCAATATTAGTGTGTCTTTTATTGCCCGTGTATTTGTAGAAGTTCCCGATGATCCAGAAGAGCATCAGAGAGGACTGATGTTTAGACAGCATCTCCCTTGGAACTCAGGCATGTTGTTTCCATATAACAGCGAGGAACCTAGATCATTTTGGATGAAAAATACTTTAATACCATTAGATATGATATTCGTCGACGATAACTCAGAGATTGTACACATCATAGAAAATGTCCCTCCCTGTGAACAAGACCCGTGCCCATCCTATCCCTCAGAAGAACCTGCCCAATATGTATTGGAAGTGAATGCCGGCTTTGTACAGCAAAATGCAGTTCAGGTAGGAGATCTGGTAGTTAGCGACATTCCGTAAAGTCGGAACAAATGATTCGCAATGAAGCTGCAGATAAATTATCAATTTTTACTTCTAGCGATAAGAAGGTGAGTCAATCCTTAATTTGATGATCAAGAGAAAAGCATATCACGCCCCCTGCTTCCGTCACCTATTTTTAATAAAATACATCTTTTGTATCTTAGGCAGCAATCGCAGGATTCTTATTGAAATTGCTTAGGTGATGGTTTGAAGTCGTCAAAATCATTGCACAGCATTGAAATCAAGTCCAAGGAAATTTTTGGTTTTTCTTGAAATACTCTACTAACCCTCCATCAAGTAGCATTTTCTTCATGAAATCGGGAACAGACTTAGCTTGGAAAATATCTCCCAGTCTGGTATTTGTTACAGTAAACTGTCCTAAGTTAACAACGAGTACGTCACCCTGTACAGTCCGGTCTTTTATTCCCGGTACTTCAAGAGCAGGTAGTCCTACTGTGAATGCGTTGCGGTAAAAAATTCTTGCAAAGCTTTCTGCTACAATTGCAGATATTCCAGCATATTTCAAAGCAACTGGTGCTTGTTCTCTACTTGATCCTCCACCAAAGTTCCTGCCAGCTACTAGAATATCGCCTTTACCTATTTTTTTATGAAAATCTGGGTCTATTCCATACATAGCATATTTTGCCATTTCATTTGGGTCATTTGTTCTGCTCTTGAATCTAAATGGAATTATAATATCAGTGTTAATATCATCACCAAACACCCACGCTTTTCCCTGTAAAATAGCTTCAGTGGTAAACGGAGAAGTCGTCGATTTTGGAGGAGACGACGTTAGTTCAGAAGATAATGGTGAAGGTGATGACTGTTGTTGAGAAGATGATGAGGATGGTGGTGGTGGTGGTGGTGGTGGTGGTGTTGTGGAGGTATTGTCCCTTAGACTATCTTCAGAAGCCAAATTACAAATATCCCTCCGGGCTTGCAATTTTGCCTTCTATTGCAGATGCAGCCGCAGTTGCAGGAGAAGAAAGATATACTTTTGATGAAAGGGCACCCATTCTGCCGACAAAATTCCTCGAAGACGATGATATACATATCTCATCCTCTCCAAGCGCTCCAAGGTGAGTCCCTACACAGGCTCCACACGTTGCGTTTGTAAATACTGCGCCTGATTCCAAGTATATCTCCACATACCCTCGTCGAATTGCTTCTTCATATACTCTGACGGAAGCAGGCGTAACTATGCATCTTGTATTCCTATGAATTTTTCTCCCTTTGAGTATCCGAGCCGCTATTTCCAAGTCTTCAATTCTTCCGTTTGTGGCTGAGCCAATGAATGCTTGGTCTATTTCCATGCCGGCTATTTCACTGACGGGCCTGACAACATCGGGATGATCAGGACCCGATACCATTGACTCTATTCCTATGCAATCTATATTAATTTCATCAACATATGTAGCTGAGGAGCCTGGATGAATTTCTAGTGCGGAATCCTCTTTGATCCTTCTTGGATTGTCGTTTATGTATTTCTCAGTCAATTTATCAAATGGAAACACAGAGAGTTTAGCACCGCATTCCATGGAAGCGTTGGTTATACAAGCCCTAGAGTCCATTGTTAGATCTCTTCTGGCTATATCATCAGAAAAAGTCCATTCCAATGCCCTATAGTTTGCTCCATCTTCGCCCAATTTTCCTATGAAGTCTAGTATCAAATCACGCGCAAAGACGCCCTTCTTAAAATTTCCTGATAGAAGAACTTTTACTGTTTCAGGGACCTTCAACCATATTTGACCAGTAGCCCAGATTGATGCAATTTCAGTACTTCCAATCCCAGTAGCAAACGCGCCTAAACACCCTGCCTGGCATGTGTGAGAATCTCCACCAAGTATCATCATTCCAGGATATGCAAGGTTTTCAAGAATGTGCTGGTGAGATATGGATCCTTCGATTAACATACAATCATGTTTTGAAGCAAATTTCCTCATCATAGCATGAAGATTGGCAACTTTTTCATCTGCCGCGGGAAAAGTGTGGTCGATAACAAGGAGCACTTTTGATGGATCGTACAGTTTGTCAATCCTCATTTCATTGAGAGAACGTATAGCAAGTGGTCCAGTGCTATCTTGAGCCATGGCGAGATCGACATCAACAACTGCGATATCTCCAGCCATAGACATTTTAGAAGAAGAGTCGTTACGACGATTGGCGTCATGAGATTGTGATCGTTTGCTTTTTATGCTTATTGCTTTCTCTGCAAATGTCATTGAATCATTATCCAATATCTTGGCTACTTGGTTTTGTGATGATGGTGAAGATAATGAGTATGTGCTCATAACATAACTACCCCCATCGGGTCACGAACCGGATCACTTCGGCGTTTTTCATCCTTCTGATCCTCTGTAGCAGCGCGTATTACTTTTTGCATGATTCTCAAATCTCACTCGATGCCACGTTTGAATGTTATAATCCCACAGTACTTAGCAATGTCTCGTTGTTTACTTCTTGGGTCAAGGTCTATCGCCGATTCGACGTAGGAACCCAAAGAGTGTTTCATACAGTATATTTAGCACAATATGATTTACATCAAAGGCATTATTTTTATAATATTTTTTTCTGCAATTAAAAACTAAAGAGGCATTACCAGGATAGCAGCTGTTCATGTAGACGGTATCTACCCCCTCACACTTTCATTTTCGCTTTAGGCTTCAAAGAATGTCAGTTCCCAGGTTCATTCTTACAATAAGCACCGTTTGGTTAAAAACCCCCCCACACATCAATCTCTGGGCACGGTGGTCTAGGGTACAATTGGAATAGCACATACTAAAAGTATCGACATCGTCTTAGAGAGGACCCCGTATTGATTAGCATGCATATGTCTTTTAATGAACATCTGAGCAATATTTAGTTGATCAACGGATATCCATAGCCCCACTCTCTTCCAACACTTTTATTGTAAGAACTCAGATTCAGGATAGCAACAACTAGCTAATGACAAATCTCAACATATTAGTTATACCCGTTTAGATGCGTCATGATGATCGTAAAATCGTTTTGCAAGGTTTGTGGTCAACCTATCCAATGCAGGTGACTTATCATTTCGTTCCAAACGCACATCTATAATGCTATACATGTTTCTATGACTAAGAGCGTCAGAAATTGCACAATTGAATTGATCTTCAGTTTCTATGTGAAAACCTTGCCCACCACCGAAAAGTTCTGGGGCATTAGAATAGTTCCAAGGTTGTAAATCATTAAAGTCACCATTCAACATCAATTGCTCTGTAAGATATATTCCATTATTCAAGACAACAACAATCGGATTCAAGTTATACCTGAGGGCAGTCGACAGCTCCATACCTGTCATTTGAAATGCACCGTCTCCAACTATTACTAGAGGACGTAAAGTTCGGTCTGCAAGCTGTGCACCAATACTCGCCGGGACTGCGAAGCCTAACGACGCATAATAAGCCGGTGAAAGAAACCTTGTATTTCCACGAATAATAAGATCTGCGCCTGCAAATAAAGCATCACCTACATCGGCAAGAACTATCATGTCATCAGTCAGACAGGAATTCAGATATTCAAATACATATTTTACCGTGATTTTCTTTCCAGTGGTACATCTTGGTAAGCTTGGGGTTATTGTCAAGTCCTTGTTGGCAGGAGTCACCAAAGACGAAGAAGAATTATTATACGTACTTTTGCGCTTTCTTGTTATTGGTGCATCAATCAAAGCATTAAAAAAATCTCGAATCTCTATATTGTCATAATGATGGTACATCACAGACAGCTTTTCCGCACTTACATAGATGATCCTCCTCTGATCAATTTGTGCTGTAAACATGCCAAGGGTAATGTCACTCAAAGTAGCTCCTAGTATAATTAGGCAATCACTGGATTCAACATAATGACGCGCCTTTTCCTGACCAACTGCTCCTTCGTAGATTCCAATAAACATTGGATGAACCTCGCTTATTACCGACTTGCTCAAGATTGTTGCTGCAACAGGTATCTGTGTCTTGTCTATCAGAGCCAATAGGTTATCCTGCAAGGCAAACCGATGAATCTCTTCTCCCGCAATGATGACAGGTCTTGTTGCTGCATTTATCATATTGCTTGCTTCTGTAATCGCTTCTCTTAGTGCGTGTGGATCGCTCTCTGTAAAGTCCTGGACATCAAGAGGGTGGCGATACTGACCAGCAATTGTTGTAGTTACTACATCTCGAGGCAGTTCAATATATACAGGACGTTTGAAACGCAAGGCTGCTGAGATTACCCTGTGAATTTCAAAAGCTGCAGTTTGTGGGTCACCCAATACAGTAGAAGCAACGGTTATCTGATCGAAGATCTTCTTCTGTGTATCAAAATCGCGCACTTTGTGATGCAGTAAAGGATTCTTTATTTGCTCTTTTAATCCCGGAGCTCCACTTATAACAACAACAGGAGATTTTTCAGCATAAGCCTGAGCTGTAGTGTTAATAACCTTCAATGCGCCGACGCCATATGTAATGCAAACAACTCCCAATCCCCGAATTCGCGCGTAAGCATCTGCGGCAAATCCTGCTCCCTGTTCATCGCATGTATTTACAATGGAGATTTTACTCTTGCTTAATCTGTCGTAAAAGCTTAGGATATAGTCTCCAGGAACACCAAAAATGTGTGCGATTCCACGTCCAGCTAGACTATGGATGAGATAGTCTCCTATGCTGTAAGAACCTGTCATATTATTGTCATTCCTAATAATGTATAATTAAACTTCTGGATGAAATGATATTTTTATCAGCAATTACTTTTCCTTTTAAGTATGTCACTATGAGCCCCATTTAGAGAGTCAAATTCCGCCTTACAAATACTGACTATGGACACTTGAGACAAAAAATATGTATAGCAATCTTTATTCATGGTGATTTATGTTGATAATGCAGGTGAAAGATAGTACTTATGACAGACCGTATTAAGTGTTCTCACATACTTGTTAAAAAACAAAGTGAAGCGATAGCAATAATAGAAAGATTAAGGAAGGGCGAGTCTTTTGCGAATCTTGCAAAGGAATTATCTATCGATAAGGGAAGTGGCAAACGTGGTGGCGATTTGGGATTTTTTGGAAGAGGGATGATGGTAAGACCATTTGAAGAGGCAGCATTTAAGCTTCAGAAAGGCGAAATGACACAAGAGCCGGTCAAGACTGAATTTGGATATCATATAATCAAGAGAGCAGATTAACCAAAAGGGGAAGATACGGAATAAATTGAATGCTTATCTGGAGGAAGAACTTTATGATCTAATTACTTATTGCATACAAAATCCCAAAGCTCTAGATCTTGAATCCAAGAAGCAAAGAGTACAAGAGATTGGCAACGAATTGTACGTAGATGGAGGAGCAGATGCTATGGAGAACATCTTTTATCCAATTGAGGTTCGTATAAAAGAAGAGATTGGCAAAGATGCAAAGCTATACCGTTCCTGGTGGAATGAAATAAGCAAAGAAGAATGGAAATATTAAGCATAAATCCATGGGCAGAACTGTTGTAATACTACTGATGCGGAATGCTTGTCAAAAATATGCTTTAGTTCAGCATCAATGCACAACTTATACATCTTCACTCGACTAATAGATAGGCGGATACATCTCCTGACTCATCTGGCGACAAAAATCTTTTAAGGTTCTGCCCTCTAACCGACTCTCTGATTAACATGGCTTCGTCTATGGACTACCAGAATGCTATGCAATGCTTCAGAAGAAGAAAGATATATTGAAAAAAATCAAAACCCCAATAGCAGCAACCTTGCATCACATACCAAGAATTCAGATGAGAACCTCATAATGTAGCCAAAATGAAAGGTCATATAATAATAATAAAAGATCGAGGATTAATTTTTCTCCTAAAAAATAGGTAAAGGGCGTACTTGGCGACAGTGGTCGGCCATTAGGTCGTGTTTGAGAATATCTTCTATCAAGGAGATCCTGTTATCAATGTGAGGAAAAAAAGAGCAGCAACAAAGAAACAGGAGTACGTGGGAGACAAGTAGTATTAATGGTCATAGTAGATATAAAAGACCAAGAAAGCTTTGATGAAGCCCTCGCTAGTCTTACTTGCGGCTACTGCAACATGACTTATTCTACCAAGGCAGAGATGTCATATCCTACAGAGGTATATAGTCAAAGTGGTAGAGTGAAGATATGGAGAGCTAAGTGTAAAGGGTGTGCGAAGTCATCTGGCTTTAACAATAGCATGGAAGACTTTACTCGAGGAGTAGAATCAATCGGAGGAAGAATAATAACGCCGGCAGACCGCGACGAGATTTGGGCCGCACTTGAAAATACCACGATTAACCTAACTTCGTTTGGCGAGAGCTTTGTCCCATTCGTGGATGTACTCAAGGCTGCATCCCAAGGCAATGAGAAGATTCGTAGCCTCTACCAAATAGATAACGGGACCAAGCCGGAGGACGTTGAGCGATACAATAAAGTCGTCTGGCCTTTAATTTATGAGATAATTGCATTGAGTGACAGCAACAAGTTTCCTTCATTCAAGATCGACGAGTCCACAAGGGATGGGCCGGTTTTGTATGTGACTTATAAAAGAGACGCATGAGCCCTAGGCAGAAGGTCCCCTACAAGATTGCCCACATAAAAATTGAAGAAAGAGAAGAAGAAGAAGAAGAAGAAGAAGAAGTAAAGCAACTGTAATGGGAGGTATACCTGTCGTTAAGATTACATCACCCCTAATCTATTCAGGGTTATTTTCTTCACTGTTAAAGTTTCCATGGTTATGTCGGCCTGAAACTTGGATTTTCGCATATTCGCAAAGGCAGGTAATTTCTAATCAGGGTGGAACCCTTGGCAGAAACAACATGTATAATCATGCCAATGTCTCAGCTGAGGGAACCATCGTGAACATCACTTTTTTT
>Ga0075430_100000411_pt1 | contig 31844 bp, 28 predicted proteins | sample RhiMetdeltSRZDD4_FD_75294 | JGI IMG/M metagenome (GOLD analysis project Ga0075430, IMG submission 75294) | Populus rhizosphere microbial communities from Tennessee, USA - Rhizosphere MetaG P. deltoides SRZDD4 | ecosystem: Host-associated > Plants > Roots > Rhizosphere > Soil | place: USA... | reverse complement strand
GACACTGACCGGGATCCACAAGGCCTACGGCGACAACGTCGTGTACGCCGGCGTCGACGTGGCCGTCGAGCGCGGCGAGCGGCTGGCCCTCGTCGGGGACAACGGCGCCGGCAAGTCGACGCTGCTCAAGATCCTGGCCGGCGTCCTGCCCTTCGACCGGGGCGAGCGCGCGCTCGGCTCGCACGTGGCCGTCCACTACTACGCCCAGCACCAGCTCGACGCGCTCGATCCGACGCGGACGGTCCTGGAAGAGCTGGAGGCGGTGGCGCCCGAGTCGACGCACACGCGCCTGCGCACCATCCTCGGCGCGTTCCTGTTCTCGGGTGACAGCGTGGACAAGCGGGTCGCGGTGCTGTCGGGCGGCGAGAAGGCGCGGCTGGCCCTCGCCCGCATGCTGGTCCGGCCCGCCGCCCTGCTATGTCTCGACGAGCCGACGAACCACCTCGACCTCGCCTCGCGCGAGGTGCTGGAGTCCGCGCTGGCCGAGTTCCCCGGTACGATCGTGTTCATCTCGCACGACCGCTACTTCATCAACCGGATCGCGACCGTCGTCGTCGAGGTCGCGAGGGGGATGCTCACGGCGTATCCGGGCTCGTACGACGACTATCTCGACGCCAAGGAGCGCGGCGCGCTGCCGTCCGCTCGGGCGGTGGAGCCGGCGCCCGCCACGCGGCCCGAGACGAGGAGACCGGCGACGGCGGCCCACCCGCGCGTCGACGGATCGGCCACGCGGTCGGAGGCCCGGCCCACCGCGCCCTCGCCCGAGCCGGCGCGGCAGGCGGTGCGCCTGGTGAAGAAGAAGCCGAGCGCCGAGGTGAAGGAGCTGCGACGACGGGTCGAGGAGGTCGAGCGCAAGATCCAGGGGCTCGAGGCGCGCATGGCGGAGATCGGCGCCGCGCTGAGCGATCCCCGCATCTACCTCAACGGCGACCGCGTGCGCGCCGTCTCGAGCGAGCGGAAGGTCGCCGAGGAGGAGATGGCCGGGCTGATGCGCGAGTGGGAGGCGCTGTCGACGGCGCTGTCCGCGCATGAGTGAGTTCTGGGCTCCGGTCGACCCCGACGAGCTCAAGCGACAGCGCGGCAAGGCGCGGCTGCTGCGCGAGAGCCCCTGGTGGAAGCGCCGGATCTCGACGGGCATCTGCTACTACTGCCGGCGCCAGGTCGGCCACGCCGCGCTGACGATGGATCACATCGTGCCCATCGGCCGCGGCGGCACGTCGATCCGCGGCAACGTCGTCCCCGCGTGCAAGGACTGCAACAACCGCAAGAAGGGCATGCTGCCCGTCGAGTGGCGCGAGTATCTCGACTCGCTGGGTGCGCGCGAGGGCGACGACTAGGAGACCGGTCCGACCCGGGATTCCCACCCCGGAATGAGATCCGGCGCGGGCGGTCGTGCGCGGTGCTCGACCGCCGTCGGCGGCACGATGCGTTCGGCGCGGGTCACCACGACGTTGTAGACGACGCCGAGCGCGCCGCTGACGATCACCGCGGCCGCCACGGCCGCGACCGTGCCGAGCACGTCCCAGTACGCCTCGACCCACTCGCTGCACTGTTTCATCGTCTCCGTGTCTACGGGCGCGCCCTCCCATCCGGATGTCCGCTTCCGCTGTATCCGGGGTGCGTGAGCACAACGTTGGACGTTGACGCCGCGCGCACCCGCCCGTTGAATGGCGCCGCTCGAATCGAGCGTGCTGTGCACCACGACACACGGAGGCCGTCATGTCGCACCTGGGAGTCCTGCTGGTCCTGCTCGTCACCATCGTGCTGCCGTCGATGCCGGCCGACGCCGGCGTCACGCCGACACCGGCCGTCACCGTCGCGGCCGCCGGCGGCGAGAAGGTCAACATCAACACCGCCGACGTGAAGGCGCTGATGCGGCTCGCGGGCGTGGGCCGCGGTCTCGCCGAGAAGATCGTGCAGTATCGCGACGCGAACGGGCCGTTCAAGAAGGCGACGGATCTTCGCAAGGTGGAGGGCGTCGGCGACGCGCTGTGGGAGAAGAATCGCGAGCGCATCGTGGTGAAGTAGTGACGCTTTGCGGCACTTTTTCTTTGCCGCGCCCGAATGCAGATAGTAGGATGAGACAAAGTCGGCCGGAGCGACAACAGCGCTCCATCAGCGTCCCCGTTGGCAATTCCGCCGACGGCTGACGTGGCCGAGCCCCGGGCCGGGAGTCGGCATCTGGTTCTGGGTGAGCGGAATCTGGGCCCGCGTGGTGCCCTTGCCGAGATAGGAGGTGATCCAGCCGATGTGTAGCCCTACGGTGTTCTGTGAGGTGGTTGCCTCCTAGGCAGGGTCCACGCTAGCTTCAGGTGGCCGCCTGGGAGTCCAGGCACCACCGGCCCCGACGATCCCGCCTCACCAGCGGGGCGGCGCGACGCGCGAACGAGAGCATCACGCGCCGCAGCCATCGTCGGGGCTCTTTTTTGTAAGAGGTGCGACGCGACGAAGGCGCGTGAGCGAGAGGAGGCCCGGGCTCTGACGCAAGCCCGGGCGGAAGCGGACAGGGGGCTTAGCTGACCTTCCTGACGTTGGCTGCCTGAAGACCCTTCGGACCGCGGGTTACCTCGAACTCGACCTTGTCACCTTCGGCCAGGGACTTGAAACCCTGGGCCTGGATGGCGCTGTAGTGGACGAATACGTCCTCTCCGCCCTCCTGCGTGATAAACCCGTACCCCTTCGCATCGTTGAACCACTTCACCTGTCCCTGTGCCATCCTGCGACCTCTCTCTTCGGGGGTCTTCAGCCCCTGTGTGCTCCCGCCTTCATGGCGGGGTTACCTGCCTTGATTGGCAGGCAAACCGGTGCAGCAGACAAAAAAAACGCCGCGCGGTTGGGGCTCGCGCGGCGTGAGTCTCGATCTCTTCACTCGTCCTACTCCGTCGATGACCAAAAACCGGAGAAAGAATTACATGTTCACGAAACCAAGTCAACCACTTTTCTACAGCGGCCGATCCGGGGGCCGAGCGGCCCTCCCAGGAGGTCGCGCCGAGAGGGTCACTGAGGGCCACTGAGCACCATCGCCAGGGCCGGATGTCGCCACCGTAGCTGGCGCCTCGCCCGGCGAACCGCCGGGCTATACTCGAGGCGATGCACGCCTGGCATGACGTCGAGCTCGGCGATCACATCGAGCGTCACTTCAAGGCCGTCGTCGAGATTCCCAAGGGCTCCAAGGTCAAGTACGAGCTCGACAAGCACACGGGCCTGCTCTATCTCGACCGGGTGCTCCACAGCGCCGTCCACTATCCGGCGAACTATGGGTTCTTGCCGCGCACGTTCTGCGACGACGGCGACCCGCTCGACGTCCTCGTGCTCGGCCAGGAACCGGTCGTGCCCCTGTGCGTGCTGCGCGCGCGGGCGATCGGCGTGCTCGGCATGCGCGACGAGAAGGGCCAGGACGACAAGATCGTCGCGGTGCACGTCGACGATCCCGAGTACGCGCACTATCAGGACGTCGCCGAGCTACCGCCGCATCGGCTCCGCGAACTGGAGCGCTTCTTCCTCGACTACAAGGTGCTCGAGAACAAGCGCGTCGACATCGAGGCGCTGCGCGGCCGGCCCGCCGCCGAGCAGGTCATCCGCGACGCCGTGCACCTGTATCGTGAGCGCATCGTGCCGACCCTCACGGGTCCCAGGGCACGGTGACACCGCCCGTCACCTCGGGTGCCATCCTGGACGTTCTCCCGGGAGGTCGTGACCGCCGCGTCCGTGCCCGCCCGTCACGCCCGCGTCGGAAATCGCGACAGACGATCTCATCCGAGGCGCTCGGAGTGTCGGCAGACGTCTCAGCCAAGGGCCTGAAAATCTTTTCCTTTTCGAGGTAGGACCGAGATTGGCCGAGCGGGTTCGAGGGGGCAGAGGGGCTCCTAAACACCCGTAAAATCTGCCTTTTCGTTTCAGTGTGGCATGGACTGTGCTACTGTACGGGCGCCCGCGCCGCGGGTCCAATACACTCGACACCGACGATGGAGCGCCGATGTTCTACAACCTCTTGGCCGGCATGTTCTCCAACGATCTCGCCGTCGACCTCGGCACCGCCAACACCCTGGTGTACGTGCGGGGCGAGGGCATCGTCCTCAACGAGCCGTCCATCGTCGCCATCCACCAGGCCGATCACTCGGTACTGGCGGTCGGGCACGAGGCCAAGGCGATGCTCGGCCGCACGCCGGGCAACATCGTGGCCATCCGTCCGCTGAAGGACGGCGTCATCGCCGACTTCGACGTCACGGAGAAGATGCTCCACTACTTCATCTCGAAGGTGCACCGTCGTCGCACGCTGGTGCGGCCGCGGATCGTCGTCGGCGTGCCCTCGGGCATCACGCAGGTCGAGAAGCGCGCGGTGCGCGACTCGGCCATGCAGGCCGGCGCTCGCGAGGTGTACCTCATCGAGGAGCCGATGGCCGCCGCCATCGGGGCGGGGCTGCCGATCCAGGAGCCGGGCGGGAACATGATCGTCGACATCGGCGGCGGCACGACCGAGGTCGCCGTGATCTCGCTCTCCGGCATCGTGTACTCCAAGTCGGTGCGCATCGCCGGCGACGAGATGGACGAGGCGATCGTGCAGTACATCAAGAAGCACTACAATCTGCTGGTCGGTGAGCGGCGCGCCGAGGAGATCAAGATGGCGCTCGGCTCCGCGTACCCGATGGGCGGCGATCGGCGGACGATGGAGGTCAAGGGGCGTGACCTCATCGACGGAATCCCGAAGACGATCGTGATCACAGACGAGGAGATCCGCGAGGCGCTGCGGGAGCCGGTCATGACGATCGTGGAGACCGTCCGCACCTGCCTGGAGCGAACGCCGCCCGAGCTGGCGGCCGACATCGTGGACAAGGGTATCGTGCTCACCGGGGGCGGGGCGCTGCTGCGGGGTCTCGACCACCTGCTGCGCCAGGAGACCAACCTGCCGGTCACACAGGGCGAGGATCCGCTGTCCTGCGTGGCACTGGGAACCGGCAAGGTGCTGGACGAGCTCGATCTGCTGAAGAAGGTGGCGATCCCGGCCTGATTGGGTTGTCCGGGGGTCGAAGGTGAAGATTCGCGCGATCGTGCTGCTCGGCACCGTCGCGGCGGTGTGCCTGCTGCTGCTGACCTTGCAGATGCGGGGTCACGGCGACGGCGCCTCCGACGTGCTGGCCGTGGTGACGACCCCCGTCCAGAGCGCGCTCGCCCGCATCAATCGCACCACCGTCGGCGTCTGGTCGACGTACCGCGAGTGGAAGGCCGTGCGGGCCGAGAACGCCCGCCTGCGCGAGGAGGCCCAGCGGCTCCGTGTGGAGGCGCTGCGCGTCACCGAGATCACCGAGGAGAACCAGCGCCTGCGCCGGTTGCTGGCCCTCAAGCTGGCGATGCCGATGGCCACGCTGTCCGGCGAGATCATCGCCCGTGAGTGGGGCGGTTGGGTCCGGTCGCTCACGGTCAACCGCGGCCGCGGTGATCACGTCGCGCGCCTGACGGCCGTCATCGGCCCCGACGGCCTCATCGGCCGCGTCGTGGACGTACGGCCGGGCGCCTCGATCGTCCAGGTGCTCACCGACCCGGCCTCGACGGTCGGGGCCCACATCGTGCGGACCCGCACCCAGGGGATCGTCGAGGGCGAGCCGCGCGGCACGATCCGCTTCAAGTACATGGCGCGCGACGGCAGCGACATCCAGGTGGGCGACCTCGTCGTCACCTCCGGCGCCGGCGGCCTGTTCCCGCGCGGCATCCCGGTCGGTCGCGTGCGCACGATCGACGACCGCGGGTCCGCCCTGTTCCACTACGCCCAGCTGGCTCCCGCCGTGGACTTCGCCCGCATCGACGAGGTGCTGCTGATCGTCGGCGAGGGCGTTCAGGACGTCGCCGGCCTCTTCCCGGCCGCGAGCCACTGATGCGGACGTTCATCATCCTCGCGGTGTTCGGCGGCGGCATGGCGCACGCCACGGTCAGCCAGGCGCTGCGGATCGCCGACGTGGCGCCCGACATTCCCCTGATCGTCGTGGTGCTGCTCGCCCTGCGGCGCGGCCCCGAGTTTGGCTGCGGCGCCGGTTTCATCGCCGGCATCCTGCAGGACGCGGCCTCCGGCGGTCTGCTCGGCGTGCAGGGCTTGACCAAGGCGATCATCGGGTTCACCATCGGCGCCGTCGGCGCCCGCCTGCGGGTGAGTCAGCCGCTGGTCCAGGTCCCGGGGCTCGTGCTGCTCACGATCGCCGAGGGCCTCGCCCGCTTCACGCTGCTCAAGCTGTTCCGCTTCCCGGCGCCGTTCGGCGAGCTCATGACCTACGTCGTGCTGCCGCAGGCGTTGTACAACGGCTTCCTCGGGGCCGCGCTGGTGCTCGGGCTGGCCTGGGCGGAGTCGATGCGGGAGCGCACCTCGTGAGCGGCCGCCTCGGCTACCTCGGTGGTCCCCAGATGCCCGGACGGCCGGATCCCGGCCGGCGCCGGGTCATCGTCATGGCGGGGATCGTCACCACCGCGCTGCTCCTGATCGTCTGCCAGCTATGGTACCTCCAGGTGCTCGAGGGCGGCCGCTTCCAGGAGGCGTCAGACAAGAACCGTATCCGCATCCGTCCCATCGCGGCGCCGCGGGGGATCCTGTTCGACCGCAAGGGACTGCCGCTCGTCGACAACCGGCCCGCGTTCACGCTCTCGCTCATCCCGCGCGAGCTCGAGCGCGATCCCGTGCAGCGCGACGCGACCCTCGGCCGGCTCGCCTCGCTGCTGCAGATCCCGTTCGCGGAGCTGCAGGAGGCGGTGCTGCGCGTCTCGCCCGACTCGATCCTGCCGGTGCGCGTGCGGCGCGGCCTCAGCATGGACGACGTCGCCCGGGTGGAGGAGTGGAAGCTGGAGCTGCCGGGCGTCATCGTCGAGGTGGAGCCGCAGCGGGCTTACCCCAACAGCCGCTTCGCCGCCCACCTGCTCGGCTACGTGCGCGAGGCGAGCGACGAGCAGCTCAAGCAGGGGCGGTACCGCCGTGGCGACATGGTCGGCCAGAGCGGGCTGGAGCGGCTCCTGGACGAGTTCCTGCGCGGCAAGGACGGTGGCGAGCGCATCGAGGTCGACGCGATGGGCCGCCAGATGCGGATGATCCAGTCCACCGAGCCGCACCCCGGTGCCCAGGTGGTGACGACGGTGGACCGCCGGGTCCAGGAGGCCGCCGAGAAGGCGATGGAGGGGCACGCCGGCGCCGTGGTCGTGATGGACCCGCGCAACGGTGATGTCCTCGCCATGGTCTCCACGCCGGCCTTCGAGATCGACCGCTTCACGGGCACCATCGACCGCACCGCGTGGCTGCGGGTGATCCAGGATCCCGAGCATCCCCTCCTGAACCGCACCATCCAGAGTCAGTACGCGCCCGGCTCGGTGTTCAAGATCGTGGTGGCCGCGGCGGGCCTGCAGGAGGGCACCATCGCGCCGACCGATCGCACCAACTGCGGCGGCGACTTCCGGCTCGGCGAGTGGACGTTCAAGGACTGGAAGGCGGGCGGCCACGGTAGCGTCGACCTCCTGGAGGCGATGCGCCACTCCTGCAACATCTACTTCTACGAGAAGGGGTTGAAGATCGGCGGACCCGTCATCGCGAAGTACGCGAACGCCTTCGGGCTCGGCGCCGCCACCCGGATCGACCTGCCCGGCGAGAAGCTGGGTCTCATTCCCCAGCCCAAGCTGCGGCGCGACAAGCGGGTGGGCGGCTGGCACGCCGGCGAGACGGTGAACATGTCGATCGGCCAGGGCGCGGTCCTGGTGACCCCGATGCAGGTCGCCCGCTTCATGAGCGCGGTCGCCAACGGCGGCGTGCTCTGGAAGCCGCGCCTCGTGCAGCGCATCGAGCGCCCCGAGAAGGGTGTGGTGTGGAGCGACGGGGGCACCGTCACCGGCCACGTCGAGCTCTCGCCGATGGTGTGGGCGTTCCTGCGGCACTCGCTGTGGTCGGTCGTGAACGAGAACGGGACTGGCGTCGGCGCCCGCATCGCGGGCCTGGACGTCGCGGGCAAGACGGGTACCGCGCAGATGATCGCCAACTCGCGGGCCGACAAGGGCCAGGACCACGCCTGGTTCGCCTCGTTCGCCCCGGTCAGCGACCCCGAGGCAGTGGTCATCGTGCTCGTCGAGCGGGGCGGCAAGGGTGGACAGGTCGCGGCCCCGATCGCGCGCAAGATCCTCAACGCCATCTTCATGGAGAAGGTCGCCAGCGTCGACCTCGGCGGCTAAGCTCGACGGTGAGTGCGCCGCGGCCCGGCCGGGGCGCCTGAAACGATTGACAACGAGATGTCGAGGGATGTCGCGGCGCGGCCGCGGCGTCCCGAGTCACGGAGGGTAGCAGGGCCGTGTCGGGGCCCTCCCATCTACATGGTCGGGATCGATCGTCGTCTTCTGCAGAACGTCGACTGGCCCCTGCTCGGCGCCACCGTCGGTCTGGTCATCCTGAGCGCGTCCACGCTGGCCTCGCTCCACGTGGGGCGGGCCGGCGGCAGCGTCGCCGTGCGCCAGCTGGCCTGGTTCGGGGTCGGCATGATCGCGCTCGTCGTCGTGGCCAGCATCGACTACCGGCGTCTCGTGCGCATGGCGCCCCTCATCTACCTGATGGGTCTCGGCGCCCTCGTGGCGGTGTTCGTGATCGGTCGGACGGTCTCCGGCGCGCGCCGGTGGGTGTTCGTGGGGCCGGTGTCCATCCAGCCCTCGGAGCTGTTCAAGATCTGCTTTGTGCTCATCGTGGTCTGGCTCTTGACGTCACGCTGGGCCCAGCCGATCACGAAGACCACCCTGGTGCTGGCGGCCCCGTTGGCCGCGGTGCCCGCGGTGTTGATCCTCAAGCAGCCCGACCTCGGCACCGCGCTGCTGCTCTTCCCGGTGTTGATCGCCCTGCTGGTCGCCGCCGGCATGCCGCTGCGACTCCTGGGAGGGCTCGCCCTCGCCGGGGTCGCCGCCGCCCCGCTGGCCTGGCTCGTCCTGAAGGAGTATCAGCGGGAGCGCATCCTCGTGTTCCTGGACCCGTTTCGCGACCCCCTGGGGACCGCGTACAACGTGATCCAGGCCAAGATCGCCATAGGCTCGGGACAGCTCCTGGGCAAGGGCGTGGCCGGCGCGACGCAGAGCCGGCTGGCCTTTCTTCCGGAGCGTCATACCGATTTCATCTTCGCCGTGTTCGCCGAGACGTGGGGGTTCGTCGGCTGTCTCGTGCTGCTCACCTGCTATGCGCTGATGCTCCTCCGCGGATTCGACATCGCGGCGTCGACGCGCGAGCCGGTGGGCCGATTGGTCGCGCTGGGAGTCACCGCGCTGGTGGCGACTCAGGTGCTCGTGAACGTGGGCATGGTGACCGGGCTGCTCCCGGTCGTCGGCATCCCGCTGCCGTTCATGAGCTACGGCGGCTCGTCGATGGTCGTCTCACTGACGGCCCTCGGACTCCTCCTCTCGGTTCGGATGCGGCAGTTCCAATGAGACCCTCGACACGCGCTCGGCGGTCGAAGGTGTCGGAGAGGTGCTGCCGTGAGCAAACGCATCGTGGTCAACACCGGCCTGCTCGAAACCCGGGTCGCGGTCCAGGAGGGTAACCTCCTCACCGAGCTCTATCTCGAGCGCCACCGTCACAAGTCGATCGTCGGGAGCGTCTACAAGGGCACGGTGACGAACGTCCTGCCCGGGATGCAGGCCGCCTTCGTCGACATCGGCCTCGCCAAGGACGCGTTCCTCTACGCCGGCGACTACACCGCCAATCTTGGCGAGGCCGGTCCGCCCCTGCCGGCCGACGCCGACGAGGACGCCGACCCCGACGCCGAGGGCGACGACGAGCCGCGCCGCCCGGCCGCGGCGCCCATCGAGCAGATGCTCAGCCGGGGCCAGACCGTCCTCGTGCAGGTCTCCAAGGAGTCGCTCGGCACCAAGGGCGCGCGCATCACGTCCTACATCTCGCTGCCCGGCCGCTACGTTGTCTACATGCCGCAGGCCCGCCACATCGGGGTCTCCCGCCGCATCCGCGACGAGCGCGAGCGCGATCGGCTGCGGGCCGCGCTCCGCAGCCTCGAGCTGCCGCCCGGCGGCTTCATCTTAAGAACCAACGCGGAGGGCAAAGGCGAGGCGGAGTTCGCCCACGACGTCGAGTTCCTCAGCCGGCTGTGGTCGCAGATCCAGGGCCGGATCGAGTCGACCGCGGCCCCGGCCGCGCTCCACGAGGAGGGCGACCTCACGTTCCGGGTCGTGCGCGACCTCTTCTCACCCGAGGTCGACGAGTTCGTCGTCGACGATCGCGCCGCCCACGACAAGGTCCTCGGCTATGTGCAGGCGCTGGTGCCGGCCCTCGCCGAGCGCGTGCGCCTCTACACCGAGCGGGCGCCAATCTTCGACGCCTTGGGGATCGAGAAGGACATCGAGAAGGCCCTGCGGCGGCGGGTGTGGCTGAAGTCGGGCGGCTACATCGTCATCGACCACACCGAGGCGCTCGTGTCGATCGACGTGAACACCGGCAAGTACGTGGGCAAGCGCGACTTCGAGCAGACGGTGCTCAAGATCAACCTGGAGGCGGTGACCGAGGTGGTCCGCCAGATCCGCCTGCGTGACCTCGGCGGCATCATCATCATCGACTTCATCGACATGGAGGTGCTCGAGCACCGCGAGCAGGTCTACAAGGCGGTGAAGCGGGCGCTGGCCGAGGACAAGGCGCGGACCAACGTGCTGCAGATCTCCGAGCTGGGCCTGGTCGAGATGACGCGCAAGCGCGTCCGCCAGGACCTGCGCGCCCTGCTGACGCAGCACTGCCCGACCTGCCGCGGCACCGGCGTGGTGAAGTCCAGCGAGACGCTGGCCACCGAGGTCTACCGCGCCCTGCAGGCCAAGGCCGCGGCCGAGGCGCCGCCCGGCGAGGGCCGCGAGATCGTGGCGCGCGTGAGCCCGGATCTGGCCGCGTACCTCGAGGGCGAGGGGCGGCCCGACCTCGAGCGGCTGGAGGCGGCGCTCGAGGTGAAGATCACCGTGCAGGCGGCGCCCGGCCTGGCCCAGCGAGACGAGTACGAGCTGAAGGTGCGCTGACCCCGGGGCATGGACTACCGCGCGCCAGGGACCGGCGAGGCCTACCGGCAGGGGCGCGGTCTCGACGCCGAGACGCTGGCCCTCTGGCGCGACGTCGTCCGGGCGCTCGTCCCGCCGGACGAGGTGGCGCGCGCGGCCGACGTCGGCTGTGGCGTGGGGCGTCTGAGCGGGTGGCTGGCCGACGCCCTCGAGGCCACGGTCGTCGCGATCGACCCGTCACCCGAGATGCTGGCCGCGGCCGAGCCCGCGCCCGCCGTGGGCTACGTGGTGGGCGCCGCCGAGGCCCTGCCGCTCCGGACGGGCACCCTGGACCTCGCCTTCCTCTCGATGGTCTATCACCATCTCCCCGCGCCGGCCGACGCGGTCGCCGAGCTGCACCGCGCGCTGCGGCCGCGGGGGCGTGTGCTGGTGCGCACGGTGACCCGGGAGACGCTCGACGGGTACGCGTTCATGGCGTTCTTCCCCGAGGCCCGGACGCTCGACGAGCGGCGCCTGCCGGGCCGGGCCGCCGTGCGGGCGGCGTTCGCGGCGGGCGGCTTCGTCGAGATGGCCCAGCGCGTCGTCGAGCAGCGCGTCGCGGCCCACCCCGCGGCCTACTGCGCGCGGGTCGGGACGCGATCACTGTCGTCGCTGCGGATGATCCCGGACGCCGCGTTCGCGCGCGGGCTGGCCGCCCTCGAGGCCGACTGCCGCACGCTGCCCGCTGATCGTGCGTTCATCGAGCCGGTGGACGTCCTGGTGTTCCAGCGCTAGCATCGCCGCCATGGCTCGGACCCCGCCCTCGCGCGTGAGCGGCCGGCGGATCCTGCTCGACCTCCGCCTGGCCTCCCGCAAGGGCGATCGCGCCGCGCTCTCGCTCGCGCTGGACCAGATGCGGACGCTCGCGCACTCTCCCCGCTACTGGGAGCGCTACCTCGCGCTGCTCGGCAACCCGCTCGCGCGGCTCGTCGACCTGCTCGTCATCAAGCAGGGGGACCGCATCGCCCACCAGAAGGGCTGGAAGCTCTCGCGCGCGACCGCCGCCGCGCACGATCGGAAGACCGCCGGACGCAAGAAGACCCCGCCCGCCCGCCGTCGCCGTCAGGCCCCCGTGACGGCCACGCAGCCCTCGCTCTTCGACTGACGCGGCCAAGCCGCCGCGTTGACAGATCCCCGGCGGGGACCGATACTACCCCCAGGGGGTATAAGCGGTGCTGAACGACGAGGCCAAGGCCAAGACCCGCGCCCGGCTGCGCCGCATCGAGGGGCAGGTGCAGGGGCTGCAGCGGATGCTCGACAACGACGCCTACTGCGTCGACATCCTCCTGCAGATCTCGGCGGTCCAGGGGGCGCTCGATCAGGTCCAGAAGCTGCTGCTCGGCCGGCACATCGAGTCGTGCGTGACCGACGCCCTGCGCTCGGGCTCCAAGTCGGAGCGCCAGCAGAAGGTCGAGGAGCTCCTCGAGGTGTTCTCGCGCTTCGGAGCGCGCTGATGGCCGAGCGGATCACGCTGCCCGTCCGGGGCATGCACTGCGCCGCCTGCGTCGGCAAGGTGGAGGGCGCTCTCGGCCGGGTGCCCGGGGTGGAGTCGGCGTCGGTGAATCTCGCGACCGAGCGGGCCACCGTGGCCTTCGACCCCGCCCGGGCCGACGTGGCCGCCCTGCAGGCCGCGGTGGCGGCCGTGGGCTACGAGCTGGCGGACGCGCCGGCGCCCCCGGGCGGCGACGCCGAGGGCGCCGCGCAGGCGGCCCGCGCCCACGAGCAGGACGACCTGCGCCGGCGGTTCATCGTCGGTGCGGTCCTGTCCGTGCCTCTGCTCGTCGGCGGCATGCCCGACGTCTTTCCGTGGGCGCCGGCCTGGCTGCTCGATCCGTGGCTGCAGCTCCTGCTGGCCACGCCGGTGCAGTTCTGGGTCGGCGCGAGCTTCCACGCCGGGTTCCTGCGCGACCTCCGCTATCGCAGCGCGAGCATGTCGACGCTCGTGTCCCTCGGCACCAACGCCGCCTACGTCTTCAGCGTCGCGGTGACGCTGTGGCCCCACGTCTTCCACGCCGCCGGCGCCATGACCTACTACGAGACGGCGGCGGTCGTGATCACGCTCGTCGTGCTGGGGCGCTGGCTCGAGGCCCGGGCCCGGGGGCGGACGTCGGAGGCGATCCGGCGGCTCGTGAGCCTGGCGCCGCGTACCGCGCGCGTGCTGCGCGATGGCGGCGAGGTCGACGTGCCGACGGGTGAGGTCCAGGTGGGCGACCTGATCCGGATCCGCCCCGGCGAGCGGCTGCCGGTGGACGGGACGGTCGTCGAGGGCGCATCGACGGTGGACGAGTCGATGCTGACGGGCGAGAGCGTCCCGGTGGAGAAGGGGCCGGGGGCCGTCGTGTCGGGCGGCACCGTCAATCGCACCGGCGGCTTCGTCTTCCGCGCCACCCGCGTCGGACGCGAGACGACGCTGGCGCGGATCGTCGCGCTGGTCGAGGAGGCTCAGGGCTCGCGCGCGCCGATTCAGCGTCTCGCCGACCGCGTGGCCGCCGTCTTCGTCCCGGTGGTGCTCGTGATCGCGGCGCTGACCTTCGCCGGCTGGTGGTGGCTCGGCCCCCAGCCCTCGCTCGTCTACGCGCTCACGAACGCCGTCGCGGTCCTGGTGATCGCGTGTCCGTGCGCGATGGGGCTGGCGACGCCGACCGCGATCATGGTCGCCGCCGGCCGTGGCGCCGAGGCCGGCGTGCTGATCCGCAGCGCGGCGGCGCTGGAGCGGCTGAACGACGTGACGACGGTCGTCTTCGACAAGACCGGCACCCTGACCGTCGGCCGGCCGGTGGTCGCCGACGTGATCGTGGCCGGGGCCGACGTCACCGAGGCCGACGTCCTCGCCCTGGCCGCCGCGGCCGAGCAGGGCTCCGAGCACCCGATCGGCGAGGCCGTCGTTGACCGGGCCAAGGAGCTAGGCCTGGCCCTGCCGCCCGTCGGCACCTTCGTCACCGTGCCGGGCCAGGGTATCGACGCGCTGGCCTCGGACGGCCGCGTCCTGGTCGGCAACCGCGCGCTGATGCAGGCGCGCGGCATCGAGATCGACGCGCTGGAGTCGAGGGCCGAGGCGCTGGCGGCCGCGGGCCGGACGGTGGTGTACGTGGCGTTCGCGGGGCGGATGCTCGGGCTGGTCGCGGTGGCCGATGTGCTGAAGCCTGACGCGCGCGAGGCGGTGGCCATGCTCCGGCGGCGTGGGCTCGAGGTCGTGATGCTCACCGGCGACCACCGGGTGACGGCGGAGGCCATCGCCCGTGACGCCGGCATCGACCGTGTGCTGGCCGAGGTGCAGCCAGAGGGCAAGGCGCGTGAGGTCGCGGCCCTCGCGGGCGAGGGGCGGGTCGTGACGATGGTCGGGGACGGCATCAACGACGCGCCGGCGCTGGCCCAGGCCGCCGTCGGCATCGCGATGGGGTCCGGCACCGACGTGGCGATCGAGGCCGCCGACGTGACGCTCATGCGGGGCGACGTCACCGGCGTGGTGGTCGCCGTCGACCTCGCGCGGCGCACGATCCGCATCGTCAAGCAGAACCTCGTGTGGGCGTTCGGCTACAACGTGGTGCTCATCCCCGTCGCCGCCGGCCTGCTCTATCCGCTGTGGGGCGTGCTGCTGTCGCCCATCCTGGCCGGCGCGGCGATGGCGTTCTCGTCGGTGTCCGTGGTGACGAACAGTCTGCGACTCAAGCGGTGGCGATTCTCGCCGGGAGGTCCGTGATGGCCGTCGATCCCGTGTGCAAGATGACCGTGGAGCCCGCCAAGGCGGCGGCGCAATCGAACTATCAGGGCCAGACGTATTACTTCTGCGCGGTGGGCTGCAAGCAGAAGTTCGACCGCGAGCCCGAGAAGTACCTCGCCGGGGGTGCGAGCGAGATGGGTCGTTGACGCCGTCACCAGCGCTGCTGGCGGGTCGCGACCGCTACGAGCGGACCATGGAGGGTCGCGTGGACAGCACCCACGACGACGCCTTCACCCACACGGTGCGGCTCGCCGACGAGGACCGCGCGCTGGAGGTCGCGGTCGTCGCGCTGCCGTCGCCGACCTACGCCATCCGCGCGGCGCGCCTCACGCCCCTGGCCGGCCGGGTGGCGCCGTCCCTGGTCGCGCCATTCGCGCGCCTGGCCGGCGCCGAGATGGTCGGCGGGCTGACCCGCCGGGTGGCGGAGCTGCTCGGCGGCGACGAGGGCGCGGCGCTCGCGGTCGACGCCACCATCGAGGTGGCCCGGCTGGCGCGTCAGGTCGCGCGGCTGCCGCGGGCGATGGCGGAGCGGGCCACCGCCGGTGACGCGCTCGAGTGCTGGACCCTCGACACCACGGGCTGGATCGATCTCCCCAACTCGTGCTTCACGTACAGCGACGCCGGGCGCGCGCTCTTCGGCACGCGGACGGTGGCGACGCCGATGGTGCCCGACCTCTACAGCCCACGGCCGGGCCAGGCCCGGGTCTTCGAGCGTCGCAAGGTGGCGCGGCTCACGCGCGCCGACGGCCGGCTGCACCTGTTCCACTCGATGCACGACAACGTCCACGGCTTCGAGCTGACCTGCGAGATCGACCTGGCGAGCGGCACGATCGTCCGGGCCGAGCACGTCACGCCGCGGCTGCCGTACATGGGCATCTGCTCCGAGCCGCAGCGCCGCCTCGCGTCCCTCGTGGGCGAGACCGCCGATCCCGGCCTGCGCAAGCGCATCCAGACCACGCTCGGCGGCGAGGCCGGCTGTGCCCAGCTCTACGACCTGACCGCGGACATCCTCAAGCTGGCCATGGCGTGAGCGGGCGCTGACGGCGGCGGCGGTATACTACGGGGCGCGATGCCGTTCCTGCCAATCGGGAAGCTCCCCGGCGAGCTGTTGCAGGCCGTCCTCGACAAGCACGTGACGCGTGATCCCCGGGTGATCGTGGGTCCGCGCGTCGGCGAGGACGCGGCCGTCATCGACCTCGGCGACCGCTACCTGGTCGCGACCGCCGACCCGATCACGTTCGCCACCGATGAGCTCGGCTGGTACGCGCTGCACGTCAACGCCAACGACATCGTCGTGCGCGGGGCCACCCCGCGCTGGTTCCTGGCCACGCTGCTGCTGCCCGAGGGACGCACGGACGCCGACACCGTCCGCGGCCTGTTCGGTCAGCTCGCCGAGGCGTGCGAGGAGCTCGAGGTTTCGCTGGTCGGCGGCCACACCGAGGTCACCCACGGGATCGACCGGCCAATCGTGGCCGGCACGATGCTCGGCGAGGTGGCCAAGGACCGGCTCGTCACGACCGGCGGGGCGCAGGTCGGCGACGCGATCGTGCTGACCAAGGGCGTGCCGCTCGAGGGGGCCGCGATCATCGCCCGCGAGAAGGAGGCCGAGCTGCGCGCGCGGGGGGTGCCGGCGGGCGTGATCCGGCGCGCGCGAGGCTTCCTGCGCACTCCCGGCATCAGCGTGCGTCCGGAGGCGGAGATCGCGTGCGAGCTCGCGACCGTCCATGCCATGCACGACCCGACCGAGGGCGGCGTCGCCACCGCGCTGCACGAGCTGGCTACCGCCGCCGGCGTGGGGCTGCGCATCGACCGCGACCGCATCACCGTCCTGCCCGAGGGACGCACGCTCTGCGAGGCGTTCGGCCTCGACCCGCTCGGCACCATCGCCTCCGGCGCGCTGCTCATGACCTTGGCGCCGGCGGAGGCGGGGATCGTCATCCACGCGCTCGCTCGCGAGGCCATCGACTGTCACTTCATTGGCCAGGTCGTGCCGCGCGAGCAGGGCGTCACGCTCACCGACGGCACGCGGCAGTGGCCGATGCCGTCGTTCGCGCAGGACGAGATCACCAGACTCTTCCGGGAGGCCTGATCGTGCCCCAGCTCGGATACTCGCGTCGCTCGCTCGCGATGGGCCGCGAGGGCCTCGTGGCCTCGTGCCATCCGCTCGCCACCCAGGCCGGCGTCGAGGTGCTCAAGGCCGGCGGCACCGTCGCCGACGCGGCGGTCGCCACGAACGCCGTGCTCGCGGTGACCCAGTCGAACAACTGCGGTCTCGGTGGCGACCTGTTCTGCCTCTACTACGAGGCCGCCACCCGGCGCGTGCACTTCCTCAACGGCGCCGGCCGCTCCGGGTCGCGGGCGACCATCGACGAGGTGCGTCGGCGCGGGATGGCGGGGCTACCGGTGCTGGGGCCGGCCACCGTGAGCGTGCCCGGCGTCGTGCGGGCGTGGGCCATGCTGCTGGAGCGCTTCGGCACCCGCCCGCTCGACCAGCTGCTGGCGCCCGCCATCCGCTACGCCGAGCGCGGCTTTCCGATCAGCTCGATCCTCAGCCAGGCCATCACGGAATTCGCGCCGGGCAATCCCGACCCCGAGTGGCGCCGCGTGTTCCTGCCCGCCGGGACTCCGCCGGCCCACGGCACGATGTTCGATCAGCCGGACCTCGCGCGCACGTTCCGTGACCTCGCCGCCGAGGGCCCCGACCTCTTCTACCGGGGGCGTGTCGCCCGTGTGATCGCCGAGCGCATGGAGCGCGAGGGGTTCCTCACGGCCGACGACCTCGCCGGCCACACCGGCGAGTGGGGCGAGCCCATCTCGACGACGTACCGCGGCTTCACCGTCTACGAGACGCCGCCGCCGACCCAGGGCGTCACCGCGCTGCTCGCGCTGAACATGCTGGAGGGGCTGCCGCTCGCGAAGCGGCCGCTGCACTCCGTCGAGCACTTGCACCTGCTGCTCGAGGTCATCAAGCTCGCCTACGCCGACCGGGACCGCTGGATCGGCGATCCCGTCCGTGCCCGGGTGCCGGTGACGGGCATGCTCGACAAGGCGTACGCCGCGCAGCGCCTGCGGCAGTTCGATCCCCGCAAGGCGCAGAGCTACGTCCCGGGCGAGCCGGAGGGTGACACCACCGGCTTCGTCGTCGCCGACGGCCACGGCAACGTGCTGAGCGTCATCCAGAGTCTGTTCAACGCCTTCGGCTCCGGCGTGGTCCCGCCCGGCACCGGGCTCTGCCTGCAGAACCGCGGGCGGCACTTCACGATGGACCCCGAGCACCCGAGTGGGCTGGCGCCGCACAAGCGCCCGTTCCACACGCTGATGGCGTCGATCACCACCCGCGACGACCGGCCCGTCATGGGATTCTCGACGATGGGCGGGAACGGTCAGGCGATGTTCCACGTTCAGGTTCTGACCAACGTGTTCGACTACGGCCTCGACATCCAGGAGGCGATCGAGCGGCCACGGTTCCTCGTCGGGGCCTTCCTGCCCGACGACCCGGCCGACGCGATCCACCTCGAGCAGCGCGTGCCGGCGCGCATCATCACCGCGCTCCGGCGTCGCGGCCATCCGATGCGGCCCGCGCCGGAGCTCTTCTATCGCGTCGGGCACGCCCACGGCGTCACCCTGAGCGAGGACGGCGTGCTGAGCGGCGGCGCCGATCCGCGGGGCGACGGCGTGGCGCTGGGCTTCTGATGCGCCGCCGCGTCGTCCTCCTGGTCGGGCTGCTACTGCTGATGGGGCTCGGGTCCGCGCGCGCGGCCGAGTGGGGACTGATCCGTCCGGGGGTCAGCACGATGGACACCGTCCGGGCGCAGTACGGCCAGCCCACGCGCGTGGACCGCCAGAAGATCGACAACTACGACACCGAGAACTGGATCTACGAGGACGCCAAGGCGCCGGTGGGCGTGCAGCGGCTCACGGTGGAGTTCGGCATCCTCCAGGCGGAGAAGTACCGGCCGGAGATCGTGCGCGCCTTCCGCCTGAATCCCAAGCCGGGTTCCTTCAACCGCGGCGTGATCACGAACGGCTGGGGCTTCCCCGACCGCATGGGTCGCGAGAACGACCAGGACATCTTCCTCTACCGCGAGGGGTTGCTGGTGTACTTCGACGTGTCGGGGTGGGACGCCGCGCTGATGATCTTCACGGTGCCCCAGCCGCGCGACCCGACCGAAGAGCCGCGGCCGCGGTGACCAGGCCCCGCACCGGGATCGCGACCCAGTCCGGCCGGTTGTTGGCCTCGTACACGACCTCGTAGGCCGCCTTCTCCACCTCCAGCACCGCCAGCGCGCGCGTCAAGGTCGACGGGCCGTCGGGCACGAACGGGGCCGCCCCGGCCGTCTCGCGGTACGCGGTCACGAACGTCTCCCGCGCCGCCTGCTCCCATCCAGCCGGGGCCCGTGCGCTGGCCGCCGCGTAGCCCAGCGAGCGGAGCAGGCCGGCCACGTCGCGCAACGGCGTGTGCTTGCGGCGGCGTTCCGCCATGGGACGGAGCGGCTCGCCCTCGAAGTCGATGATCGCGAAGTCGTCCCCGTCGCCGACGGCCAGCGTCTGGCCCAGGTGGAAGTCGCCGTGGTGCCGCAGCTTCGCGGCGTCGACGAGCCCCGCGAGGCCGGCGGCGTCCACGCGCGGCGCCACGCCCTCGGGCAGCTGGCCGCCGAGCGCCGCGCGGGCGGCGTCGAGCTGGCGCTGGACCGCCTCCGTCCAGGTAGCGACGTCGCCCGCCGTGATCGGCTCGGGCGCGAACGCCGGCTCGGCAGCGTCCGAGGCGAGGGCGAGGTGGAGCTCGGCCGTCCGCCGGCCGAGCGTGGCGATCGCGCCGAGGGCGGCGTCACCCGCGGCGAGGTGTCCGAGCAGCCAGCGCCAGCCGTCACGCGCGTCGACCACCAGCTCCTGGACCATCGCGAGCGTCCAGGGACCGGCGGCATCACGGTACTCGAGGCTGCCGGCCAGGCGGGGCGTGTGACGGAAGCGCGTGCGCTCGGTCAGGAAGCCGCCGATCTCGACGTCGGGGTTGATCCCCACCGCCAGCCGGCGGAAGTGCTTGAGGATCAACGTGCGGCCGAACACGATCGACGTATTGCTCTGCTCGCCCTCGAGCGGTCGCGGCGCCAGGTCGGCGGCGTCCGCGGGGAACGCGTGCGTGCGGGTCGCGACGACTTCGCCACGCGCGCCGGCCACGCGGGCCCGGCGGGCGATGAGGTCGAGGACGGCGCGGGCGAAGTCGGGATCGGGGAGCGCGTCGCGGATGCCCGGGCCGTCGAGGAGCGGCACCGCGTAACGATCGGCGTGGCCGTCGTCGAGCGTCACCCGCGCGAGCCACAGCGTGCCGGCGCCGACGGGGACGCCGTCCTCGAGGGCCACCGCGGCGATGCGGCGGCTCTTCGACGCGAACCACCGCTGCCCGGCGAGCCAGGCGCCGAGCGCGTCGGCGCTCGGCGCGGTCAAATCGCGGTGTCCTCGATGCCGTAGCGCACGGGCCGGCGCTGGCGGCCCTCCAGCCGGAGCCAGTAGAAGCCGTGGGCGCCGAGCGAGAGGAAGTAGGGCTCCCGGCGGATGGGCGGGAAGCGTGCGTCGCCGATCATCTCGACCGGCGTCAGCCCCTCCAGCGCCGCGAGGTTCAGCTCGACGGGCTGGGGGCGACCCGAGAGGTTGGCGACGACGAGGATGGTGTCGTCCTGCCAGCGGCGCAGGTAGGCCAGCACAGTCGAGTTGCGCGGCCGCAGGAACTCGATCGAGCCGCGCCCGAAGGCCGGCGAGCGCCGGCGGGCGGCGATCAGCCGCCGCATCGTGTTGAGCGGCGAGCTCGGCAGCTTCTCCTGGGCGGCGACGTTCACGGCCTGGTAGCTGTAGGCGGGATCGGTGATGACCGGCAGGTAGAGCTGGGCCGGGTCGGCGGTCGAGAAGCCCGCGTTGCGGTCGTCGGACCACTGCATGGGCGTGCGCACGCCGTTGCGGTCGCCGAGATGGACGTTGTCACCCATGCCGATCTCGTCCCCGTAGTAGACGATCGGGCTGCCCGGCAGGGTGAAGAGCAGGCAGTTGAGGAGCTCGATGCGCCGCCGGTCGTTGTCCATCAGCGGGGCCAGCCGCCGCCGGATGCCGAGGTTCAGCTTCATCTGCGGGTCGGAGGCGTAGGCGAAGTACATGTAGTCCCGTTCCTCGCTGGTCACCATCTCGAGCGTGAGCTCGTCGTGGTTGCGCAGGAAGAGGCACCACTGGCAGGCGGGCGGGATCGGCGGCGTGTGCGTGAAGATGTCGGTGATCGGCTGCCGGTCCTCTCGCCGGATGCCCATGTACAGCCGCGGCATGAGCGGGAAGTGGAAGGCCATGTGGAACTCGTCGCCGTCGCCGAAGTAGGGGCGGACGTCCTCGGGCCACTGGTTGGCCTCGGCGAGGAGGACCCGGTCGCCGCCGTACTCGCTGTCGATGACGCGCCGGAACTCGCGCAGGACGGCGTGGGTGTCGGGCAGGTTCTCGCCGCTGGTGCCCTCGCGCTCGACGAGGTACGGGACGGCGTCGCAGCGGAAGCCGTCGAGCCCCCGGTCGAGCCAGAAGCGCATCACGTCCAGCATGGCGGTCTTCACGGCCGGGTTGTCGTAGTTGAGGTCCGGCTGGTGGGCGAAGAACCGGTGCCAGTAGTACTGCTTGGCGAGCGGGTCCCACGACCAGTTCGACTTCTCGGTGTCGGTGAAGATGATGCGCGCGTCGCGATAGCGCTGGTCGGTGTCGCTCCACACGTAGTGCTCGCGGAAGGGCGAGCCGCGGTCGGCCCGGGCGGCCTGGAACCAGGGGTGCTGGTCCGAGGTGTGGTTCATGACCAGGTCGGCGATCACGCGCAGGCCGCGGTCGTGCGCGGCGTCGAGGAACTTCTGGAAGTCGGCGACGTTGCCGTACATCGGGTGGATGCCGTAGAAGTCGGCGATGTCGTAGCCATCGTCCTTCAGCGGCGAGGGATACATCGGCAGGATCCACAGACAGTCGACACCGAGCTCGCGCACGTAGTCGAGCTTGGCGGTGAGCCCCGCGAAGTCGCCGACACCGTTGCCGTCGGCGTCGAAGAACGCCTTCACGTGCACCTCGTAGAAGACCGCGTCCTTGTACCAGTCCTTCACGGGATGTGGGCGACCTCCAGCTTGAGGCGGTCGGGGTCTTCGAAGAAGACCGCGTGGTAGCCCGGGCGGTACTCGGGGTAGTCGCGGGGGCCGCCGTAGAGGGGCGGGATCCGGTGCGGGGCCAGGAACTCGTCGTGGAAGCGGCCGACGTCGGCGCGGCTCGTCACCCGGAACGCGACGTGATTCAGGCCGGGGTTCTTGCGGTGAAACGCGGCGTCGACGCGATCGGCCGGGGCCTGGACGATCCAGAAGTCGGTGGTGCCGTTGGACATCCCGAGCAGGTCAGCGGCCCCCACCATGACCCGGTACTCGAAGTAACCGAGGAGGGCGCGGTAGAAGGGCATCGAGACGGTCGCGTCGGTGACGTTGAGCTGCACGTGATAGACGCTGGCCCTCATCCTATCCGCGTCGGAGGGCGAAGATCTGGGCGGGGTCCCGCGCGGGATCGAGCTCGACGTAGCCGCGCGGGCCGACCCACTCGTAGACGACGTCGCTCAGGAGCTCGTGCATCCGGTACGGCTGGTCGGGCGCGATCCCGAGCGCCTGCAGGGGCACGTCCACCATCGTCGAGTGCGTAGCGAACGAGTCCAGGTTGGCGGCCACGAACACCACGTCGTCCTGCGCGGGCGTGGCCTTGCTATACCAGACGACCTGCGGGTCGTCGGCCCCGTAGAACGTGAGGTTCCGGTAGCCGTGCAGGGCGCGGTGCCCGCGGCGGATCCGGTTGATCCGGGTGATGAAGCCGACGAGGTTCCCGGGGGCGTCCCAGTCTCGCGCCTTCGGCTCGTACTTCTCGGAGTGCCAGTACTCCTCGGAGCCCGGCGCGAACGGGAGGTTCTCGCAGAGCTCGTAGCCGCTGTAGATCCCGTAGAGCGACGACAGCGTGGCGGCGAGCACGAGGCGCATCTTGAAGGCCGGCGGTCCCCCGCGCTGTAGCGTCGCGTGCAGGATGTCGGGCGTGTTGGGCCACAGGTTGCCGCGGAAGTACTCCGCCATCGGCGGGCTCGTGATCTCGGTCAGGTAGTCCTGCAGCTCGATCTTCTCGTTGCGCCACGTGAAGTACGTGTAGGACTGGGTGAAGCCGGCCTTGGCCAGGACCCGCATCATCTTCGGCCGCGTGAAGGCCTCGGCGAGGAAGATCACGTCGGGTCGCGCGGTCTGGATCTCGCGGATCAACCACTCCCAGAACCGCACCGGCTTCGTGTGCGGATTGTCGACGCGGAAGGTGGTGACGCCGTGCTCGATCCAGAAGTCGATGACCCGCTTCATCTCCTCCCACGCCGGCCGCGGGTCCTCGCCGTAGAAGTTGAGCGGGTAGACGTCCTGGTACTTCTTGGGCGGGTTCTCCGCGTACTTGATCGTGCCGTCGGGCCGGTGGAAGAACCACTCGGGATGCTCGCGGACCCAGGGGTGATCGGGCGAGGCCTGGATGGCGAAGTCCAGGGCGACCTCGAGGCCGAGCGTCCGCGCGCGGCGCACGAACCGGTCGAAGTCGGCCAGCGTGCCGAGGTCGGGATGCACGGCGTCGTGGCCGCCCTCGACGCCGCCGATCGCCCACGGGCTGCCATGGTCGCCGGGCCCGGACGTGAGCGCGTTGTTCGGCCCCTTGCGGTGTGCGCGGCCGATCGGATGGATCGGCGGCAGGTAGACGACGTCGAAGCCCATGGCCGCCGCGCGCTCCAGCTGCGCCTCGGCGTCGCGGAAGGTGGCGTGCCGCCCGGCGACGCCCGAGCGCGGGAAGAACTCGTACCACGCGGCGAAGCGGGCGCGCTCGCGGTCGACCACCACCTCGTACTCGCGCTCGGCCCAGGTGGCGTCAGCGCGGTCCAGGTGACGGTCCATGAGGGCGACGAGGGCCTCGTCGCCGACGGCCGCGACCGCCTCGGCCTGGCTCGGGGCGCGCTCGAGGCGCGGGAGCCAGCCGCGCAGCGCCGCGGCGTCGACGCCGGTCGCGCGCCCGGCGGCCGCCCGGACGAGGGCCGCGCCCTCGCGCAGCTCGCTGGCGACGTCCTGCCCGGCGTCGACGCGCTTGCGCAGGTCGACCAGCCAGGACTGGAACGGGTCCGGCAGCGCCTCGACGGTGAAGAGGTAGCGCGCGTTGTCCTCGGCGACGAAGGCGCCGGCCCAGCGGTCGTTGTCGACGAAGCGCATCGGCGCCTCGCGCCATTCCGATTCGTCGGCCCGGCGGTACTTCACGAAGGCGACGAGGACGTCGTGGCCCTCCTTGAAGATGTCGGCGCTGACCTCCACGCGGTCCCCCACCTCGCGCTTGACCGGGTAGCGGCCGCCGTCCACGACGGGGGCCACGTGTTCGATGACGACGGTGCGCCGGAGGTCCTTGGGGTCGAGCATGAGGGATGAATCGATCCTACCTCCAGTGTTCCACGAGATAGGCCTTCTGTCGCTCGAACGCCGCCGCCACCGCGTCCAGGTGGGCCAGGGTGGCCTCCACCCCGGCGGTTCGGGTGGCCAGCACGAACGCGGCCGTGCGCCCGAGGTAGAGCGGCGTGAGCGAGCGCAGCAGGTGGTCGCGATGCACCACCGAGTAGTGGTGGCCGAGCGCGAAGTCGTACACCACCCGGGCCCACAGGTCGTCGGGAAAGCGGAACCGGCCACCGGTGTCCAGCGCCAGCACCTCGGCCAGCGTGTCGGGGGCCAGGATCAGCTCCCAGATCGCCGTCAGGTCGCGGGCGCCCTGGCGGAACGCCTCCAGCATCCGATCGACGTCCACCTCCAGCGGCTCGACGCCGGGCGGCACCGGCTCGCCCACGGCGGGAATCGGCTCGCTGCCGCGCACCTCCAGCCACAGGTCCTCGTGGCGCTGCATCACGGTGAAGGCCGCGCCGAGGGTCTGCGCGATCATCGCCGGCAGGTCGATGGCCCGCGTGCGCGAGCGGACCTGGTGGGGCCCGAGCCACGCCTCCCAGACGTTGAAGCCATCGGCGATGGCGGTGCCGGTGATCCACAGGTCGCTGACGTCGGCGCCCGTCCACGACCACTTGGGGTGGATCAGCAGGTGCTCGACGAGGCGCGCCGAGAGCGCCTGTTGGCCGCCGAAGGGGTGCTGCAGGCGCCGACCGTAGAGCGTGCGCACGAGCGGGGCCAGCACGAGGCGGGAGATCGTGCCCTCGTAGCGATGCCGCGCGTAGGCGGCGGTGATGAAGTCGGCCTTCTCCTCCAGCAGCGGACGCGCCAGCCGCTCGATCCACGTCGGCGTCGCCGACACCGCGTCGGCCTCGATCAGCACGAGCGCGCGGGCGCGTAGCCGGTGGGCCATCGCGAACGTCGCCCGCAGCGCCGTCCCGCGGCCCGGGATGCCGTGGAACGGCACCGCCACCCGCTCGCCGGCGGGCGCCTCGTGCTCGACGACGAGGGTCGGGATCGGCGCCGCCGCTGCCCGCTCGCGCGTCGCGTCGGACGAGCCGGCGTCGGCCACGACGAGTGCCGCCCGGACGTCGGGGAAGCGGCCGACGCCGTCCGCCACCGTCGCGAGCACGCCGTCGAGCGTCTCGGCGTTGTTGAAGGTGAGCACGCCCACCGCGAGATCGATCGGTGCCAGCGGGTCGGCCGACGACAGGACCGCCTCGGTCAGCTCACCCCGGGCCATGCGTCAGCGTGTGAGGTGGATGAGCAGGGCCATGTAGTCGGTCAGGTGGCGGGTGACGAGGAACGAGCGGCGCACGTGCTCGCGACCGGCCGCGCCCATGCGGGCGATCAGCTCGGGGTTGTTGAGCAGGTGGCGAAGCCGGAAGGCGGCGCCCTCGACGGAGTGCACGGTGTAGCCGGTCACGTCGTAGATGATCTGCTGCGTGAGCCCGCCGGCGAAGCCGCCGACGACGGGCTTGCCCTTCCACATCGCCTCGGCGGCGCCGAGGCTGAAGCTCTCGTGCACGGACTTCTGCAGCACGATGGTGGCGGCGCGCTGCAGTGCGTTGATCTGCACGTGGGCGTCGGGGGGCAGCTCGAGCACGGCGATGTCGGGGTCGTGCTGGGCCGCCTCGCGCAGCTCGGCGAGCATCTCGACCCCCTCGCGGTCGGGGTCGCCGGTGCCGGCGAGCACGAGCCGGACGTTGTAGTGCTTCTTCACCAGCCGGTAGGCGTTGATGACGCCGAGGGGGTCTTCGGCCGCCGTGAACGGCGCGACCTGCAGCAGGATCGGCCGGTCCTGGGCGAGGCCGAGGCCGCGCAGGATCGTGGTGACCTCGCGGGAGGTCAGGTCCCGGTTCTTTTCGGACAGCGGGTCGATGGAGGGCGCGATGACGTACTTCGGGATCCCGAGCCGGCGGCCGAACCGCGGCAGCGAGAAGATGGCGGCGTCGTACTGGTTGATCCACGGACGCATGAACGTCCACGCGCGGCGCTGCGCCCGCGAGCAGTCGAAGTGGCAGCGCCAGACCCAGCGACTCTGGCCGGTGCGGCGCTCGATCAGCGTGGAGGGCTGCACGTCGTGGACGAGCACGAGGTCGGCGTCGAGCGACAGCTTCTTGGCGTTGATGCGGTTCATCTCGACGTAGTGGTCGAGGGCCTCGTCCGTGAGCACCCGCTCGGCGCCGTCGAGGGCGGCCCTGAGCGCGGTGGCGGTCGTGTAGAAGCCCGGATCGCCGCCGGTGATCTCCCAGCCGGCGTCGACGCCGAGGTCGGCCATCATCGGCACCAGTGTGTGGAGGATCTCCGCGGAGCCGCCGCCGAAGCGGCCGCCGCTGACGTGCAGCAGCCGCCGCTCGCGGACCCTCTCGGCCAGCCGCAAGAGCATGTCGACCGCGCCGGGCGGCGCGACCCGCCGGTAGTCGTCGATGGTGATCACGCGCCTGCCTCCTCCAGCTCGGCGTCGACCAGGGCGAGCACGCGGGCGCGGACGCGCTCGAGGCTCGTCATGTAGGCGTCGATCCGCTGGATGCGATCGGCCAGGGCCGGCCGGCCGAGGCCCCCGCGGATCCACTCGGCGAAGTCGCCCGAGCGCCGGCCCAGCCGGGCGCGCGCCTCGACCATGTGGAAGTAGATCGCGCTGGCGTCCACCTCGGCCAGGCCTGTTCGGAACTCCTGCAGCGTGGTGGCGGCGGGACCGAGCGGCACCTCGACGATGTGGGACTGCTGGAAGTGGAACACCTCGCCGAACTCCACGCGGGGGACGGTGGACAGGCGCAGCAGGTGGTCGTGGACGACCGACATCAGCTCCTCGCGGAGGTCCTCCAGGTTGGCCATCTCGAACGGATTGATGACGGCCAGCCGCTCGGCCAGGACCTGGTCGCGCACGTGCACGGCCACCCACGCCGCGAAGTCGTTGCCGTAGGCGGTCGTGATCGGCCGGTGGCGGAGGAAGTAGCCGTGCGTGTGGTAGAAGATCGAGCCGGGCGGCACGTCCTCCAGCCGGTCCAGGAGCTCGCGCTCGTCGCGCGCGCGGTGGTCGAGGGCCTGGCGCAGCTCCACGCACCCGATGAACTGGAAGGGCACCAGGGCGGTCGTCACGCGTCACCCTCGCGATCGAGCAGCGCCACCGGGAAGGTCGCGAGGATCTCCGCCAGCGGCAGCGCCGCTGCCTCGCCGAGAGGCGTCGGCCGCAGGCGCTCGCCGGTCAGGACGTTGGCGAACCGCCCGGACAGCTCGCGCGGCAGCTCCACCCAGGTGTCGGCCCAGTACTCGACGCCGGTGGGCAGGGCGTCGACGCCGCGGCGGGCGAGCAGGCGGGGGATGACGGACACCGAGGCGGCGTCGTCGGCGACCCGGGCGAAGGCGCACACGTGCTCGGCCCACACGCCCGCCACCTCCAGGGGACGGTAGGCGCCGGTCTCGAAGAGCGCCCGCCGGGCGCGGCGGAAGGCGAGGCCCTGGTGGAGCACGAAGAGTTTGACGCGACCGTCGGTCTTGCTCTTCACGAGCTCGTGCGTGACCGTCGCCCGGTCGACGCCCGACTCCAGCGCCGTCACCACCTCGTCGAGCAGCCGCCGGCGCTCGGCCCAGTCGACCGGGCGGCGGTTGTCCGGATCCACCAGGTTCAGGTCCCACAGCTCGCTGCCGCGGTAGATGTCCGGTACGCCGGGGGCGGTCAGCTTGATCAGCGTCTGGCCCAGGGAGTTCAGCATGCCGAAGTGGGCGACGCGGGCCTGGAACACGACGAAGTCCTCCAGGAACGCCGCCGACTGCTCGGGGTCCAGGATCGTCTGGACGAAGCGCGCGATGGCCTCGTCGTAGCGCGCGTTGGGACTCACCCAGGAGGTGTGCACCTTTGCCTCACGGGTCGCCTTGAGCAGGTAGGCGCCCAGCCGGGCCGCGTTGATGGGCCAGGCGCCGACCAGCGTCTGGTAGATGAAGTACGCGGTGTTCGCCCCGGGCACCGGCGCGCCGTCGACCACCGTGTGGTGGCGACGGTTGAGCCGCTGCCAGGCGGCCAGCCGGGCCCGCCACTCCGCCGGGATCTCCGAGAGCACGTTGATGCGGGCCCGGACGTCCTCGCCGCGCTTGGTGTCGTGGGTGGACGTGGCCGACAGCGCGTGGGGCGAACGGCGCTGGCGCTCGACGTTCGCGGCGTGGAACTCGGCCAGCGAGGTCCCGAACCGGCTCGGGTCACCGCCGACCTCGTTGAGGGAGACGAGGCGGTTGAAGCGGTAGAGGACGGTGTCCTCGTACCCCTTGGCGGTGACCGGCCCCGTGATCTGCTGGAAGCGGCGGACGAAGTCCAGGCGCTCCTGCCGGTCGGCCTCGCTCGCCCAGTCGGGCATGCGGAGCGTGAGCACCTGCTCGATCCAGTCGTAGATCGACTCGCTCATGGCCCGCGTGCGCCGCTTGGCGCGGGCGACGGCCTGCGCGATGTACTCGCGGTCGCCCGCGCTGACCGGCGGCCGGTCGGGCGACTCGGCGACGTACGTGCGGTAGACCGGGAAGGCGGCGATGATCTCGCGGAGCGCCGTCGTGAGGCTGGCGAGCGTGAAGTCGCGCGACGTGCGGTGCTTCTCGGACATCAGGTCGAGGCGGTGGGCGAGCATGTTGATCTCGGCCGCCATCGACGTCTCCATGATGAGCCGCTTGCACTCGTCGACGACGTCCGCGAACGGCGGCCGGATCTTGATGGTGCGCGCGTAGATCTGCTCGAGGGCCCGGGCCTGGGTCCGGTCGACGAAGACGCCGTTGACCAGGTTGAGGAACTCGTAGCCGGTCGTGCCGGCGGTCGCCCAGTCCTCGGGGAGCTGCTCGCCGGGGGCGAGGATCTTCTCGGCGATCACGTAGAAGTCGTCGCGAGGCTCGCCGCCCAGCGCCTCGGCGCAGCCGCGCTGGAGGTTGCGGAAATACTCGGCCGGCGCATAGAGGCCGTCGGGATGGTCGACCCGGAGTCCGGTGACGACGCCCCGGCCGACGAGCTGGAAGACCAGCCGGTGGGTCTCGGCGAAGACCTCGGGCACCTCCACGCGGATCGCCGCCAGCTCGTTGATGTCGAAGAAGCGTCGGTAGTTGATCTCCTCGCCGGCCACGCGCCAGTAGGCCAGGCGATAGACCTGGTCGTCCAGCAGCTCGTCGAGCAGGTCGAAGCTGTGCGGATCGCCGGGCGTGCCGTTGAAGATCCGCACGTTGTCCTCGACGAACGAGCGCACGGCCGGCGCCCGTGCCAGCAGCGACGCCAGCCGGTCGCGCCCGATCTGGACCTCGTCCCCCTCGGCCGGCGTCCGGTTGCCCTCGATGGGCGTGACGGGCGGAATCGTCGTGAACCAGGCGAGGAGCGACTTGAGCTCGACCAGCTCCGGGTGCTCGGGGCCGAGCCGCGCCTGGAGCTCGCCCAGCCGGTGGCCGAGGACGCGGCCCCACGAGCGGGGCGCCAGCGGCATCACCGTGTCGTAGTAGAGGACGCGCAGGCCCGCCTCGTCGAGCGTGAGCTTGAGCTGGCCGGAGTCGAGCACGGCGCCGTACTGGTCGCCGAGGATCGGCAGCAGGACCTTGCCGGCCAGCTCGGCCTTCACCGGAGACCAGTCGATGTCGAAGTACACGGCCGACGCGGCGGCAGGGCCGTCCTCCAGAACCTGCTGCCAGCGGGCGTTGCGATTGCGCGCGATGCCCACGTGGTTGGGTACCAGGTCGATGACGAGCCCCATGCCGCGCGCGCGCAGCGCGTCGGCGAAGCGCCAGAAGCCCGACTCGCCGCCCAGCTCTTCGCGGAAGCGGTTGTGGTCGTTGACGTCGTAGCCGTGGCTGTTCGTCGACGAGGTCTCGAAGAAGGGCGAGGTGTAGCAGTCGCTGACCCCGAGGCGATCGAGGTAGGGCAGCAGCGCCGCCGCACCGTCGAAGGTGAGGTCGGGGCCGAGCTGCAGCCGATAGGTGGCCAGCGGAATCCGCATCAGGCGCGCGCCCCGTTCAAGTTGAAGCCGAGCGCCCGGGCCAGCGGCTCCAGCGCCGGGCGCGCCTGCCGCTGCGCCCGCCAAACCTCGAGGAAGCGATTCTGCACCTCCCACAGTCCAAACTCGAGACCGAGGGCGGCGGCATTCTCCACCAGGCGTCGGGCGGCGGCGACGCGGTCCTCGCCGGGCCCGGCCGCGACGGCGTCGAGCGCGCCGAGGACGGCACGCTGCAGGGCGGGCCGGGCCGGGGTGAGGTCCAGCTTGAGGCCCAGCGTGGGCGCCTCGCGCACGATCTCGGTCGCGCGCTCGGGCAGCGCCCCGTCGTCGAGACGCGCCAGCGCCGCCAGCGCCTCCTGCTCCAGCACGTGGCGGGCCACGATGGCCAGCGCCTCGGGAATGGGCGCGTCCGCGTGGCGGAGGTAGCGGACGAGCTTCTCGTTCTCCTCCCAGATCCGCCGGTAGGTCTCCTCGTGCTTGTCGAGCACGGCGGCGATGACGTCGGCCAGGACGCGCCGGCGCTCGTCGAGGAACAGGTCGGGCAGGGCGAAGGACGACCCCGGGAAGAACTCGTCGAGGCCACGCACCATGTCCGCGAGCGAGTGGTGCGCGAAGCGCCGCAGCAGGTCGTCCTTGATGCGGTCGTAGGTGGCCTGCCCCTCCCAGCCGCGCAGCGCGCAGGTGACGTCGTGCCCGCCGAAGTGTAGCAGCGCGTACATCGCCTCCCACGTCTCCCCGGTGATCTGCGAGCGCACGCGCACGTGGGCCACGCGCAGGGCCGTCCCGCCATAGGCCTCGCGAGCCTGGTCCAGGCGCGTCACCCGGTAGGCGTAGATCGACGCCTCGTCCGGGTGGCCCGCGAAGAGGTCGGTGATCGCGTAGTGCGCCACCACGCGCCGCGGGTCGACGACCGCCGGCGCGACCAGGCGTCGGTACACCTCGGCGCCGTCGCCGTACTCGGCCACGTTGCTGGGGGCCGCCCCCAGGCGCTTCACGAACTCGGGCTCGTGGTGGCCGGCCCCGAGATCGCGGAGGTACTGCAGGGCCATCGCCGCGTACCGGAGGACCTGCACCGGCTCGATCCCGGAGATCTCGTCGAAGAACCACCCGCACGAGGTGTACATGAGGAGGCGGTTGCGCTGCAGCTCGAGCAGCCGCCGCGCCTCGAGCCGGGTCGCGTCGTCGAGCGGCACGCGGGCGTGCTCGTGCAGGAACGCGTCGATCTCGGCCGGCTGACGGTCCAGGACGACGCCGACGTAGGCGTCGCGGGCCGCCCACGGGTCGCGCAGGAGGACGCCGGCCCGGGCCGCGTAGAACGCGTCCACGACGTCGCGCAGCCAGTCGAGCGCCTCGCGGAGCGGCGCGCGCCAGCGCTGGTGCCAGTCGCCGCGCACGCGACAGCCGCAGTCCGCGCGCCAGCGCTCCACCCCATGGGCGCACGACCACGACGAGGCCTGGTGGATCTGCGCCTCCCAGGTCGGCGGGTGGGCGGCGAGGAACGCGCCGTAGTTGGTGAGCTCGACCGTCTCGTCCTCGGCGAGGTGATCGAGGGCGGCGGCGAGCGCCATCTCGCCGAAGCGGAAGTGGTGGCCGTACGACTCGCCGTCGGTGGCGCAGTGTACGAGCTGCGGCCAGTCGCGGGCGTCGGAGAAGGCGGCCTTCAGACGCGCC
>Ga0075430_100000410_pt1 | contig 31895 bp, 30 predicted proteins | sample RhiMetdeltSRZDD4_FD_75294 | JGI IMG/M metagenome (GOLD analysis project Ga0075430, IMG submission 75294) | Populus rhizosphere microbial communities from Tennessee, USA - Rhizosphere MetaG P. deltoides SRZDD4 | ecosystem: Host-associated > Plants > Roots > Rhizosphere > Soil | place: USA... | reverse complement strand
TGTCGTCTTAATCGGTGGGTTTGCGCTGCTCGTGCTGTTCGGCGGGTTCATCTATGACCATCCGCTCGCGGCGATCGGTCTGCTGTTCCTGCTGATCGGGCTGTTCAAGCTGATGAACCAGTTCGAGTCGGCGCGACGGGGCGGGGACAGGACGGACGGCCGCTGAGCAAGCGCCGGCGCGACGTCAATTATTCGATCTTGATCCCCACCGCCTTGATGACCTGACTGCGCGTCTCGGCCTGCGAGCGCACGAACGCCGCGAATTCGTCGGGGCTCTGGCTACCGGAAGGCTGGATGCCCACGTTGATGAGCCGGTCGCGTACATCCGGCATCGCCAGGACTTTGTTGATCGCGGCGTGCAGCTTCACGACGATGTCCTTCGGCGTGCCGGCCGGCGCGACCACGCTCTGCCAGATGCCCATGTCGAAACCCGGGAAGGTTTCCGCGATGGTCGGGATCTCCGGCGCCAGCTCCAATCGCGGTTGGCCGGTCAGCGCGATGATCTTGATCTTCTTGTCGCGGTAGAGCGGCAACGCGACGTTCACGCTCTCGTGCCCGATCGGGATATCGCCGGCCAGCATGCTGGTGATCTGGGTGGTGCCGCCGCGGTAGGGCACCATCGTGAGCTTGATGCCGGCGCGCATGTTCAACAGCCCGATCGCGACCTGCGACGTCGGCGTGCTGACCCCGATCTGCAGCGTGCCAGGCTTGGCCTTCTCGATGTCGACGATGTCCTTCAACGTGCTCACCGGCGTCGTGATCGCCGCCGTGATGGCGGACGGCACCGCGGCGACCAGTGTGATCGGCTCGAAATCCTTGAACGGGTCGTAGGCCAGCTTGGTGTAGAGAAACGGGTTCATCACCAGCGTGCCGTCGATGGCCAGCAGCAGCGTATAGCCGTCGGGCTTGGCGCGGGCGACCGCCTGCGCGCCGACAATAGTGTTGGCGCCCGAACGATTGTCGATGACGATCTGCTGACCGAGCTCTTCACCGAGCTTCTGACCGATCACGCGGCCGAGCACGTCGGCCGGTCCACCCGGCGCAAACGGCACGATCAGGGTGATCGGGCGGGCCGGGTAGGGCTGCGCGCCGGCCGGCGTGAGCAACGCCAGCAAGGCGAGCGCCGCGACGGCGATGCGGCCGAGACCAGTCGGCATGGAATCCTCCCTGGTTGCTTTTTGTCGTTCAGCGTTTTGTCGTTCAGTCTTACATGTGCGTCATCAACTGGCCCAGTTGCGGCATCGCCGGGCGCGAGACGGCGCCGAGCTTGCGCAAGCAACCCCACAACACCGCCTGGTTGGAATTGACCACCGGCTTGCCGAGCAAGCGCTCGATATCGGCAATCGCGTCGATCTGCGTGGTGTTGGTGCAGGAGAGGAAGATGCCCTCGACCTCCGGCCGGTCGTTCTGGCGCGCGAGCTCCGTCCACTGCGCCGGCGTGACGTTGCCGAACTCGAGCGCTTCGAGCTTGAGCGCCACGTCGCATACGACCTCGACGCCGGAGGCGTTCAGATAATCGATGATCGGCTTGTTGCTGTGGTAGGGCGTGAGCAGCATGATCCGCTTCAAGCCGAGCACCTGAAGCGCCTCCAGCACCAGCCGGCTGGTGGCGACCGCGTCGATGCCGGTGGCATCGCGCACGATGTCGAGGATTTTTCCTTCGCCCTGCGGCCCCTGCGACATCGAGGTGTCGGTGCAGTGGAAGACGATCAGATCAGGTGCGCAGTCGGCGAGAAGCTGCGCCGAGGTCGCGATCTCATCAGCCATTTCCGGCAGCGGCCGCTTCCAGGGACCGGCGACGCGCGCCCGCGCGACGTGGATCCCTAGGTCCTTGGGCGCGAACCGGTTGAACTGCGGCTCGCTGAAGGTGTTGACCGAAGGAATGATGAGCCCGATGCGACGGTGCGGGAGCGTATCGGTATCGGCCTCGACGGCGGTGACGACGTTCATTGGCGAGTATTCCCCGGTTAGTATCCAACCATAGCCGGCAAAACATGGAGGCGTAAGCCATGCGTTACGAGCTGTTCTATTGGCCGGAAATCCAGGGGCGCGGGGAGTATGTCCGGCTGGCGCTGGAGGAGGCGGGGGCGTCCTATGTCGACGTGGCGCGGCGCGGCAACGGTGAAGACCGGATGATCGCGCTGCTGCAAAGCAAGCGCGAAACGTTTCCGCCGTTTGCGCCGCCGTTTCTCAAGGCCGGCCGGCTGATGATCGCGCAGACCGCGAACATCCTTCAGTATCTCGGCCCGCGGCATGGCTTGGCGCCGAAGAACGAGCAGGGGGCGCTGTGGGTGCATCAGCTCCAGCTCACCATCGCCGATTTCGTGGAGGAGGTGCACGACACCCACCATCCGATCGGCTCGGCGCTCTATTACGAGGATCAGCGCAAGGAGGCGAAGCGCTACAGCCGCGAATTCTGGAAACGCCGCCCGCAGAAATATCTCGGTTATTTCGAGCGGGTGCTGGAGCGCAGCGGCGGACCCTGGCTCTTGGGCCGCCGCATCAGCTATGCCGACCTGTCGCTGTTTCAGGTGGTCGAAGGCCTGCGCTATGCCTTTCCCAGAGCGAATCGGCGACTGGAAAAACAGATTCCCGGTGTGGTCGCCGTGCACGACGCAGTGTCGGCGCGCCCGCGGATCGCCGCATATCTGGGCTCGCCACGGCGCATACCATTCAACGAATATGGAATTTTCCGCCACTACCGGGAGCTTGATGCGTAGACTCGACGGGTTCCAACTGTTGCGCATGTGCATCGGTCAGCTCGCCTACTGGAATTTTAAAGATTCCCCCGGTACAACCATGCCACACCGGTGCATGCGGGGGGCATGCCGTCGATGTTTCACACGATCAACCTGGTTTATCTCGTCGCGAGCGCGATCATCTATTTCGCGATCCTGTCGGCGCTGTTCCGGCTGCGCTCGCACGTCGGCATCGGAGCGTTCTTCTGCGCCCTCGGGGTGATGCACTTCCTCGAGACTTATCTTGCCAGCGTCGCCTATGTCGAACTGCCGTTCGGGATCGTCGCGTCGCCGGGGTCGACGGTGCTGTTCACCGGCAAGCTGATGCTGCTGCTGCTGGTGTACATCCACGAGGATGCGGTGGTCGTGCGGCAGCCGATCTACGGCCTTCTGGTCGGCAACATCCTGGTGGTCATGCTCGCCTACCTCATGCGCAACCACGCGCTGATGGCGATATCGCCCGAGCGCGTCGCGGATCTCGGCTTCCTCAACGAGATGGGCGTGCTGATGGTGTGGGGCACCGGCATCCTGTTCATCGACTGCATCCTGATCATCCTGCTCTACGAACGATCGCGGCTCTGGTTCGGGCAGAACGTGTTCGTGCGCCTCGCCCTGAGCGGCGTCGTGGTGCTCAGCTTCGACCAGCTCGCCTTCTTTGCCGGCCTGCACGTTCTGACCGGGGCGGGGCTGTCCGTCCTGATCGGCGGCTGGGCCGCCAAGATGGGCGCGGTCGCGGTCTACACGCTGCTCGTCGGCGGCTATCTCTGTTATTTCGAACGCCGGCAGCAGACCGGCCGCCCGCCGAAGATCGGCGACATCTTCGATATCCTGACCTATCGCGAGCGCTACGAAGACCTGCTCGCCGAGCAGGCGAAGAATGGCGGTTCGCCGCCGAGTTCGTCGCCGCGCCCGCCGCGGACGGCGTCCTAGCGGTCGATACGAGGGCGCGGCGCTAATCTCCGACCTTGTGCCGGCGCTTTCCTGGACTGGCGGCTGCCGTCCGGTCCATGTCACTCCGTGACCGGCGGTCGATAAAATTGCAGACATCGGCAGAACGAAGCGCAGAGTGTGCCGCTTTACGGTCGCAAACGGCGAGCAGAATTAGCTGTTTTCTTGGGAAATTTATCATCATCAGCCTGATGCTGCCGGCCGTAGCTACGAGTGTAGGACGATGAAACATATTGGCGTCATCGCGATTGCTGTGTTCGCTGCAATCCTGCCGGATAGCGCCGTCGCTCAACGGGCGCCGGCAGAGGGCTACGAAGGAAAAGCCGTCTCGCGTCTGCCGGTTCAGCTGCAACGGTCGCTTGACGCGGCGTTGGTCCGTGAGGAGCGAGCAAAGAAGATCGGCCTCTACTTGCCATCCTTCCCGATGCCGTTTCGTTTTGACGGCAAATACGGCGCATTGAATCGCGACGGCACGTATGCGGTTTCGCCGACATACGACTGGATGGACGACTTCTCCGAAGGACGCGCGGTTGTCGGGCTGCAGGATAGGTTCACGACACTCTACGGGTACGTCGACGAATCCGGCGGTGTGATCTGGCCACCGAATTTCGCCGTTGCAGATCGGTTTTCCCGTGGACTGGCGCAGGTCGAAGTCGACGGCGCATCGGGATTGATCGACCGCGAGGGCAAGGTGGTCCTCTGGCCGCGATTCGGTTTTGTCGTCCCATTCACCAAGGATCTGTTCTGGGTCACCGAAGAGCGGGAGATTGTCCAGGGCAAGAGCGGCCAAACGCGGTTTCTTTTCGATCAGCCGATTAGCAGTTTGAACGGGATATCTGATACGTCCATCAAGCCTAAGGGCCGATGGGGTCTGGTCGACCGTTCAGGTTCGTGGGTTCGACAGCCGGAATTTTCGGCAGTCCGCATATTCAGCAAAGACGATCTGGGCCTGATGTGGGCCAGGACAAGCGCCGGTTGGGGGCTGATAAGAACTGATCTGTCCTGGCAGGTCGAACCGCAGTTCGATCAGGCCGGATACCTCAGTGAGAACCGTGCCGTTGTCGTGCTGAACAAGCGCTGGGGTTTCGTTGACGAAACCGGCCGCGTCGTGATCGAACCGCGCTTCGACTATTCTTTTCCATTTTCCGGGCGTTATGCGCCCGCCCGGGTGAACAAGCAGTTTGGCCTCATCGATCGCACCGGCGCCTGGGTGGTCGAGCCGACATATGAGATGATCTACCCGGGCGGCTATCTCACGCCGCGATCATGGTGGACCGTCGTCGCGGGAAAAAAGTACGGCCTCCTCGATGACACTTTGCGCGTGGCAATAACTCCACAACTGGACCAGACACCTGCCGTGTGCACCGACGGCCAGATCATGGGCGTGATCGACAAAAAATGGCGATTGTTCTCGCGGGATGGCGCGCCTGTACAAGGCGAGGGGGAGCGATGCGATAGCGCCAAATAAGCCGCAACGCCGCGTCGAGCAGCGCATCTCACAAGAGGCGACCCGTCAGGATCTGCGCCTCCCACGTCTTCAGGAATTCGATTTCGCGGGCAATCCAGCTGACCGGCTCACTGCCCCATTCTCGCGCCCGGCTCGCATACTCACCCATCAACCAAATGTGCCGGACGACGACGAACACCTGTGCCGCTTCAAGGTCGTTCGGGTGTATCGGCCGTATCGTGCGATAGCCTTCGATGAAGGCATCCCACATGGCATGCTGTTTTCGGCCGAAAGACACCTTCGCCCACAAGAACACCGACAGGTCGTAGGCCAGGTAGCCGGGGCCGCCATCGTCAAAATCGAAGAATACCGCCTGGCCGGTTTCCGTGATGCGCGCGTTGATGCCGTGGCAATCGCCGTGGCAGTGGGTCCATGTCAGATGATCGAATGTCGCGATGGCGTCGGCGGTTCTCGCGGCGACGGCTTTCAGATCGGCGGTCGCGCGGGCGTCGTTCACAATTCCGAGGTCAAGCACCCGCGCAAGCGGCCGGTGCAGCAAATGGTCGAGATCGAGCCTGTAGAGAGGCGCGGCGGCGCTATGGGAGTCGGCAGCATTGTGCAGCATCGCAAGCGTCACGCCATTGGCCCGCGCATCGGCGCTGGACGCCATGTCGGGCGTGCGCCCCTCGAGCGCGCGAAACAGCACGCCCTCACGCATGCCTTCGGGCGCCCGGCCGCGAACGAACAAACCACCGTCGCGCGTTGCAACGGGGGAGGCGACCGGCACGCCCGATCGGGCAAGGTGCGCCAGGAAATCGGTTTCCGTCCTGACATCGGCGGGACCGCGCGCCCGATGATGCGAAAGGCGAAACACGTAACGCTCGCCGTTCGCGGCAACGATCAGATAAAGGTCATTGAAGCCGCGGTTGAGCATGCGGCAATCAAGCGGTGGTGGCAGCGCGTAATGTTCGGCCACGAAGTGCGCGACGGATTCCGCCCGGGCGGTCGTGTACAGGGGCTCAAAGTCGACCAAAGCCGGCACCTAAAGCGGAAGGACAAAGGACATCATTGTTACCAAGCAGGCCGTCCATGCCACGAACAGGCCAGCCTGCCAGGCGAGCTATTGCGGGATAACCGGGGGAATGTAGGGCAGCGTTCCGGCCAAAAGCCACAGCAGGAACAGCACAATCGGAAGATGGACCACGAGCTGCAGGAACGTGAACCCAACGATGTCGCGCGCCTTCAATCCGAGTACGCCCAGCAGTGGCAGCATCCAAAACGGGTTGATGAGGTTGGGTAGCGCTTCTGCCGTGTTGTAGACCTGCACGGCCCAGCCCAGATGGACTTTCAGATCGTTGGCGGCCTGCATGACGTAAGGCGCTTCGATGATCCATTTGCCACCGCCCGACGGGATGAAGAAGCCGAGCACCGCCGAGTAGATGCCCATGACCACCGGAAATGTGTTCTGTGTCGTCAGGCTGACGAAGGCGTGCGCCACCTGGTCGGCGACCGAGACCCCACCGACGCCCTTCGCGGTCGTCATGATGGCGGCGATGCCGCCGTAGAGTGGAAATTGGATGAGGACACCTGTCGTCGCAGGCACCGCCCTGGCGACCGCATCAAGATAATTGCGGGGCCGCCAATGCAGCAATGCACCCAGCATCAGGAACAGCAGATTGTAGGTATTGAGATTTGAAATCGCGATGATCGGGTCCTTGAGCGCGAACTCGCGCACCAGCCAGCCGCCGCCGAGGGCAACGACGATCAGAGTGATCAACGGGCTGTATTCCAGCCACTCGCCGGGACGTTCGGGTCGGGGGAGTTGCGAACGCGATGCATCGACATTCACGCCCATCATCTGGGCCGTGACTGCCCTCTGCTCGGAGGGAGCCGACCACAGCGACAGCAGAATCGAAATGACTATCAGGACGACGACAATCACCAAGGATTGCCACAGGAAGATCGTCTGGGAGAACGGGATGACACCCGTGATCTGAAGCAGGGGCTTCGGCAAGCTCGACGCATTGGCCTGAAGCTGCGCGGCCGACGAGCTGAGCCCCAGCGCCCAGGTCGCCCCGAGGCCGAGATAGGCCGCAGCGCCTGCCGCGCGATAATCCATGTGGAGGTCGGTGCGCCGGGCGAGCGCACGGACCAGCAGACCGCTGAAAATCAGGCTCATGCCCCAATTGAGCAGCGAGGTAAGCATGCTGACGGCCGCAACGAAGGCCACGGCGCTGCTTCCGCTGCGTGGCAAGGCGGCTAAACCGTCGATGAGTTTGGCGGCGGGAGGCGAACTCGCCACGACATAGCCGCTGATGACGACCATCGCCATCTGCATTGTAAAGGTGATGAGACTCCAGAAGCCATCGCCGAACGATGCGGCGACGGCCACCGCGGGTGCCCCATTGAGCAGCGCCGCAACCGCGACCACTGCAACGGCAAGGGCGACGAAGATGTAGGCGTCCGGGAACCAGCGCTCGGCCCAGTTGGTAAAGCTCAGCCCGAGGCGTGCAAGAAAGCCTTCGCCGCGATCATCGGCTGGCATTTGACCAGACTGGCCCGAGCCGGCGGGCGTCGTATTGCTGACGTTCGGCATGACCATCGCTCTCTGTTCGAATGTACGAGCCTGTTGAACGCTGCCGAGGATCGCTTCGGGTCAGAAGCGGACGTGACGTCGTTGATTGTGGATGTCTGCCTTGCCTCCCGCAAGCGGACCTTCCTGCGCGTTTATGTGTAGACGCCTTCGTCGCCGCGATCGCGCGCGCTTACTTGTCGCGACAGGTCTCACTTGGCGCGACAGGTCTCACTTGGCGCGACAGGTCTCACTTGTCGCGACACGTCGCGCAGCGGCATCCGGCCTTGAAGAACAGGTCGACGTATTCGCGGCCGTAGTCGTAGGTGATTTCCTCGCCGGGCTGGATGCGCCGGACGGCCTTGAGAAAGATATTGCCGCGGATCAACACCGATTCCGCGTTCGGCCGGCAGGCGTGATTGACGTAGCGCGCGATGTTGTCGCGGCCGGCGCCGTCGATCGTCCAGCGGCTTGATATCTCGAACATGTATTTGCTGCGGCCGGCGCGCTCGCGCGCATGCGCTTCCGCAGTCGGGATGCGCGGGCCGGTGTATTCGACGATCAGCGCATGCTTCTTGATCGGCAAGGTCGCGAACAGGCCGAGCCCGGTGTGCGAGCGGCCGACGCGGTAGGGTGGGGAAGTCATGCGCCCATGTTCCATCCACCCGCCAATGGCATGTCGGCAGTCGGAGTCAACCGGAACATTTCTGGCATCGAGGATCAGGCCGGCAAGATATTCATGCGCTGAAAGTCAAAGTCCGAACGATCGGGCGGAACCGTTCCTGTGGCGTCACGATAGTGGACGGCGGACAATGGCGCGCGGTGACCAGTCAGCGGTACCAACCGCCAAACCCACCAAATCCGCCGAACCCATGCGAGGGCCCGCCGCCCCACCAGTTCGACGCGTAGGCGGTGCCGGAATCCCGTCTCGGCGCCCTGGCGACAGCGCGCTTCGGCTTGGCGGCTTTTGCGGTCGTCGTCGCAACGGGCGCGGGAGCGGTTTGAGGTGCCGCGCTGGCCATGGCGATCGGGCGCAGGCCCTGAATCTCGTTTTCGCGGGCGGCCAATGCGACAGCCAGTTGCTCAATGTTCGGTGAAGGTGCGCCTGATATTTCGCGTACAATGATACGAGCCGGCTTCTCATGCGCGGCCAGGTCGAACGGCGGGTTCGGCAACACCGTTGGCTGCATCAGCCAATACATCAGCAGTCCGAACCCAATCATGACCGAGACCACTGCCGAGAGCCCTACGAGCAGCGCGACGTCGCCTGATGGCGGATCGGATCGGACCATGTTCGCCAACGCGCCATAATCAAAAGCGTTCCGCGGGCGTGCGGGCGGCTGGCGCTACAAGCCGAAAAGCTGCTCCGCATTGCCGTGCGCGATGCGCGCCTTGTCCGCATCGGAGACCGGAAGCTGCTCCAGGAACGCCCGCGCTTCGGCCATGGAACCGTACGGATAGTCGACCGAGAACATAATTCTCTCGACACCGACTTCTTGCTGCAAATTGAGGAAAGTTGCCGGGAAGTTGAAGCCGCCAAAGGTGTAGTGGACGTTTTCACGCAGATAAGCGTCGAGCGGACGCGCGAGTTTCGTCAACTCCGTGGGGAAGTTCTTCCGGAGCCTCGGCAACATGAACGGAATGCCTTCGCCCAGGTGGCCGATGACAACTTGCAGTTTCGGATATCGGTCGAACACGCCGCCGAGGATCATGCGGATGAGGTGGACCGCGGTTTCGATATGCCAGCCCCATCCCGCGCTGGCGAACATGGCGCTCACGGGTGGCGCAAAACCTCCGAACGACGCCTCGGCGACCGCCTTCGGCGGCACGGTCGGGTGGAGATAGATCGGGACATTGAGCGCGTCGGCGCGCTCCAGGATCGGCCAGAAGAATGTGTCGTCCAGGTAGCGGCCGCGCGTGTGGCCGTTGATGAGCGTACCCTTGAAGCCCTGTTGCCGAACCCGGCGCTCCAGTTCTTCCGCCGCCTGGTCGGGAGCGGCGATCGGCAAGGCGGCGAAGCCGGCGAAGCGCTTCGGGTATTTCTTCATCGCCTCGGCGAGGAAGTCGTTGGACTCGCGCGCGATCGCTATCTGCTCCGCCACCTCCGCTTGCTCAATCCCCGGCGAATTGAGCGAGAGCACTTGCATGTCGATGCCGGCGGCATCCATGTCGGCGATGCGCTTGTCGCCGATATCCGGCAGCAACTCGCAAATCCTGGCGCCCCAGGCGCCTGAATTGCGCAGCCGCGCGGTGAACTCCTTGCCCGGACCCGCGAGGAATCCCGGGCTGGTGAAATGCTCTTCAAGGGTGATGGTGTGCATCTGTGTGTGAACCTATAGAGCCAGCCGCTGCGCGAACAGCCGCTGCGCGTTGCCGCCGAACATCTTGTCCTTGTCGCCGGCCGGCAAATCCAGCGCCTCGATATAGGACGGGTCGGCGATGATGTAGGGATAGTCGGTGCCGAACATGAAGCGGTCGATGCCGATTTCGCCCACCGCCATCTGGATGAACGATTTCGAGAACGAGCAAGTATCGTAATAGAGATTCGTGCGCGCGAACACGCTCGGCAGCTGCGTGATGTGTTCGCGGCATTCGTGGAACAGATGGAAGCCGTGATCGAGCCGCTCCAAGAGGCCGATGAAGGCCGAGCCGGTGTGCGCGACGATGAATGACAGCTTGGGATGCCGCTCGAACACGCCGCCATAGATCATGCGGGTGACGCAGAGCGTGGTGTCGAACGGGAAGCCGACCCGGATCGGCAGCGCGTAATTGGGCAGGTGGTCCGCGAAGGTCGGCAGCATCGGATGCTCGGAGACCGGCAGGCCGAGTTCGGCGATGCGCGCCCACACCGGCTCCAGCCTGATATCGTCGAGCGCCACGCCGTCGAAATTCGAGCCGACGCCGATGCCGACCACGCCGGGCGCGTCCTTGATCCGCTCAAGCTCGACCAGCGACGCCTCGACATCCGGCAAGGGCAAGGTGGCGAAGCCGCGTACCCGGTCGGGATTGCGCTTGGCGCGCGCGACGATCGAATCGTTGAGGCGCCGCGCGAGGTCGATCCGTAGCTGGGGCTCGAACACATAGACGCTCGGCGTGTTCATCGACAGGATCGAGATGTCGATGCCCTTGCGGTCCATCTCGCGGATCAGATGGTCGGGGTCGAACATCTCCGGCCGGAACGGCAGCCAGGTGTTGCCGTCCTTCAGCAGGTAGCTGAAACGGTCCGGATTGGTCTTGATCGTCACGCCGGGCAGGGACCGCAGCGCGTCGAAGAATATCTCCTCGATCTGGTGGGAATGGACGTCGATTTTCATGAGGTTGCTTCGGTCGTCGGGAGGAAGGGGCGGTCGTGGGGAAAGCGTGAAGAACGAAGTATTTAGCACGAATTCGCCATGATTTCGCGCGCCGATTGGGATGGTACTGATGGGATGGTACTTAGGGCGTCCGCCGATTCGATCGGGCGCCGGGACCGTCGTGAGGTCGGCACCGTGAATGAATACGTCGCCGTGACTAAGGAATGATGCTCGTGAAGGACAAGACGTTCGACCGCCGTTTCATGAACCGTGCCCTGGCGATGCAGGCGGTTCTCGTGGCCGCCTCGGCGATGGCGTTCACCGCCACGGCGGAGACGGCTTCGCCGCAGTCGTTCGTCGACGGCATCTATAAGCACTACATCGGCAAGGACTCGAAGGGTCTGCCGCTTTCCAGCGCAACCGAGATCCGCCGCTATTTCGTGCCGCCGCTCGCCGACGCCATCATCAAGGATTTCGCCATCGCGGAAAAAGCCGGCGAGGTGCCGCTGCTCAACGGCGATCCGTTCGTCGACGCGCAGGACTGGGAGATTTCGAACGTCAAGACGGCGGTGAAGTCGACCGGCGCCAGCACCGCGGTCGCGACCGTGACCTTCATCCAGTTCATGGAGCCGCGCACGGTGACGCTCGATCTCGCCACCACGCCGGCCGGCTGGCGCATCGCCGACATCAGGTGGGCTAGGGGCGACACGTTGCGGGCGGTCTACAAGCTGAAATAGGCAAGCTGAAATAGGAAGACCCCATGCTCCGCATCCTGCCGGCGGTCCTCGCGCTCGTCTTTGCCGTGCCTTCGTCGGCGCTCGCGCAAGGCAAGGTACAGCTCGATGCCGTCACGATCCATCTGTTCCTGGCGACGTCAGGCACGCTGTCGCCCGATCTCGAGACGATCCAGGGCTTTGGCGCCCGCAATTTCTCGGTGCAGGGCGAGGGGCTCGCCGACAACGAGCGGTTCTACGCGGCCTTGATCAAGGTGCGCTTCACCTCAAAGGGTGAAGTCTTCGCGCAGGGCACGCAGGCGCAGGTGGTGGTGACCGATCGATGGAAAAAGCGGATCGTTCGCCGCGAGCAGATCGGCAATGTCTATATCGGCTCGCACGGCTGGACGTTCGTGCCGGTGTACCTGCCGGACGCCGCCTGCGGACCGTTCGAGGTGGTGGTGACGGGCGGCGGCCGCAAGATCGTCAAGCAGATCGAAGCGACCTGCGGGGAGTGACGGCGGGAAAATTGTGGCAGTCGTGTCCCGTCGCGGTGGAACTTTCTGAATGGATTGGGAAAATTGTGGATCGCGAACGTGCGGCGCGAAACGCTGTTTCACATCCAGCGCTCTAGTGTGATGGTGTGCCTCGGCGGACAGTTCCGCCAAAGGGAGGGGCTAATGATTCGGTGTCTCGTCTTGGCGGCGATACTCATATCGGCGCCAGTCGTCGCAATGGCCCAGAGCGACCGCGAGCGCGGCGACAAGGCCTGCCGCGGAGACGTCCAGAGACATTGCAGGAGCGTCGTCGAGCAGGGGGACATGGCTATCCTGGCCTGCTTGCAAACAAATCGTAACCGCCTCAGCGGGACGTGCACGCGATTCCTGCAATCGGTGGGACAGCTTTAGCCCTCGCGACATCTGGGCCTTGGTCGGCGCCGGCGCGATCATGGACTACGGCGTGGGGTACGGCCTGCCGATCGGCTATTCCAACGCCGACGCCGAGGCGATCGAGCCGCAGCAAGACGAGGATGCTACGGCCCGGATTGTGACTCCGCCCCCGAAATCCGAGGGCTATCTGTTCGAGGCCGATACGTTTGCCGAATTGATCCGCGCCGGCCGGCCGATTTTCAGGTGAGGCGATGCGCCAAGGCGCTCGCCGGTTACTCGCCGCGAATCTGGCCGTTGCAAAGGTTGATGACCTTCTCCTCGGTGTAGCTGAGAAGTTCGCCGAGACCTTCTTCGCGGCCGATGCCTGAGTTCTTGAATCCGCCGTAGGGCACACCCGTGTAGTGCGTGCCAACGCCGTTGACCCAGATGTAGCCGGCTTCGATTGCTTGCGCCACGCGCAAGGCCCGGGAGATGTCCTGCGTCCAGACGGCTCCGGTCAGGCCGAGGTCAACGGCGTTCGCTTTGTCGATGGCTTCCGCCTCGGTCTTGAACTTCATGATCGACATGACAGGGCCGAAGATTTCTTCCTTGGCGATGCGCATGGTCGGCTCGACGTCGCCGAACACGGTCGGCTCGATCCAGTAGCCGGCTTTGAACTGGCTTCCCTGGGGCCGTCCGCCGCCGAGCAGGAGCTTGGCGCCTTCGCTCTTTCCTATCTCGATATAGCGAAGCACTTTCTCGTACTGCGCCTTGTGGTTGATCGGGCCCATGTTGGTGTCGGGCTCCAGCGGATGTCCAACCTTGATCTTGCGAACCCGGTCCAGGATTTTGCCCAGCACCGTCTCGTAGATGTCTTCGTGCAGCAGGATCCGGCTCATCGAGCCGCACGACTGCCCCTGCCAGCCGAAGTTCATGCCGCCGACGCTGGCCGCCGCCACGCGATCAAAATCCGCATCGGGGAAGGCGATAAGCGGATTCTTGCCGCCGAGTTCGAGCGATACGGCTTTGACCGCGGATTCGGCGGCAGCCTTTTGAATTGCCATGCCAGTGGCCGGGGAGCCGATGAAGGCAATGCGCTTGACCTTGGGGTGCCGGACCAGCGCCTCGCCGGTCTCCCGGCCGCCGCTCACGATATTGACGACGCCGGGCGGGAGAAGCTCGGCGCACAGCTCGGCGAGTATCGACGCCGAAAGCGGGCTTTGCTCCGAAGGCTTGATGACGATGGTATTGCCGGTGATGATCGCCGGCGCGATGCGCGACGCCGCAAAGCCGATCGGATGATTGAACGGGATGATCCGTCCGACGACGCCATAGGGTACGCGCAGCGTCATATGGATATTTCCGGGGGATGCGGGAATGGTCTCGCCTTTGATTTCGAACGCGAGGCCGGCCGCGAACTTCATCCTGGAAACCGCGGTTGTCACATCGTTGCGCATCGGGCCGATGGTGTTTCCGGTGTCCAGCGACTCGATGCTCGCGAACTCCTCCTTCTTCGCCAGCACGGCATCGGCGAGCGTGTGCAGGTATTCCGCGCGCTTCGCCATCGAGAGCGCCGACCACGCTGGAAATGCGCCAGCCGCTGCATCCACCGCCAAGGCTACGTCACGCGCGCTGCCAAGCGGGACGCGTCCGAGATGCGTTTCGTCGGCCGGATTGGTCGATTCAAGCCACTGGCCGTCGACGCTCTCGACCAGCTTGCCGCCAATCAACATCTTACCGGTCACCGGACGTGTTCCGTGCATTGTCTTCTCCTTCGGTTGTGCCGCCGCTTCACCAGCGCGGACGGAATGGTGGGGCATGCGAGCGCCGATAGGATTTTGGCGCCGGTGAGCTATGTGTCTGCCGGCGGCGTCGCGCATCGTTATATTCATCAGAATATAACGTGTGGCGGTCGATGCGGTCAAGGTATCGGATGGTTCACTTGGTCGGTTCAGGGGAGGCGTACGCGATCTTGCATTGATGCCGGCCACCGGCGACTTGCAACCAGCTCCATCACGCCGCCTTCCGCGACTCACGCCACAGCAGAAACAGCCCGGAGCCGGCGACGATTGCGCCGCCGATCAGCAGGCTGACGGTCGGCACGTCGCCCCAGATCGCGAAGCCGAGCATCATCGCCCAGATCAGCGAGAAATACTGGAACGGCGCGACCGCCGACGTGGGCGCGAGGTGCAGCGCGCGCGTCCACCAGTACTGCGCCACGCCGTTGCCGACGCCGTTGAGCACGAGCCAGCCGGCGTCGGTCCAGGTCGGCATCACGAAGCCGAACGGCAGCATCAGCGAGAACGCCGCCGACATGATCAAACTCTGGTAGAGCGTGAGCGTCGGCGTCGACTCGGTCGCGGTCAGTCCGCGCACGCCCGCGGTCACCGTGCCGTACATCACCGCGTTCGCCAGCGCGAACAGCGCGCCGACCGTGAAGGTCTCGGTGCCCGGGCTGGTCACGATCAGCACGCCGAAGAAGCCGACCAGGATCGCCGACCAGCGCGCGATGCCGACGTGCTCGCGCAGCAGGATGATCGAGGCCAGCGTCGCGAAGATCGGCGCCGAGAAATTGATCGCGACCGCGCTGGCGAGCGGCATCAGCGAGAACGCAATCATCAGGAACGTTTGCGAGCACGACTGCGAAGCGCCGCGCAGCAGGTGGCCCTTGAGCCGCTTGGTGTGGAACACCGCGAACCCGGTGCGCGGCAGGATGATGATCGAAAGCCCGATCAGCGGAATGAACACGCGCGAGAACAACACCTCGCCGATCGGATAGGTCTCGATCAGCCATTTCGACAGCGCGCTGGTGCAGGTGAAGGTGAACGTCGCGCCGAGCATCAGCAAGATCGCGGCCGGGACGTTATCCTTCCGCTCCGGCCGTGCCGGGGCGGGCGGCGGCAGGGTGCCGTTGGCGCTCTGGTCGACGCTCAAAAGGGGGCTCCGGCGGGAAGGTGGGCGGGCCAGTGATGCAAGCCGGCGGGGAGGGGCGCAAGCCGTCCCTACGCATGGCTCGAAGCAGCGGCGCGCATGACATTGGACCGAAACTTGGGCCAGTGACTTGGCCAGTACCTTCGGCCCGTGACTCTGGGCCGTGGCTGCCATTGTGCCGTCATGGGCGCAATGGTATGCGCGTACGGGCGCTAATGACACCGTGGCGAATCGGCCGCCGGATCATCCGGGGTTCAACGAAGTGGGAGCGACACCGATGAGACTTACTCCAATCTTGATGCTGACTGCCGGCATCATCGTCACCGGCGCCTTTGTCAACAGCCGGGTCCACGCCCAGCTGAGCAAGGACGACGTGAAGTGGATCAACCAGTGCATTGCCGACAATAAGGGCGTGCCGGGCGGCACGGCGGAAGTCGTCCGCAAGTACTGCATGTGCATGAACGAGGAAATGGACGACAACGAGACGCGCAGCGTCACCGCGTTCGAGAAGGCCAATCCGAAACTCCGCGCGAAGTGCGACGCCGCGGCGGGCTGGAAGTAACCGGCGCCATAGCTTTGCTTTTCGAGTAACGGGAGTGGCAGGCGAGCCTGCCGCTCCTTTTTCATGCGTGTTTTCCGGCCTTGCTTTCACGCGTGCGGGCGACCAATTGACGATGGGTTGACGAAGCGTCCGATCGAGGAAACGCCAATGGCTGGATCATCGACTGAATCATCGGCTGCGTCGTCGGATCATTGGCCCGAGCTGCCCTATGCGGCGTGGCAGGACACCGCGCTGACGCTGCAGTTGTGGACGCAGATCGTAGGCAAGATCCGGCTCGCGCGCACGCCCTGGCTCAATCACGCCTGGCATGTGACGCTCTACGTCACAGCGCGCGGGCTCACCACGTCGCCGATCCCCGACGGCGCGCGTACCTTCCAGATCGATTTCGACTTCGTCGACCATGTTCTGTGGGTGCGCACCAGCGACGGCCACTTCCGCCAGGTCGTGCTCAAGCCGATGTCGGTGGCCGAATTCTACGGCGACGTGATGCATGCGCTGGCCGGCCTCGGCATCACCGTCAAGATCAACGGCAAGCCCAACGAAATTCCCGATGCGATCCCATTCGCCGATGACCGCGTGCATGCGTCCTACGATCGCGATTTTGCCAACCGCTTCTGGCGCGTGCTCGCCGCCTCGAACGAAGTGTTTGCGCAATTCCGCACCGGCTTCCTCGGCAAGGCGAGCCCGGTGCATTTCTTCTGGGGCAGCTTCGATCTCGCGGTGACGCGCTTCTCCGGCCGCAAGGCGCCGCGGCATCCCGGCGGCGTGCCGAACCTGCCCGACGATGTCGCGCAGGAGGCTTACTCGCACGAGGTGTCGAGCGCGGGCTTCTGGCCGGGCGGCGGCGCGATCGACTATCCGGCTTATTACTCCTACGCCTATCCCGCACCGGAGGGCTTCGCGGCGGCGCCGGTGCGGCCGTCGCAGGCGTTTTTCTCCAAGGAGCTCGGCGAGTTCATCCTGCCGTACGATGCGGTGCGCACGGCGGCCGACCCGCGCGCTGTCTTGCTCGACTTCCTGCAGTCGACCTACGACGCGGCGGCCGACCTCGGCAAATGGGATCGCACCGCGCTCGAATGCAAGATCGGCGAGGCGAGGGTGGTGCGGCAACTGCGCCCCTGAGCCACGGCTCTCGATCCCTCATGGTGAGGAGCGCGAAGCGCGTCTCGAACCATGAGGGGCACGAGCCGGGCCGCATCCTTCGAGACGCGTCCTTCGGACGCTCCTCAGGATGAGGGTAGAGTTCGTGCTTGCGGCAGCATCGCCGGACGGTAGATTTGCGCTGACAACGATAACGGGAGGATGACGGATGCTGATCCGTTCGATGCTGGCGGTGCTGACGGCCGCGACCATGTTCGGCGGCGCTGTGCGGGCGCAGGATGGGGTCAAGGATTATCCCAACAAGCCGATCCGCATCATCGTCGGCTTCGCCGCCGGTGGCATCGCCGATCTCGGCGCGCGTTTGCTCGGCGATCACATCACCCGCGAGACCGGCCAGCCGGTCGTGGTCGAGAACCGCACTGCCGCCGCCGGCACCGTCGCAGCGCTGACGGTCGCGAAGGCACCGGCCGACGGTTACACGCTCGGCCTCGTGCTCTCCGGCCAGCTCGTCATCAATCCGTTCGTGCAGAAGCAGATGCCGTTCGACGTGCTCAAGGAGTTGCTGCCGGTCGCGGCGCTCGGCGAGGCGCCGCAGATGATCGCGATCAACGCCGAGGTGCCGGCGAAGACGCTGAAGGAACTGGTCGCGCTCGCCAAGGCCAAGCCGGGATCGCTGAACTACGGCTCGGCCGGGCACGGTTCGCTGCCGCATCTCTCGGCTGCCGAGTTCGCGCGCCAGGCCGGCATCGACATGGTGCACGTGCCGTACAAAGGCAACGCACCGGCGACCGCCGACCTGTTCGCCGGCCGCATCCAGGTCCTATCGAGCTCGATCGGCGGGCTGCAGCCGGGGCTCGATGCCGGCAAGACGCGGCTGCTGCTGGTCGCCACCAAGGCGCGGCTGCCCTACATCCCGGATGTGCCGACGTCGGCCGAGGCCGGCATTCCCAATTATCTGATGACGGTGTGGCTCGGGCTTGTCGCCCCCGCGGGGACGCCACAGCCGATCGTCGACCGCCTGCACACACTGGTGCAGGGCATGCTGAAGGACCCGGCGATGGTGAAGCGCCTGGCGGGGGCCGCGATCGAGGTGATGCCGATGAGCCAGCCCGACTTCGCGTCGTTCGTGAAGGACGAATACGCGCGCTGGCAGGGAATTGTGAAGGCGGCGGGCGTCGAACCGCAATAAATCCAGCGTACCTTGTCCGCGCATCATAGGGGCGTAGCCACCGGTATTTCGATCGGTTAGCCTGACAACCTGGGGTCGTGCTGGGGAGTTTCATGATACGCGGGTTGGCATTGCTTGCGGCGGCTTTGGTGGTCGCCTGGTCCGCCGAAGCCGGGGCGCAGACGAAGGCGCAGAAGGCGCAGAAGACTCAAGCCACACAAAAGCCGACGCCGACGCACGAGCTGCCGCTTCACCTCTATCTGGCGAAAGGCGAGGCCAACGCCTGCGGCGAAGGCTGCAGCGAGTGGATCGCGGTTGAGGGACGCTTCGACGCCGGTTCGGGCGGCCGTGCGCAGGCTTTCCTCAGACGGCATGCCGCGCGCAAGCTTCCGGTCTATTTCCAGTCGCCGGGCGGCAGCGGGCCCGACGCGATCGTGATCGGTCGTCAATTGCGACAGCTGGGCATCACCGTTGGCGTCGCCGCGACCGTCCCGCGTGGTTGCGCGTCGGCCACGGATACGGCGGCAACGTGTGTGGCGGCGAAGCGGTCGCCGCAGCCGGTGGTCGCGGATTGGCGTCCCGATGCCACCTGCAACTCCGCCTGCGTTTGGGCGTTGCTCGGCGGCAAGGTCCGGCACGTGCCGCCGTCGGCCCGCGTCGGGATTCATTCCGGCAGGTTTTCACTCACGCGGCGGTGGTCCGACGGTCGTGTACAGCAGGTTTCGCCGCGGGACGCGGCGTTCAAGGCGCGGTCGGCCGAAGCGATCGCGACCACACGGCGTTACATCCGCGAGATGGGCATCGACCCGGCGCTCTTGGATGCGTCCCTGAAGATACCGCATGAAGATATCCGCTATCTCAGCCGCGGTGAAATCGCGGCTTTCGGCATCGATCGTCGTGAATTCGCGGAGACGCCCTGGTTCTTCAGCCAGTTTCGCAACAACACCGAGTATGTGAGCAAATGGTTCGTCGAGACCCGGGGACCCGAGCGCAAGGACCATCGCGTCAGCGTCGTCATGCTCAGATGCTCGAGCGCGCAAAGCGCTGCAATCCGGTATCTGCGTGGGCTGGCGAGCGATGAGGCGGGTCGGTCCGCAGCCGCGACCTTTGCCATTGGCAAGCACAAGGCGAACTTTTTCTGGAGCGGTGACGGCACCAAGCTCGACGCCGTTGAAGGCGGATCTCTGTTTGCGACAGCCTCAAGCTATGCGCCGTTCGATGCACTCGAGGCAGCGGCCGCTTATGGGGCCATTGGCGTCATCGAAACCGGATTGCTCGCTGACCCCAAGCAACAGCGTGTCATTGAGCTCTCGACCTATGGGCTGGTCGAGGCGCTCAAGCAACTGCGAGAGAAGTGCAGTTCGATTGCTCAGCCGGCGCCGTGGGCTCCCCCCGTTCAGTCGGCGCCGTGGGCTCCCCCCGCTCAGGTCCCGTTCGTCCCGGCGCAAGCCGGAGGCGAGCCGACGCCTGCAAGCCCCTATGGTGCTTACCCTGTGCCTGAGCAGGGCTTGGGAACGGGTGGCGTCAGCCGGAAAAAGAAATGACGTGAGGCGCTGCGGCGCGGATTGAGGGGAGGCCGATTGAGAGTGGCGAGTTTAAGGATGCCGGCGCAACCCAGCCAACCGTTTCCCGCGAGTCCCTATGGCGCTCGCCCAGTCCCCGAGCTTGGATTGGGCGTAGGACGATAGGCGGGGCACGTCGTGGGCTTGGAACGTTTCATCATACGCTGGTTGAGGATGTTGGCGGCGGCCATGGCGCTTGTCTTCGCCGTCAATGCCGGCGCGGAGCCGCGTGCGCAGAACGAGCAGAAAGCGCAGAAGGAGCAGCCAAAAGAGCCGCAGGCCCCGAAGCTGTTCGACATTCCACTTCAGCTCTATCTGGCGAAGGGTGCGCACAACGCCTGCGGCGAAGGATGCAGCGAATGGATCGCCGTCGAAGGCGATTTCGACGCCAATGCACCCGGGCGGGTGCAGGCGTTTCTGAACCGGCATGGCGCACGCAAGCTGCCGATCTTCTTCCAATCGCCGGGCGGGGATGCGCGAGCCGCGATCGCCATCGGCCGGCTGCTGCGGCAGCGTGAATTGACGGCCGGGGTCGGTGCGACGATCCCGCAGGGCTGCACCTCGATCAACGATTGGTCGAATGCCTGTAAGGCCGCGAAGCGGTCCGCCCAGCCGGTTGCCGCGGCCTGGTGGCCGAACACCGGCTGCCACTCCGCCTGCGTCTACGCGCTGATCGGCGCCAAGGTACGGCTGGTGCCGCCGTCCGCGCGTCTTGGCGTCCACGCCGTCAGATTGACGACGCCCCGCACACCGGCGCAGGACCGCGCAGGCTTGGCCGAAATCAATGCGCAGTTGCGGCGCTACGTCCGCGACATGGGCATGGACGACAGACTGTTCGAGACCGCGAACCGGGTCCCGCATGAAAGCATCTACCATCTCAACCGCGATGAGATTGCGGCTTACGGCATCGATCGGCGCGAGCACGCGGAAAGCACCTGGTTCATCCAACTGGCAGCCCGAGCCACGTATCTCGCGCAGTGGTTCGTCGAGGCGAGGGGCCCCGTCCACAAGGACTATCGCTTGAGTCTCGTCCTGTTCTCATGCGCGACGGTAGACCGCGTCGCGGTGACCTACGTGCGGGGACTGACGAGCGATGAAATCGGCCGGCCGCTCACCGCTGCGTTGTCGATCGGCGGCCGGAGGACAATACTCGCGTTGACCGGAAGGGGCACGCGGCAGGACACGGTCGAGGTCGGCTCCCTGTTTTCGTCGGGCAACGGCTCGATCACGTTCGATGAGCTCGCACTCGCCGCGGCGTCCGACGTCATCACCATTACCGAAACCGATAGGTTCGCCGCGACCAACGATACGCGCGTCGTGAGGCTCTCGATCCATGGGCTCGCCGAGGGCATCAAGTCGTTGCGGGCCAAGTGCGGCCTGCCCGTTTCAAATCAGGCCGATGGGGAGCAAATGGGCGCTGCGACGCCGGCGGCGCGGCGCAAGCGATAGGCCGTCCCCCCCCGATTGCGCCGCGCGCGGGCCGCGTTAGGCTAGGTGTCAACGATAAACAGCGGGAGGTCTCAATGCGCCGTACTGTGCTGGCCGTCGTCGTCCTTTGCATCGCGGGTGCGCTGGCGCCTGCCTCCGCGCAGAACTGGCCGACGCGGCCGATCCGCGTGATCATTCCGCTCACCGCCGGCGCCGCGACCGACATCATGGCGCGCGCGGTGTTCGACCAGGTGTCGCAGCAGGTCGGCCAGCCGTTCATCATCGAGAACCGTCCGGGCGCCGGCAACACCATCGGCATGGCGGCGGTGGCGCAGGCCGAGCCCGATGGCTACACCATCCTGGCCAATTCCTCGACGCATACCGTGTCGCCGGCGACGCGATCGAAGCTGACGTTCAATGTGCTTACCGACCTGCCGGGCGTGATCCCGCTCGGCAATATGCCGGTGGTGATGGCGGTCAATCCGAAGAAGGGCTACAAGACGCTCGCCGATTTCGTGAACTACGCGCGTAAGAATCCGGGCGCGATCAATTACGCCTCCGCCGGCGCCGGCAACTCGTCGCATCTCAACGCCGAACGCTTCCGCATCGCGGCCAAGTTCGAGGCCGTGCATGTGCCGCAGCGCGGCGCGCCCGAGGCGCTGACCGAGGTGATCGCCGGCCGGCTCGACTTCTACTTCGCGCCGCTGCTCAACTCGATCACCTTCCTGCGCGAGGGGACGTTGCAGGCGCTGGCGGTGAGCGGCTCCAACCGCGCGTCCTCGCTGCCGGACGTGCCGACAACGGTCGAGGCCGGCTATCCCAACTCCGAGTACAATTTCTGGGCGGGCGTGTTCGTGCCGGCGAAGACCCCGCCGGCGATCCGCGAGCGGCTGCATGCCGAGATCGTCAAGGCGCTCAAGAACCCGGTGCTGAGCGAACGGCTCGGCAAGCTTGGCGCCGATCCGTTCATGCTGACACCCGCGCAGTTCGACCAGTTGATCAAGCAGGAGATCGAGGTCAACACGCAGCTGGTGAAGGCCGCGGGCATCGAGGTGAATTGAGTTGAGTTGGCATAGTTGAGCGGCGGACTCGGTGTGCTCCCTCGCCCCAACGGGGAGAGGGAGTCCGACTGCCGTCGCCGCAACAGTGCGGCTCAATCAAACACTAACTTCGCTTACCGCGCTTACGCTCGCCGCTTACCGGCAGACATTGTCGACTTCGAGCGCGCTTTCGGTCTGGGCGGCGTCCTTGATCAGCGCGTCGCGTTTGGCGCCTTCGTCCATGCACTGCGCCGCGACAATGCCCAGCGCCTGGGTGAGCCCGGAGATGCGGCCGAGGCGCGCACAGATAGCCGTGCGGGAATCGCCTTCTTGTCGTGTCGCCCGGATCTGACTCATCTGCCGGTTGATCGCGCTCACGACATCGTCGCACTCGTCCGCCAGGGCGGGGGACGACGTGATCGCCCAAGTGGTCGCACAAGTGATCGCCCAAGTGATGGCACAAGCGGCTGTGAACAATGCTGAGTGTTTCATTGATATCCTCGACCGGGTGCAAAGCAGCGCCTATGGCCCGTTGCAGCCGGGCCTGGACGTTCCAGTCTACAGAACAACAATCTACTTCGGGCGCAAGGCCTCCGCCGTACGCCGCACCACCTCTGGCGGCGTCGCCGCGATCTTCTTGGCGAGATCCTCGAGATACTCGCCCGGCGCCGGATCGAATTCCGACTGCGACTTCTTGATCTCGGCCAGAAACTCCGGATCGCGCGTCGTCGCCTGGAATGCGTCGCGCAACGCCCTCAGCCGGTCCGCCGGAATGCCGGGCGTGCCGATCAGCGCGCGGCTCACCTCCGCCGCGCTGGTGTAGAAGGCGAGCGCCGCCTTGGCTTCCGGCGTCGTGCCCATCTCGACCAGCGTCGGTGTGCCCGGTAATTCCTTGCTGCGCTCCATCGCCGCCTGGATCAGCACGTTGATCTTCTTCGTCTCGATCCACTCGCGCTTGGTGCGCACCACCGAATTCCAGGAATTCTCGAGCGCGTCGACCTCGCGGCGCTCCATCGCCAGCATGATCTCGGAGGTGCCGCCGAAGCCGGACACGATCCTGAATTTGGTGCCGGCGAATGCATTCAGCAGCCGCGGATAGCCCTCGGTCGGCGAGGTGGGCCCGGTGCCGCCGGCGATCATCTCGACCTTGCGGGCCTCGAGGATGTTCTTCGCCGGCGCCTCGTGCCAGCTGATCATCGTCTCCAGCACGCCGGTCATCCGGCCGATATAGGTGAACTCGACCGCGTTGTACTTCACGCCCGGCGTGCCGAGCGGCGCTTCCAGCATCACCGTCTGCGTCACCACGCCGAGCGCGGTGCCGTCCTTGGGCGCGACATTGTAGAGGAAGTTGGCGGCGCGCAGCGAGCCGGCGCCCGGCATGCTCGACACCACGACATTGGGATGGCCCGGGATGTACTTCCCGAGGTAGCGCGCGAACACGCGCGCATAGTAGTCGTAGCTGCCGCCGGGCGAGTAGCCGACCGCGATGGTGATGGTCTTGCCGGCGTAGAATTCCGCGGGCGATTCCGCGCAAGCTGGAGAAGCAAGAAGAGCCGACACAAAAAGCGCTGCAGGAAGAATGACCCGCGAGCGGCGCCGAAGGGTCTGCATGAGCCTGTCGTCCTTGTTGACGGACGACGATATCGCGATCCCGACAGCGCCGCCGATGGGTGACAATGTCTCAGGCGTGACCACCCCGAAGCGCCGGGCCCCGGCAATGGCGGCGCGTTCGTTGCCGGTACTATAGGGGCTTTGTGCGTGGCGGCAATTCGCCCATTGGATAGCTGCCATTCCGGAAACCGCAGCTTTGTGACCGCCGTCACAGCGCCTGCGTGCGGCATTGCGGCAAATCCCCCGCATTCGTTGGTCTCGTGCCGACGTGACAGGTGGGAGCCTCGTCATGCTGCATCTTGCGCTGTGGCGCTTCGTCTGCTCGTCGAGCCGGGTTCGCCTGATCGTCGCGGCCGCGCTGGCGCTCGTGGCGGTCGTGGCTTCATCAGCACGCGGTAGTGAAAGCACCGGAGCCGTCGTCCTGTCGACCGAGACGATCGGTGTCTGGCAGGTGATCGCCAGGCGCGACGCCGATGGCGTGGACTACTGCATCGCACGTCGCGAGCTCGGCGGCACCGGCGCCGACCAGCCGCGTCTGTTCGAATTCGTGCGCACCAAGAAGCAGCGCAGCCTGCGCATCGTGGCCGACGCCTGGACATTACCGCGCGACGTTGCGCTGCCGATCACGATCGATGCCGGCGCGCGCGTGCGGGGCCGTTCCGAAGCGATGCTGTCGTCGCCGGTGACCCTCTATGTTGCTCTCGGCGACATGCTCACGACCCTCGCGCGGATCGTCGACGTGCCGTCGATCGAGGTCCGGATGGCGGACCTGACGCTGACACTGCCGCTGGCGGACGTGGCCGAAATGCGCGCCGCGCTCGCGTCGTGCATCACCGAGCGGCTGGGCGCGAACTATGCCGGCATCACGGTTGAATACCCGGTGCTGCCGCGCGATCCCGATGTCGAGGAGGAACGCATGATGCTGCCGGTGCGGATCGGCGGCGAGATCTACCGGCTCGATACGCTGGTGGCGCGTCCGGCTGGCGTCAGTGGCCGGCTTCCGATCGCGCTGATCGGGCATGGACAAGGCGCCGCCGAGGTGACGTCGGCCTATTCGGTCATGCTGATGCAGCGCCAGGCGCGTGACCTGGCGCAGCGCGGCTATCTCGCGGTGGCGATGATCCGCCGCAGCTTCGGCAACTCCGACGGCATCCCCGGCCTGCCGGGCGGGGCGCCCTACAGCACTTGCGAACCGCACCTGCAGACGTTGTTCGACGCGACCGCCGACGACCTTGCTGCGACGCTCGCGGCGATCGCCGCGCGTCCCGATGCCGATCCCGACCGCGTCATCTTGATCGGGCAGTCCGCTGCCGGTCCGGCATCGCTCGCGCTCGCCGCGCGCAGCCTGCCCGGGCTGCGCGCGGTGGTGATGATCTCCGGCGGGGTGCGTTGCGGCAGCGGCAACAATGCGGACCTCGGTACGCTGCGCCAGACGCCGGATTTTCTGGCGCGCATGCTGGCCAGCTTCGGTGGGCGCATCACGGTGCCGTCGCTCTGGATCTATGCGGCTAACGACAGCTACTTCAGCGAGCCGATGGCGCGCGAGATGCACGCTGTCTATTCGGGCGCCGGCGCGCCGGCTGATTTCGCGATGGTGGGCGATCTCGGCGAGGATGGGCACAACCTGTTCACCGCCTTCGAGGGCCGCGAGCGCTGGCTCGCCGCACTCGATATGTTCCTGCAACGGCACGACCTGCCGACCTGGGCCAATGATCTCGTCGACCAGGTGATGCGGCAGGGCGGAATTCCACCCGCCAACCGCTACCAGGTCCTGGCCTTTCTGTGGTCGGTCACGCCGCGGGTGCTGGTGGTCGACCGCGCCACCGGCCGGTTGTTTCGTGCCGCGATGGATTCCGGTCTTTACGATGCCCGTGTCGCCGCCGTGATGAGTTGCCTGGAGCAGGGCCGCGGCACCGGCTGCGAGCTGCTGATGGAGAATTTCCGGCTAATGCCGCCTCCGGCGACGGAAGGGCGGCGGGCGCGGTAGGAATGCAGGACGGGTTTCGCTGCGCTCAACCCTGCGAGCTGGAAACCCAAACGCCTTTCGGCTCACGGCGTGGAACGTGTCCCAGTCGAGAATGCCTATGGCGTCAAGGATCGCGGCCGGCTTGCTGGCTCGCACTGAGGAGAGCACGCCGGCGCATGTAGTTCATGATCAGTGTTGGCAGTGCGAAGAACAACAGGAGCGGTGTCGTCACAATCAGGAGAAGAAAGGCAATAAATGCGCCGACGTTGCTCGGGGGCCCGCCGGCGAGCACAGCCAGCAGCAAGAACACCCATACCATTGTTACCGCGCTCGCGGCGCCTTTCATGAAGTCCGAAAGCGTCGGCGCGTCGGTGTTGGGCCGGTCGGATGGTCGGTTATCGGTCATAGCCATACTCCAGATACGCACAACAGACTTTACCGGCGGTTAGACGGACGCTTTTGAATATTTTTTTGGATTCGCAATCGTTTAACTATGTTGGACGCGGCGGCGGCGAGTCGCACGTAGGTGTGCAACGTTTGCCAAGAAAGCTTGCACAGAGGTCGCGCGCGGGAGGACAATGCGCCGCTGCCGACCGACCGGTTCGTTCTCAGCAACCCACGGAGGCCTGCCATGTCCTCGGTTCAAACTGCTCCAGGTGCACCAAATCCCGGTGCGCCGCATTCGCTCGCGCCCGGTGCCTCATTGCTTCATGCAATGGCGGGTAACTGGTGGCTCGTGGTATTGCGCGGCGTCGCCGCCATCATCTTCGGCATCCTGGCGTTCGCCTGGCCCGGCATCACATTGCTGACGCTGGTCCTGTTCTGGGGTGCGTTCGCGCTGGTCGACGGCGTGCTGGCGATCATCGCGGCCGTCAAGGGCGGCAACCCGATGCCGCGCTGGTGGCTCGCCATCGTCGGCCTTGCCGGCATCGCTGCCGGTGCGCTCACGTTCCTGATGCCGGGGCTCACCGCCCTGGTCCTGGTGACCTTCATCGCGGTGTGGGCGATTGTGCTCGGCGTGATGGAGATCATCGGCGCGATCAAGTTGCGCAAGGAGATCCAGGGCGAGTGGCTCCTGATCCTCAACGGCGCGATCTCGGTGCTGTTCGGCATCGTCCTGCTGTGGCGTCCGGTCACCGGCGCAATCGCGCTGGTGTGGATCATCGGCGCCTACGCGATCATCCTCGGCGTCATCTACGTGATGTTCGGGCTGAAGATGAAGAAGCACGCGCCGGCCGCCTGAGGCGTTATATCGGCGTCACAGGTCATCGATTGCTGTTGATGCGGGCGCGCGCCGGACCTGCCGGCGCGCGTTGCGTTTTGCTTCGCGATCCGGTGCGCACGTTCTATAATGCGTCGAGGACTTGGCGGTGTGTAAGAACGTGGCATGAGGAAAAACACGATGAGTACCGACAATTCGCTTTCTCCGCTTTCCCTTCCTGAACTCGAAGACCGCATCGCGATTGTTCGGGACAATCTCCGGCAACTGGTTGAGCAGGCCGCTGCGTTCTCAGGCGCTGCGGATGAGGAGCGAAACGCGGATCGGATCGCCCAGCAAACCGAAGAGCTTGAAAAGCTGACCAAAGAACGGGACGCGCGTCTGTCGAAGAAATGAAGTCCGAGTCGGGTCGGTATTGCCGGCATTGCGCAAGACACTGCACCGGCTCCGATTGTCGATGGCGCCACGGTTGGGGCTTGCAGGAGCCGGGTCTCTTCGCGTCTGCCGCCGCCTGGCTTGCCATGGCGTCGTAAGCCACGATATCTTTGCAAAAAAAATCTTCCCAAAATTGCGTTTTTCAACATTCCCTTTGAGGAGCTGCTTCCATGCTTGCAGCCGCTTCCAAGCTTGTATTTGTACTTGCAATTGCCTTCGCGACGCTCGTGCCCCTTTCGACCAGCGCTGATGCACAGGGAATCCATCCGCGGTGCACGAAGGCCAAGGACCCCGTCCGTTGCACATGTGGCCGGGAGAACGGCGCGCTCCGCCGGTTCGTTCCTGGCCGGGGATGGGTCTTGATGTTACGAGAAGCCAATCAGCCCGTGAACGAACGGTTTGTCGCTTGCATGAGACGTCGCGGGCGCGCCTGAGCGACGTCCGGCGATGTCGGCGGGTTCGCGAATCTCCGGCATAGCAGCGCGCGGGGGGGGGGCGCTTCGGCGTCCACAGGCCGTGCATCGGTGTTGATACGCACGCGCGCCGAAATTGATGGCGCGCGCTAGGTCTAGCGGAATCACGCACATCACGCTGTCACCAGCGCTATGAACAGCGCGCGGTACAACGTTGACTTGGCATTTTGCGCGCCTATCGTCGTGGCGTCCCGTTCGTCGAGGGCGTCTCCGGAGACGAGCCAGAGTCGGAACGGGACGCGGCGCCTGCGCGCGTGGCTCGTAACCACGCACCCGGGAGGCTTCGGGATCCCGCCCTCCGCCATTACGAGCGGACGCGAGAAGTTCGTAGGGCACACAAGAAACGCCAACGCCTGCGCGGACCCGAAGACCGAAACCGTCGCGGTGGAGCGCCGAGAGGCGAACGTCCGGCGTCAACGGACGTGAGGCGTGTCGCGAAAGCGCGTTCACGCGCGTCTTCGACGCACGATGCGCCTGCGGGCCTGCGTCACTGGCCCGCGAAGGGGTGGCGATCCACCCCGAGCGCCTGTCGGCGCTCCGCTTCCCTTGTTTCAAGGGGAGCAACAACTTCCCGCACTCGGGGGACCCAAGCCTCGCGAGGCTAGTCGCTATTGCGCACTGCTAGGAGATCGTAATGAAGATTACACACGACATGTCTGAAGTCGAAAGATGTGTGACGTGGAGCTGCAATTGGGCTAGTTTAATTTATAGTCTCGGATCACGGTTCGCCTTGGTCGTTTCTCAAGGGGGTTCTTGTATGGTCAGGGTCCACCCCGATCAAGTCCTGGCTTGCTTAGCAAAGATTTCAGGAACTCAATTCGAGAAGTTCTTTTCCGAGTTTTGGGTCGGTGTGATGGGCGTTGAATTTCACCCACTGGGTGGAATGCATGATGGGGGCGCCGATGGATTTCAGGATCAGGGGCTGTTTCAAGGTGGTAAGCCTAGCACGTTTTTCCAGGCATCAACTGAAGCAGACCATCGAAGAAAAATACGATCTACCATTCGGCGTCTGAGAAAGTTCGGGCGAGATCCCAAGATCGTTTTCTACGTAACCAATCGTATCGTCCAGCATGTGGATGATGAGGAATACAATCTGTCAGAAGAGTTGGATCTCACAATAAGAATTAGAGACGGAAACTGGATTGCCAATAATATTAATCGGAACGAAATAACCAAGGCATCCTTCGTAAATCACTTGTTGCCGGTTTACGCCGATGAATTCGGCGCGCACTCCATCCGAGGACCGATTGATGTCGGATTGAATGTCGAGGCGTGCGTATTCTTATCTTATGAAGTTGATAATCGTAGAGCTCGATCTACACTGCTTGAATCGGTAACAGACACATTGATTCTCTGGGCGCTAGAAGACACCGATCCCGACAAAGGAAAGTTTCTTAGTCGCGACGAAATTCTTCAGCGGATTTTGGGAGAGTTCCCCTTCGCAGGCAAGTTTATCAGGTCAAATTTCGATCCTCGCCTTGAGATATTGGCAGCTAAGCAAAACCCCTCTGGCAGGGAAATTCGCTGGTACCAAAGACAGGACGTCTTTTGTCTGCCGTTTGAAACTCGCAAGGCCATTGTTGCTGAACACACAGAATTTGAATCGCTAATTTACAAGGTACGTGAGCAGTTTCGGAGTGCTGCTGTTGACCAGTCGGAAGAGGGAAAAGACCCGGCAGACATCGACTCGATCGTGGAGATTGCGATCGCAAGTCTTGAGTCGACCTTCAAAAGGGAAGGGTTGAAAGTAGGAATCTTGGCCACCGGCGCAGATAGTGTTCAAGAGCTTTCATCCATAGGTGACCTCGTCGACGAAGAAATCATGAAGCGGCAGCTGGTCGGCGAGCCGGCTTATGTCACCAAGGCTACGGTGATGAACATGTTGCGAAAGGCGTTTTATGAAAGCACCGATGAGCAGCGGAGCTATTTGCAGCTCCTTTCTAGAACATACGCGTTGCTGTTCACGCTGCAGTATGAGCCAAAAGTTGTTGAATATTTCCAGAACATGCGCCGGGAATTCAGGCTGTACATTGGCTCAGACATTTTGATTCGCACGTTGTCGGAGTTTTTTGTTCCGGCCGAAGATCGAATGACAACAAATATGCTCGCGATCCTAAGGCAGGCAAACTCGGAGCTATTTCTGACTGAGTTTGCTTTAGAGGAAATCTGGACTCATATCCGCGCCGCCGATAGCGAGTTCAGAAATTACTACTTGGAGATGGAGCCTTATATCGACCTGGAGGTTGCATCGCAGATTGATCGCATTCTTATACGCGCTTATTTTTATACGCGCCTTGCTCCGCTTCCTGGCATTAAGCCTCCAGCTGGATGGAGATCTTATATCGAAAACTTCTGTTCATACTCCGAATTGCATCGGCCCGCAGGAAAGGACCAGTTGCGAACATTTCTTTGTCAGAAGTTCGGGCTCAATTTCGTTGACAAGAATACTATTGAGAATCTTCTCGATAAAGATGAGGTCGCTGCGGTTGCTAAAAAGCTTTTGCCGCTGAAGTCAAAGGAAGAGCTCGCAATAAACGACGCGCAAATGATGTTGCTCGTCTATGCCAGGCGGGCGGAGAATCAAGAGCGTTACAAAGGAAATCCTTACGGATTTAGCACTTGGTGGCTAACTCATGAATCGAGGATACAGGAGAAAATCGCAGACTACGTGCTTAAGAATGGCGCAAAGTGCATAATTCGCCCTGAGTTCTTGATGTACTTTGTCTCGATGTCTCCGAGCATGGCAGATGTTGACGAAATGTATCGGCGAGTATTCCCGACGATCCATGGGATTAGACTGGGCAGTCGAGTTCGCGAGAGCGTGGTGCATGACTTGATGGAAAAAGCAAAAAAGTATGTCGGGCTTGATCCTGCGCGAATTGTTGCTGAGTTGGAGACTTTTTCCAACAAGCTGAAGGGTGACCAACTGAAGCGGTACCTGCCCCAATAGCAGAATTCACGCTTTTTTCCGGGATGTGCGGGCGAACGGAGGCCGCGCGCTAGAATCCGACGGTGGGTAATGATGCCGTGCTTTATAATCGCTCAAAAATAGCCTAAGAGGCCCGAAAGCAACGCACCCCACGAGCCGCCCATGAACGCCCCCGCCCAGATCGTCCCGCCGTACCGCCACACGCCCCTGTTTCCGCTGGGCAAGGACAAGACCCCGTACCGCAAGCTCACCAGCGCCGGGGTCCGGGTCGAGAAGGTCATGGGCCGCGAGATGCTGGTGGTCGAGCGCGAAGCGATCCGCGCGCTGGCCGAGGCCGCGTTTGCCGACATCAACCACCTGCTGCGGCCGGGCCACCTGAAGCAGCTCCGCTCGATCCTCGATGACAAGGAGGCGAGCGCGAACGACAAGTTCGTCGCCTACGACTTCCTCAAGAACGCCAACATCGCGGCGGGCGGCGTGCTGCCGATGTGCCAGGACACCGGCACGGCGATCATCATGGGCAAGAAGGGCGGCGCGGTCTTCACCGCCGGCGATGACGAAGCGGCGCTGGCCGAGGGTTCGCGTGACGCTTATCTCAAGCGCAATCTGCGCTACTCGCAGCTCGCGCCGATCACGATGTTCGAGGAGCAGAACACTGCGAACAACATGCCGGCGCAGGTCGAGATCTACGCCGAAAATTCGCACGCCGACGAATACAAGTTCCTGTTCATGGCGAAGGGCGGCGGCTCCGCCAACAAATCGTTCCTGTTCCAGGCGACGCCGTCGATCCTTACCCATGACCGCATGATCGCATTCCTGAAGGAGAAGATCCTCACGCTCGGCACCGCGGCGTGCCCGCCGTATCACCTCGCGATCGTCATCGGCGGCAC
>Ga0075430_100000403_pt1 | contig 32016 bp, 30 predicted proteins | sample RhiMetdeltSRZDD4_FD_75294 | JGI IMG/M metagenome (GOLD analysis project Ga0075430, IMG submission 75294) | Populus rhizosphere microbial communities from Tennessee, USA - Rhizosphere MetaG P. deltoides SRZDD4 | ecosystem: Host-associated > Plants > Roots > Rhizosphere > Soil | place: USA... | reverse complement strand
CACCAGATGATGACGCTCGGAAATTTCGCGAGGTCGACGCCGGCCGGGATCGCGTAGCGCTGGCTGCCCTTGAACGAGCGCAGCCGTCCGAGATCGACGAACATCACGTCTTTCATGTCGGACGACGTGCGGATCGAAGCTTTCGGCACCAGGTAGACGTGAAACGCCGGCCCAGGCCCGACCTCGAAATCCTGCTCCAGGAATACCGTGCGCTCATACACGCTGACCTTGCCCTTGCCGTAGTGAATGGGGTCGGACGGGTTGGCATGAATGAACGTGCCGGTAGCGACCAGCCGGGACCGATCGGCTTCGGTCAGTGTCTCGGTCGCGGGCGGCGGCGGGAAGACGTACGGGAAGATGAAAAACCCGAGCACGACGCCGAAGGCGGTCCCGAGCAGGCCGCCGAACAAGAACACGACGATATCGCGCCAGAACCTGCGCATGGATCGAGCTCCGTAGCTACCGCGTCCCTGTCACGAATACGTGGCGACGCCGCCGGAGGTTACGCCGCGATCCCCAGGTCAGGAAGGTGCACGATCATCACAGGCGCGTCAGCCGCAGAGCCGGTCAGTCCGCGCTGGGCAGGCGCCGCATGGTGAACTCGATGCGATCGTCGGGCAGTTCGCGCCAGCTCTCGATCTCGGTCTGGTAAGCGGCCTTGGGGAAGCGATTGAACAGCTCCCGCGCCTTCTCGCGCGCCTGGGCCCGCGGTAACGCAAAGGTATCGCGCCGGAAAGCGTCGCGCGTGGACTTGCGCTCGGCAAACCGCCGGGCGGTGCTGCGGGCAAGGTCGGCTGGCCGTCGGATCGGGTTCATGCGTGCCTCGACCCCCAATGTAGCCTCTGGCGCCCCCCTGTGCGAGTCGCCGTCGGAACGGCTAAGCTCCCGAGTCGAGCCGCCACGGAGGGCATTCCGATGCGCGTGACGTTCTGCCGACCCGGATCGGCGCCAGCGCGGCGCCTCGCCTGCGTCGCGGCGGCGCTGCTGCTGACCGCGATGGCGCGAGAGAGCGCAAGCGCCCAGACCGACGTCGACCTGCAACTGGTGCTGGCCGTCGACGTCTCGGGCAGCGTCAACGCCCAGCGCTTCGAATTGCAGAAGATGGGTTATGTGGCCGCGTTCCAGAACCAGCGCGTGCTCAACGCCATCCTCGGCGGCGGCAAACAATCGATCGCGGTGACCATGATGCAATGGTCGGGACCGTTCCTGCAATCGCAAGTGGTTCCCTGGACCCTGCTGAAGGACGAATCCTCGGTGAAGGGATTCGCCGGCGCCATCGAGTCGGCGCCGCGCATGATGTACGGCGGCGGCACCTCGATCTCGGGGGCGATCGACAATGCCGTGACGCTGTTCCCGCAGGCCGCGTACAAGGCCGAGCGCCGCGTGATCGACGTATCGGGCGACGGCTCCAACAACCGCGGCCGGTCGGTGACACAGGCACGCGACGAGGCGATCGATGCCGGCATCGTCATCAACGGCCTGCCGATCCTCGCCTTCGAGCCCTACCTCGACCAGTATTTCAAGGACTACGTGATCGGCGGCCCCGGCGCTTTCATGATCGCCGCCAAGAGCTTCGAGACGTTTGCGGAAGCGATCCTGATGAAGCTGATCCTCGAGATCGCCGACCTCAGACCACGCGGGCCGCGCGCGCATGCGAGCGGCACTATCGGTCTCGGCAAAATCAAGCGATAGTCAGCAGCAATCCGGAATCAAAAAGGCGGCCGGCAGGACCGGCCGCCTTATTATTTCGATTCAGCGTGTTAGCCGCCGACCGCCTCGGTGAGGCACTTCTTGGTGAAACTGTTTTTAGCCGCGCCGGCGAGCTTTTGCGCGCCGGCCTTGGTGTCGCATGCGTTCTGCGCTTCGCGCTCGCACTTGCCCATGAAGCTGGTCAGCGCGGCGCCGGCGAGCTTCTTGGCCGCCGCCTCTTCCTTGCAGGATGCCGCGAACGACGGGCCAGCGGCGTAGAACGAGGTCAGCGCAACCGTCGCAACAACGGCGGTGATGATGCGGATCATGGTTTCCTCCTCAGTGAGCTTTGGCGGTTTCACCGCCGGGCCAATTGGACGACAACAAGTGGACGACAACGAGCGAATGCTAACGAGCCGCGCCCCGCGATGTCTACGGGATCGGGCCGATTTTTACCGGTCTATTTGGGTTACCTCTTGCGCTGCTGATGGGTGCAATCAGGCCGCGCGGCGATTGAGCGGCGCGGCCGCCGACGGCGCGAGCGCGTCCTTCTGACCGTCGGTCCACTTCAGGATCTCGAAGCGGCCGTCCTGGTGTTCCGCGATCGCGGTGCAGCTTTCGACCCAGTCGCCGCAATTGAGATAGCGGACGCCGAAATCTTCATGGATGGCGGCATGATGGATGTGGCCGCAGATGACGCCCTGCACCTCGTGGCGCTGCGCCTCGGCGACCAGGGCCTTCTCGAAATCACCGATATAGTTGACGGCGTTCTTGACCTTCAGCTTCATCCATTGCGACAGCGACCAGTAGGGGAAGCCGAGACGGCGCCGCAGGCCGTTGAACAAGCGGTTGGCGACGATCGCCCAGTCATAGGCCTTGCCGCCGAGCAGCGCGAGCCAGCGCGCCTGCGTCACCACCAAATCGAAATGGTCTCCGTGGATCACCAGATAGCGGCGGCCGTCGGCGCCCTCGTGAATGGCGGTTTCCGACACCTCGATGCCGCCGAAATGGGTACCGTAGTAGTCGCGCAGGAATTCGTCATGATTGCCGGGGACGTAGATGATGCGCACGCCCTTGCGCGCCTGCCGCAGCAGCTTCTGCACGACGTCGTTGTGGGATTGCGGCCAGAACCATCCCGAGCGGAGCGCCCAGCCGTCGACGATGTCGCCGACCAGATAGACCGTCTCGGCTTCGTGCCAGCGCAGGAAATCGAGGAGCTTTTCGGCTTGGCTGCCGCGGGCGCCGAGGTGCACGTCGGAAATAAAGAGCGAACGAAAACGGCGGTTGTCTGCAGGTGCCCTCACGTCGACTCACGCTCGTTCGTCATCCCCATGCGCAACTCAATGCCTGATTCGTCTTGCGGTTTTATGACAAGCGATTCAATGGCTTGCGTCATCGCAACGTCATCGACTCAGCGTTAACGTCTGCGGATGACATTCGCGCTTTGGGCCGCATCCGCGTTCTGCGGACTAGCCATCGCCTTCCACCTCGGCAGCATCGGCATCGCCATCGTCCGCTGCCGGCTGCCTGACGGCGAAGTTCCGCCGCCGGACGATGCGCCGCCGATCACGATCATCCGCCCGGTATGCGGCATCGACAACTTCGTGGACGCGACGCTGCGCTCGACCTTCGCACTCGACTATCCGCACTACGAGATCCTGTTCTGCGCCTCGTCGGCGCGCGATCCGGTGGTCGAACTAGTGCGTAGCCTGATCGCCGAGCACCCGCATGTCACCGCCCGGCTTCTCATCGGCGACGAACGCATCAGCGCCAACCCGAAGCTCAACAATGTGCTCAAGGGCTGGCGCGCCGCGGCCAACGACCGGATCGTGATGGCCGACAGCAACGTGCTGATGCCGCGCGACTACCTGCAGCGGCTGCTCGCGGCGTGGAAACCGGACACCGGCATGATCTCGGCGCCGCCGATCGGCAGCCATCCGCTGGGATTCTGGGCGCAGATGGAATGCGTCTTCCTCAACACCTATCAAGCGCGCTGGCAGTACACGGCCGACACGATCGGGCTCGGCTTCGCGCAGGGCAAGACGCTGTTCTATCGCCGCAGCGATATCGAAGCGGCCGGCGGGCTGCGCGCGCTCGCGGCCGAAGCGGCCGAGGATGCGGCATCGACCAAGATCATGCGCGCCAGCGGGCGCCGCGTGCGCCTGGTCGACGCGCCGTTCCAGCAGCCGCTCGGCGAGCGCCGGCGCGGCGACGTCTGGGACCGGCAGGTGCGCTGGGCCCGGCTGCGGCGCGACAGCTTCACGTCGTTCTATTGCCTCGAAGCCACCTCGGGCGCGGTGCTGCCGCTCCTCGCCGCGATCGTCATCGCCATCGCTGCCGGTCACTCAGTGATCGTCGCAGCCGCGCTCTTCCTCACGGTCTGGTATGGCGCCGAAATGCTGCTGTGCGCGGCGGCCGGCTGGCACCTTCCCCTGCTCTATCCCGTGCACGCAATGCTGCGCGACGTCCTGCTGCCGGTGCTGTGGGTCGAAGGCTGGCGCGAGGCGACTTTCGTCTGGCGCGGCAACGCCATGAGCGTCGACGAAGGCAATACCGCCTCGAATGAAGCCGGTTCTGCGACCTGACCGCGTCAATTTGTTAATCGTCGTTAACAACTTCGCTTTGAACCGATTGGCCACTTCGCGCAACGAAGTGCATCGACCCATTCATCGCGAGGATAAAATGTTGACCGCCAACGACATTGCCCTGGTGCGCGCGAGCTTCGCGAAGGTTTTGCCGATCAAGGATGTCGCCGCCGACCTTTTCTATAAGCGCCTGTTCGAGATCGCGCCGCAGCTGCGCGAGATGTTTCCCAAGGATCTCAGGGACCAGAAGACCAAGCTGATGGCGATGATCGCCGCGGCGGTCGGTGGGCTGCACGATCTCAATACGCTAGTGCCGCACGTCAAGGCGCTGGGCGCCCGCCACGCCGGCTACGGCGTGACCGTCTCGCACTATGGCATCGTCGGCGACGCCCTGATGTGGACGCTTGAACGCGGCCTCGGCGACGCCTTCACGGCAGAAGTACGCTCCGCCTGGGCCAAGGTCTACGGCGTGCTGGCCGGCACCATGCAGACCGGCGCCGTCGAGGCCTCGAACATCCGCGCGGCGTAGAGCGCGCGCTGAGCGCTATCTTGAGAACAAAGCGCCGGGCGAAAGTCCGGCGCTTTTGTTGGAGGCAGGCTATTCAGGCGCTACCGACAGCGGCAGCAGCGATCCGCTCGCAGGCCTCGGCATCCATCGGAAAATCTTCGGCGATCCACGCCTCCTCCGCCGCGCGCAACGCCGCGCCCAGCGCCGGGCCTTTCGCCACGCCGCGCGCGATGAAGTCGGCCGCCTTCAAGGGAAATGTCGGCGCGCTCCAGCGGCCGGGCAGCAATACAAGATGGTGCCAGCGGTTGTCGGTGACGCCTTCGCTCCACGCGCGCGACCACGCCAGCAGCGCGCGGTCGAGGAATTTGTCCGGTCCGAGCCGATAGATCAGCACGCGCGCGTCGTGCATGTCAGTCGCCGCGGATATCTGCCGCCAGCGCTCTCCCATGGACGCGAGACGGTCGTATTCGGCATTGGCGAGCCGCAGCCGATCGCGCAGCCGCTCCGCATCCTCGGTGGTGCTGACGGCAAGCGCACCCAGCCGCCGCACCGGATCGGGTGGGAACGACAGTTCATGCTCGAGCTTCGTCATATTGGCGAAGCTCGCCAGCAGCGGCTCCCCGCCCAGCACCATGACCAGCAGCCCCGCCTCGCTCATGCTCGCCAGCGCCGGCACCGCATGGATCGCTACGACGAGCTTGAGCATCTCGGCGCGCACGCGTTCGCGCGACAGCGTCTCGAGGCCCGCGCGCGCGGCGATACAGGCTGACAAGCCCTGCGGATCGGGCGCCGCGCTTCCACCATAAGCGGCGTGAAAACGGAAGAAGCGCAGGATGCGCAGATAGTCTTCCTCGATCCGCCGCGCCGGATCGCCGATGAAACGCACGCGTCGCGCCGCGATATCCTCAAGGCCCCCGACATAGTCGTGAACCGTGCCGTCGCGCGAGGCGTAAAGTGCATTCATCGTAAAGTCGCGCCGTTCGGCGTCATGCTGCCAGTTGCGCCCGAACGCGACCCGGGCGTGACGTCCGAACGTCTCGACATCCTCGCGCAAGGTCGTCACTTCAAATGGCGTGCCGTTGACCACCACGGTGACGGTGCCGTGGTCGATGCCGGTCGCAACCGGCTTAAAGCCCGCGGCCGCGGCGCGGCGTATCACCTCGTCCGGCAAGGCGGTGGTGGCGATATCGATCTCGCTGACCGGCTCGCCGAGCAACGTATTGCGGGCGGCGCCGCCGACCACCCGCGCCTCCTCGCCGTCGCGGTCGAGCACGTCGAGCAGCCTCGATAATGGATCATCGCGCAGCCAGGACGCCCGCCCGGGATCGATCTGGATACGGCGCGGCGAACTCATGCGGACCCCCGCCTTATTTCTTCGTCTGCCCCGGCACGAACCTGCCGTCCTCGACATGCGCCGGGGTATAGGTCGAGCCCGGCGGCGCCCCGCCCCATTGCGCCAGCACGATGAAGCTGCCGATCACCAGCAGGAAGGCGGCGATCATCAGGTAAAGCACGTGGGGCAACGGCCAATTGGTCCGGTCGAACACGCCGCTGCGCTTGGTCCCCCACAGGAACAGCGCATAGAGCACGAACGGCACCAGAAACAGCGTCAGTTCGGTAATGACAGGACGGATCATTACACGAGTCTACACGGCCAGCGCCGTGGACGGCACGGCAGCATTGCCGCAATCCTCATATATCTGTTCGCCACAATTGCGACTGTGGTCTTGAGAATCGCTCGGTTGACCCGCCCCCGGCACGACTCTTATTAATCGCACAGGGGTCTGGAGGGGTGCGGCGTGCGCATCGTCGGTTCGACACGGGGATCGAGAGATCGACGAACAGGCCGGGCGCCTCGGCGTCTGCTTCGCCTCGGCAGTGCCCTTGCCTTCATTCTGCTTTCCTGCGGCGCCGGGATCGCGTCGACGGTCTGCACGGCGGAACGCGCCAGGCCGCTGCTGCCGACCGACCGGACGCTGTGCGCAGAACTCGGGCAATCGGTACGCAACCCGCGCGCCCTGCCGCTCGATGCGTATCAGGCCAAGCTCGCCCAGTTCCTGCGCAACTTCTGCCACCGCGACGAAGCGTCGGGCTGGACCCGCGACAAGCGCGTGCGCGACACCGGTCCGTTCATCGGGACGCTGAACAACGGGAAATGGACCGGCACCTATTTCGGCACCCACGCGCCGGTCGTCACCTGGTACTCGCCGGAAATGATCGATTGGCTCAAGTCCAATCGCGCGGAAGAGCACGCCGTTCCGCTGCAGCCGGAGCCGGTCCCCGACGGCGCGATCATGATCAAGGAGATGTTCCCGCCGCCGGCCGCCGCCTGCGCGAGCGTCGACCCGCTGCACCTGGCCCCGACGTCCGGCGCCGCCGTCATGGTGCGCGACGCCGGCGGCTCCTATGACGGCTGGTACTGGGGCTGGTTCGGCTGGGGCGAGAAGGATTGGCGGCCGGACTGGCCGGCGCCGGCGGCAAACGACTACCCTTATATGGGCTACGGCCTCTACTGCATGAACTGCCACGGCTCCGCGCGCGACAATGCGACCTTCGCGTCGCTGCGCAACATCAAGGGCGAGCGCGGCGATCCGCTGGTGTTCCTGAGCCAGACGTTCTTTGGCTCAGCGCTGTTCGAGAGCTTTCACGAAGCGATCGCCAAGGCCAAGCCGGAGAGCGGGCCGCCGCCCGAACCGCCCTTCCCTTCGCTGTTCACCCGCTTCTTCCGACTCTTGAGCAAGGCGCGGCCGACCAGCACGACCGTCGTCAGCATGCCGTCGGAAACCTATGACCATGTCTGGGCAAAGGCGGGCCCGCCGAACGCGCGCACACAGATGGTGACATCGACGCAATGCGTCGGCTGCCACAGCGCCGGCGGCACCGGGATCCAGTTCGACATGACCGAGCCGGGCGCCGACAACAAGATGTTGAACCTGTCGCCCTACGGCACCTGGCGCACGTCACCGAAAGGCCTCGCCGGCCGCGATCCGATTTTCTTCGCGCAGCTTGCGAGCGAGATCGAGACCTTTCATCCGGAATCCAGGCAGGCCATCGAGGATACCTGCCTCGGTTGCCACGCCGTGCAAGGCCAGCGCCAGTTCGCCACCGATCGCCACGCGGAGACCGGCACCTGCCAACCGTTTCAGCGTGACCACCTGAATGCGGTTCCGTTCCAGGCCAACGACGAAGTGCAATCGTTGGCGCACTACGCGGCACTGGCGCGCGACGGCGTCTCCTGCACCACCTGCCACAGCATGGTGCTTGGCAAAGAGGCGACCGCGGCCGCGCAATCGCAGCCGCAGAATGCCTGCATCGACGCGCGGCAGGAACGGACCAACCCGGGCCTCACCGGGCTGGCGCGCACGTTCACCGGCAATTTTCTGCTCGGTCCGCCGGGCAAGATCTACGGGCCGTTCCGCGATCCCAAGCAGAAGGCGATGGTCAACGCCACCGGCATGGTGCCGGAGCATAGCGCGCACGTGAAAAGCTCGGAGGTTTGCGCAAGCTGCCACACCGTGCACCTGCCGGTCCTGCATCGCGGCAAGCCGGTCGCACGCACCTACGAGCAGGCGACCTATCCGGAGTGGGCGTTCAGCGCCTATCGCACCGGCACGACTCCCGACGGCGCACTGCCGCTCGGCGCCGGCGCCAAGGCGCAATCCTGCCAGGAGTGCCACATGCCGAGCCGCGATGCGGCCGGCATCCCGTACCGGAGCAAGATCGCGACCATCCAGGAGGCGAGCAATTTTCCGCAGGCCGAGCACACGCTGCCGGCGCAGGAGATCGATCTGCCGGTCCGCGAGGGATATGCCCGTCACACGCTGGTCGGGCTCAACGTCTTCCTGATAAAAATGGCGCAGCAATTCCCGCAACTGCTCGGTATCCGCACCGAAGATCCGATGCTGACGGCCAAGCGCGGCATCGATCCGCTCGCCGCGACCGAAAACGCCATGCTCGACCAAGCCAAGAACCGCACCGCCGACGTGCGTGTCAGCGGGGTGAGCCGCGATCGCAACGTGCTGAGCGCCAAGGTGACCGTCACCAACAAGGCCGGGCACAAATTCCCGTCGGGCGTCGCGTTCCGCCGCGCGTTCATCGAGTTCAGCGTGCTCGATGCGCGCGACCGCGTGCTGTGGTCGTCGGGACGCACCAATGCCAGCGGCGTGATCGTCGACGAACGCGGCACGCCGATCGCGGGTGAGCTGCGATGGCGGGCCGACTGCTCGGCGCGCATCAATCCGGCCGCGCGCCCGCACCAGCCGCACTTCCAAGTCATCACGCGCCAGGATCAGGCGCAAATCTATGAGGAGTTGGTGGCCAAGCCCGCCGACGTCGCAACGCCGGTCTGCGGCATCGGCGCCAAGCCTGCCGGCGAGTTGACCACGAGCTTCCTGGCGATCTGTGCCAAGGTGAAGGACAACCGTTTGCTGCCGAGCGGATTCTTGCCGCTCGAAGATCGCATCAGCGTTGCCGATGCGCTCGGGGCCAACCACGAATTGGCGGAAGAGGTCGCCCCGGTCGAGGTCGGCGATGACCCCGACTATCGCAGCGGCGGCGCCGACACCGTCACCTACCGCATCCCCCTCTCGCAATTGCGCGGCCGCGCCGTCGCGGTGCGCGCGACGCTCTACTATCAGGCAACACCGCCGTATTATCTGCAGGATCGATTCTGCACGTCGCGCAGCGAGGACACCGCGCGGCTCTATTACATGACGGGTCGGCTTGAAGTCGCAGCGACCCCGATCAAGGACTGGAAACTCCAGGTCGGCACCAGCGCGCGGATCGGCATCCCATGACAAACAATCCATCCGAACAATCGGCGGCGATGATCGAGACGCCCGTCCAGGTGGAAGCGGCGACGGGACCCACGCCCGACGCCGCCAATACCGGCCCGCTCGATCTGCTGGCGATCGTGCTGACGGTGGTCCTCTGTCTGAGCTGGGGCCTCAACCAGGTGGCGGTCAAGCTCGCACTGCCGGACGTTCCGCCGGTCATGCAGGTCACGATCCGCGCCGCCGGCGCGACGCTGCTGCTCGCGATCTGGATGTTGGCGCGCGGCGTCAAGTTCGACTTCCGCGATGGCACGCTGAAGCCCGGCCTCCTGATCGGGTTCCTGTTCACCGTCGAATACATCCTGATCTATCAGGGCCTGCTCTACACATCGGCGAGCCGCTCGGTGGTCTATCTCTACACCGCACCGATCTTCGTGGTGATTGCGTCGCGCTGGTTCCTGCCCGGCGAGAGTTTCACGCGGCTGCAGTGGATCGGCATCGTGCTGTCGTTCTCGGGCATCATTCTGGCGTTCGGCGAGTCGTCGCCACTCGCGAAACCCGAGCAGGCGATCGGCAATCTCATGATGGTGCTGGCGGCGATCGGCGCTGCCGGCACGACACTGGTCGCCAAAGCGAGTTCGCTGGCGCGCGCTTCGTATGAGAAGACGCTGTTCTACCAGCTCGCCATGGCCGTGCCGGTGTCGGCGGTCTGCATGTTCCTGCTGGGCGAAACCATGACCAGTGTGCCGTCCAATCTCTCGATCGCGTCGCTGATCTTTCAGACTGCGTGGGTCGCCTTCATCACCTTCCTGATCTGGTTCGGGCTGGTTCAGCGCTATTCCGCCAACCGGCTCGCGGCGCTGACATTCCTGACGCCGCTGTTCGGCGTCGCCGCCGGCTGGCTCATTCTCGACGAACCGCTGTCCGCGGGATTTCTGATCGCCGTGGCGATGGTGACCGTCGGTACGCTGCTACCGAGACTTCCGGATGGGCGCGAGGCGCTGCGCCGCGTCCGCGTGCGGCGGTCGTCGCAACACCCGTAGACCCGCAGCCCTTGCGTGCGGAACCGCGCACCCGCTCGCGCATGGTGCGCGGCAAGACTAAAATAAGTGAATCCACGTACGGGGTTAGCGATCAGTTAACCCAAGACCTTAAGCCGATGTTCTGCTCCTGCGCCTAAAATTTGAGCCACAAAAGCCGGCGAAGTCCCGGCCTGGTTTCATAGGCATGCAGGAAAATTCCGCGACCGACATCGACCGTGCGCTTCAGGCACCAGTCCAGGCGCCGTCACTGAAAGCGATCCCGCTGCGTCGCCTCTGGTGGGCGGCGATCGTGCTGCTCGGCCTGTCTGTCGGCGCCGTGGGCTTCACGATCTGGCAGCTTCGCGACGACGCGATCAACGCAGCGGTCTCCGACACCGGGAATATCGCGACGATCCTGGCCGGCCAATTCTCGCGCTCGTTGCACACCATCGATGCGATGCTGCTCGAACTACGGAGTTCGAGCAAAGGCCTCAACATCGATACACCCGAGAAGGTTCACGCCATCTACGGCACCCGGCAGATGTTCGACACGATGCGCGCACATCTCGCGGCGCTGCCGCACACCTTCAACATCGTGGTCGCCGACGGCGACGGACGGCTCGTGGTATCGACGGCGGCCTGGCCGACACCCGACATCGACGTCAGTGACCGGGACTATTTCAAGACCGCGCAGGCGCGCGATGACGGCCGCCTGAGCACCTCGGTCCCGATCCGCAACCGGATCGACGGCAACCAGACCATCGTCTTTGCGCGACGGCTCGAAACCCCGAGCGGCGCCTTCGCGGGCATCATCTTCGCCAGCGTGAATTCGAACTATTTCGAATCGATCTACGCGTCGGCCCAATCGATCAAGAGCCTCATCTTCAACCTGATCAGGGAAGACGGGACCATCCTGTTCCGCCATCCGGATAGCACCGGCTTTGCCGGCAAGCGGCTTTCACAGGAAATCACCTGGCAGGATGCCCTCAACCGCGGCACCAAGAGCTATCGGATTCTGGCGCAGGCGGACAACAACTACCGCTATGTGTCGGTCCGCACCGTGCCGGAATATCCGCTGTTCGTGAACATTTCGGTGTCCGAAGCGACCGCGCTCGGGGGATGGCTCCAGCGTTCCGCGATGATCGGTGTCGGCAGCGCGGCCCTGCTCCTGTGTTCGATCTACCTGTTGATCGCAATCACGCGGCAAGTGCGGGCCTTGAGCGGATCGGAGGCTTCGCTGCTGCACACCACGCAGCAGCTCGACGCCGCGTTGAACAACATGGCCCACGGCATCAGCATGTTCGACCGCCAACAACGGCTGGTCGTCGTCAACAAGCAATACGCCGCCATGTATAACCTCAGCCCCAGCCAGGTGAGGCCTGGGACACTGGCGCGCGACATCCTCGAGGCACGCGTCGCGGCAGGCGTGTCGCCGGCGTCCCGCAGCTACGCGGCCGACCGCCTCAAGGAGATGATGCTCGGTAAGGACTATTCCACTGTCGACTATCTGCGCGATGGGCGCGTCATCGCCATCAATCATCAGCGCATGGACAACGGCGGATGGGTCGCGGTCCATCAGGACATCACGGCGCAAAAGCGCGTCGAGGCCGAGCTCGCGCACATGGCCCGCTACGACGCGCTGACCGGCCTCGCCAATCGCGCGCTGTTTCTGGAAAAGGTGAACGAGGCGCTGGCGCGCATGGCGAGCCATGACGAGCCGTTCTCAATCCTGATGCTCGACCTCGACCGCTTCAAGGCGGTCAACGACTCGCTTGGACATGCGATCGGCGACTCGCTGCTGAAGGCGGTCGCCGAGCGGCTGCGCTGGCTGGTACGCGACCTCGACGTCGTCGCCCGGCTCGGCGGTGACGAATTCGCAGTCATCCAGATCGCCGATACCAACCAGCGCGATCAGGCGGCTGTCCTCGCCAACCGGATCCTGACGGCCATCACCGAGCCCTATGAAATCGACGGCCGCAAGATCGTCATCGGCACTTCGATCGGCATCGCGCTCGCCCCGCAGGATGCCGATGCTGCAGAGGCCGATATTCTTGTCCGCCGTGCCGACCTTGCGCTCTACAAGTCGAAGTCCGAAGGGCGCAATCGCTATCGCTTCTTCCAGGGCACCATGGAAGCGGAAGCGCGCGACCGCCGCGAGCTCGAAGAAGACATGCGGCGAGCCCTGTTGCGCGAAGAATTCGAGCTGCACTATCAAACCGTCATCGACGTCGGCCGGCGCGAATGCTTCGGCGCCGAGGCGCTGGTGCGCTGGCGCCACCCGGAACGCGGCCTGCTCGCCCCCGACCAGTTCATCGGCCTGGCGGAAGACAGCGGCCTGATCATGCCGCTCGGCGGCTGGATCCTGCGGCGCGCCTGTTCCGACGCCGCGAAATGGCCGGCACACCTCAAGATCGCAGTCAATCTCTCACCGGTGCAGCTCAAGCAGAGCAATCTCCTGGACGTGATCAAGTCGGCGCTCAAGGAGTCGAACCTGGACCCCGGCCGCCTGGAACTCGAAATCACCGAGACTGTGCTGGTGGAAAAGAGCGAGGAGAATCTCGCGCTCCTGCACGAGATCAAGAATCTCGGAATTTCAATCGTGCTGGACGATTTCGGCACCGGCTACTCGTCGATGCGTTACCTGCAGATGTTCCCGTTCGACCGGATCAAGATCGACAAGTCCTTCATCCAGAGCATGACCACGCATTCCGACAGCGCGGCAATCGTCTGTGCGATCACTGGACTGGGCCGCGGTCTCGACATCGAGACGACGGCCGAAGGCGTCGAAACCACGGAGCAGCTGGCGTTCCTGCGCACCGCCGGATGCCAGCTCGGGCAGGGCTACCTGTTCAGCCGCCCGGTGCCGCTGGCGCAACTCTCGTTCGAGCAGCCGGAAGCGCTGCGCAGCGTGAAGGCCGCCTGATCTCCTCGACTACCTCGGTTCGAAGCCCTGCGAGCGGAACACTTTCGCCGCCGCCGGCGTGTCGAGGAACGTCAGCAGCGCCTTGTAGGCTTCCTGCTGCTTGCTGGTCCCGACCAGGCTCGCGACATAGTTCGTATATTGCTGGTACGGCGCCGGGAGCGGCCCGACATACTCGATGCGCGGGTCGAGGAAGATCTGCGGGATCGGCTGGAAGCCGAAGTCGACACCGCCGCCCGCAACCAGATCGACCAACGGCTTCGCCGGCGGCACCAGCCGCGTGCGCGTTCCGATCGATCCCGTGACGTCAAGCGAGTTCAGTATCTCAGCCACCAGAATGCTGGCCGATCCACCGAGCTTCGGATCGGCGTAGGCGATCACCTTCGCGGTCGCGAGAGTGCGCAGGAACGCGTCGGCGGTGCCGATGTCGGGCTTCGGGTCGCCCTTGCGGACGAAGATGCCGATACCGACCCGGGCGACGATCGCCTGGCTGCCTTCGACGGTGACGCCTTCCTTGCGTAACCGCTCCGCCTCCGGTGCCGACGAGATCAGGACGTCGACCGCCTCGCCCTTGCGCACGCGATTGGCGACGTTGCCGGCAGGGCCGTAGTTGATCGCGGCGCGATGACCCGACGCCTGGTCGAACTGCGGCAGCAACTCGTTGAGCACGCCTTCGGTCGCGCCCGGCGACAGGATATTGATCTCGGCGGCACGTGCTTCGATGATGGGAACGAATGCGATGGAAAAAAATGCAGCTATGGCAGAAACGACGTGAGCCATGACAAACTCCGTCCACTGGTTGTTGTTCTTTAGTTTCCCCCGACGATGGCCTCGAAACCGCCCGCCTTCCAGGCATCCTGTGAGGAGGGCTCCATCAATGACTGAAGATATGCCGTGGCCGGCCCGAGGTGTTCGCCGCGAACATGCAGCGCACCGGAAAAGACGAGATAGTTCTGGAGCTCGGCCGGCAACGGCCCGACCAGCCGCACGCCCTTGACCGGCACGATCTCGCTGATGTTGAAGATGCCGATCTCGGCGCCACCTTTTGCGATGTTGTCGACGCCGCCGGCGAACGCGTAACCGAACGTAACTTTCGGCCGCACCGCATCGGCGATGCCAAGGCGCTCGAACATACGGTCGATATAGGCGCCGGTGAATCCGCCGCCCTTCGGATCGGGATGCCCGATCGACTTGGCGTTGAGCAGCGTCTGCTTGAGCGCATCGATGGTTGAGATGTCCGGTAGCGGCGCGCCTTCCTTGACGGCGATGCCGATGCCGACGCGCGCCAGGTCGATCAGGCTGCCAGGTCGAAACGCGCCGGACTTGTCGTAGCCCGTCATGACCTCGCGCGGCAGCACGATCACGTCCGGCCTGGCATTACCCTCCATGCGCTTGCGAATGGCGCCGAGCGTCTCGGCCGTGATGACGACGTTATGACCGGTGGCTTTCGTGAAGGCTGGCGCAATCCGCTTCTGCACCGCGGCGGGGGCGCCGGAACTGAACACCTGGATGTCGGCGGCGGCCGCGGGAGCGGCGGTGAACATTGCCGCCAAGGATATCGCCAGGCCGGCGATCACCCCGCGGATAGCCGCAGCGCCAGATTGTAGCGTTCGTCCCAATCGTCCCATCAATCTCAGACGCGAGCGACGCCCCACGGCATCGATCGCGCTCCCCACTTTGTCGATGAACGTATCACATGACGGCCGAAAGTCCGTCAGGAATTCTGTCGCAACACGGCCGCGACAGAGTTGCACGCTCAGATCGCGTAAATTCGCTCATAGAGGCTCCGCAAGATCCCCGCGGTCGCGCCCCAGATGTAACGATCGCCGAACGGCATTTCGTAAAAGTGTCGCGTCAGCCCGTTCCAGTCGCGGCTCTTACGCTGGTGGTTCTCCGGCGACATCAGGAATGCCAGCGGCACCTCGAACGCATCGTCGACCTCGCCGGGATTGAGCGTCAGCACAAACTCGGGCGCGACCCGCGCCACCAGCGGCACGATGCGGAAGCCGAATGTCGTCAGGTAGAGATCGAGATAGCCGATCGGCTCGATGCGGTCGGCGGCGAGGCCGATTTCCTCGTCAGCCTCGCGTAGCGCCGCCGCCATCGGCGACGCATCGCCCGGATCGATCTTGCCGCCGGGAAAGGAGATCTGCCCGGCATGCTCCTTGAGGTGCGCGCTGCGCTGCGTCAGCAGCACCATCGGCTCGGCGCGCGCGACCACCGGCACCAGCACCGCCGCTAGGCGGATCGGCCGCAACGCCGCGATCGCCGCCGCCATCGGATCGAGGTCGTGATCGCCACGCGCCGGCGTGATCGATGCGTCGGTGAGCCCGGCCGGCACGTCGAGCGTGAGCCGGGCGCGGGCGAGTGAGAAGAAATCGGAGGTCGTGTCAGCAATGCGCGGCACCGTCATGCAATCCCTTATGCGACACCGCCGCCGATCCGTCACGCCCCCTTCTGTCAGGTCCCTTTCGCACCCGACGCCTTGATCACCGGCGACCACTTGGCGACCTCGGCCTTGAGATGGGACGCGAGCGCCTCCGGCGTTGCCTGATCGAGCGGCACCGGTATGGCACCGAGCGCGGAGAGCCGCTCGCTAACCTTCGGGTCCTTCAGCGCCGCCTGCAACGCGCCAGTCAGCCGCTTCGACACCTCTGGCGGCAAGCCGCGCGGCGCCCACATCGCGTGCCAGGCCGTCACCTCGAAGCCCTTGAGCCCGGACTCTTCGAGTGTCGGAAGATCGGGCAGCACCGCAAGCCGCTTCAGCGTGGTCGCTGCATAGCCCTTGATCTTGCCTTCGCGGATCTGCGCGGTGGTGGTCGTGGTCTGATCGCACATCATGTCGAACTGGCCGCCAAGCAGATCGGTCATCGCCGGGCCGGTGCCGCGATACGACACGCCCGTCATCTGCGCATCGACCGCGCTCATGAACATCAGCGCGCACAGATGCGACGCTGAGCCGACACCGGCATGGCCGTAGGTCGCGGACGCCTTCCTCTGCTTCACCCAGGCGATCAGCTCGGAAGCGCTCTTCGGCTCGAGATTGGCCTTGCCGACAATCGTCATCGGCACGTCGGCGATGCGGCCGACCGAGTCGAAATCGTTGATCACGTTGTAGCGGAGGTTCTCGTACAGTGTCGGCGCCGTCGCCTGCGCGATGTGCCAGACCGACACCGTGTAGCCGTCAGCGGGAGCCTTGGCGACGCGCGCCATGCCGATGGTGCCGCCGGCACCGCCGACGTTCTCAACCACGACCTGCGCGTTGAGGCTGCGGCCCATCGACTCCGCGATCATGCGGGAGACCGCGTCAGTCGGCCCGCCGGCCGCGGCTGGAACCAGCAGCGTGATCGGGCGCGAAGGAAAGGCTTGCGCCAGCGCTTGTGTCGTTGCGGCAACGGCGAGCAGGCCTGCTGCCGGCAACGTCAACCATCCAAGATGTCTTCGCATGGTCGCTCTCCCTCGCTTTTGTTTGTTTGGTGCCGTCTAGTCCCTGTTATCTCCCGCTAAAGCCTCGCACACCGCCTTGGTGACGTCGGCGGTCTTCGCATTGCCGCCGAGATCCGGCGTATGCAGCGACTTGTCGGCTGTGACGCGCTCGATCGCGCGCATCAGGCGCGCGGCGGCGCCGTTCTCGCCGAGATGCTCGAGCATCATCACACCCGACCAGAACGTGCCGATCGGATTGGCGATCCCCTTGCCCATGATGTCGAACGCCGAGCCGTGAATCGGCTCGAACATCGACGGAAACTTCCGCTCCGGGTTGAGGTTGGCCGTGGGCGCGATGCCGAGCGATCCTGCAAGCGCCGCCGCGAGATCGGACAGGATGTCGGCGTGCAGGTTGGTGGCCACGATCGTGTCGAGCGACTGCGGCTTGGTCGTCATGCGCATGGTCATGGCGTCGACCAGCATCTTGTCCCAGGTGACGTCGGGGAATTCCGCCGCGACCTCGGCCGCGATCTCGTCCCACATCACCATGGCGTGCCGCTGCGCATTCGACTTGGTGACGACGGTGAGGAGCTTGCGCGGTCGCGAGCGGGCCAGCGCGAAGGCGAAGCGCATGACGCGTGTGACGCCGACGCGGGTGAAGATCGACACGTCGGTGGCGACCTCCTCGGGCAGCCCGCGATGCGCGCGGCCGCCGACGCCGGCATATTCGCCTTCGGAATTCTCACGCACGATCACCCAGTCGAGCTCCGGGCCCGAGACGTTGCGCAACGGGCTGACGATGCCGGGCAGAATGCGCGTGGGGCGCACATTGGCGTATTGGTCGAACGGCTGGCAGATCGCGAGCCGCAGTCCCCACAGCGTGACGTGATCTGGCACGTCGGGCGCGCCGGCCGAGCCGAACAGGATCGCGTCGTGGTTCTTGATCAGATCGAGCCCATCCGCCGGCATGAACGCGTGGGTCTTCTTGTAGCGCTCCGAGCCCCAGTCGAAATGGTCGAACGTCAGCGCGAAACCGCCGTCGCGTTTGGCGCAGGCGGTGAGCGCTTCGACACCGGCGGCGATCACCTCGGTGCCGATGCCGTCTCCGGGGATGGCAGCAATGCGATAGGTGCGCATGGGTGGTTCCCAAACAGATCAAAGAGCTCACTTGTGCCAACCGCCGCACAGGCCGCTGGACTTTCATGCCCTTACTGCAACCTCGACCAGACCGAGATAAAGCGCCATTGGACGAAAGTCGCGATCGTTGTGCAACAACGGAAGGCGGTTCTCGACACACCAAGTACCGATGAAAAGATCGATGGTCCTGCGAATCGTGATGCCGCGGGATCGCAACGATCGAAAGTTACGGGCCGCAGCCACGGCGATTGCATCCCCGGCCATCGAAACAATATCAAAGCCGCGAAGCAGACTTTCGACCTCTTGCGCGACGCGCTCATTCTGAAGTCCCTGCAGGACTTCGCAGAGCATCAGGTCGCCAATTACAATTTCGCTTGTACCAAGCAGTCCGCGCAGGTGCTTTACGTGCGGCGCATTACGGCCGTTGAGAAAGTCGATCCAGACCGTGGTGTCGACAACGATCACGCCACACCGCGCCCCTTGCGGCTGCGGCCAAGATTGCCTCGCCAGCGGTACTTACCGAATGCAGCGTCGACCGTCTTCTGCCGTCGCAGCTTGACCATCAGCCGGAGCGCTTCCTCGACCGTCGCTTTCTTGGTCGGCTGCCCTGAAGCCTTCTGGGCCGCGGTCATGAGGGCATCGTCAATCTCGATATTGGTGCGCATGGCGACCTTGGCTGCGGATGTGTGTATATTCAAAAATATTGTACACATCTCTCAATTAGCTCGCAACATGCCCCGGACTGTCACTGCCAATCGCCGTCACGGCCGATACTTGGCAATCGTGTCGCGGAGGTCCTTCGCTGCGATTTCGCCCCGGCGATATGCGGCGAGACGCTCGCCCGCCTCTCTTGCCCAAAGCCGGTCGACGTTCACGTCCGCCCGGTCAAGGCTGTCGAGTACTTCCTCGACGAGCGCGATGCGGTCCTGAGGGTTCAACGCACGCCGCCTGCTCTCCTAGGGCTTTGGCCTTCGCATTCATCATCACTCCTTGTGCCAGGGCCAAAAATATTTGCCCCCGACGATCGCTCAAGATGGTGCCGCCCTCACAAAAGCCCTTGCAATCCATCCGCCGGCGCCATGGCGTAGAACGCGCCGCCCGACGCCACGCCGAACATGCGCACGCCGTCGACATCGCGTTCCTCGCCCAGTTCAACCAGATCGTAGAACAGCGCCCGCGTCACCTTGGCCCAGAGATCGCGGCGCACATGCAGGTAGGGCTTGAGCCCACCGGTATCCGGCTCCGGCACGAAGCGCAGCACGTGACCAGGCCCGCACGCAACCCAGTCATCCACATTGGTGCGGAAATGCAATTGCCTGATACCGCCGCCCTCCTCCACCTTTAGTTCAACGGCAAGGAACGGCGCGTCATCGATCGTGATGCCGACCTTTTCGACCGGTGTGACCAGGAAATACTTGTCGCCCTCGCGCTTGAGCACCGAGGCGAACAGCTTCACCAGCGCCGGCCGGCCGATCGGAGTTTTCAGGTAATGCCATGTTCCGTCTGAGGAAATCCGCATATCGAGATCGCCGCAGAAGGGTGGATTCCACAGGTGGACGGGCGGCGGGCCCTTGCGCGCGGCTTCGCCGGCGGCCCGCTGGATGCTCTCAAATCCTTGAATTCCTTGCCCTTCCTTCGCCATTGTTTCCCTGGAACGTGAATTGTAATGGCCGTTTCCCTCTGCGACCGTGTTCGCGCATCAGCTTATCCACTGCCGCCAGAACATGGGGTTGCACGTGGAAAGCCGCACGCGGCAGGCCTCGCGCGATGGGGGAAGGCCAACCCCGGGGCGATCGTAACAGGACTGCAAGAAGGCAGGGTCGCCACCGTTGGAAACTAGCGTAATCTCCAGGCAGTTACGCGGATTCGTGCGCCCGGGCACAACGCCCCCGACACGATTTGGATCTCGTCCCGCAGCATTTGGCGCGAATGTTGCACGTTTTATAGTCAGGCCGGTGAGGCTCGGTGCGCGACACTAACGATCGAACGCAAGTGTCCGGAACTTATGGAGCAAATGACATGGCGGCAGCCGGAGACGGGCTGGAAAAGCTGGAAGACATGATCGTGCGCGCGGCGGAGTCCACGGGGGCGCAGGTCGCCACCGCCAAAGCCGCGATCGGCAAGGTCATTTTCGGCCAGGAACGGGTGGTGGAGCAGGCGCTCATCACCGTGCTCTCGGGCGGCCATGCCCTGCTGGTCGGTCTCCCCGGTCTCGCCAAGACCAAGCTGGTCGAAACGATGGGAACCGTGCTCGGACTCGAGGCGCGCCGCATCCAGTTCACGCCCGACCTGATGCCCTCCGACATCGTCGGCTCCGAGGTGCTGGAGGAAAGCCCCGGCGGCAAGCGCAGCTTCCGCTTCATCCCCGGCCCGATCTTCGGGCAGCTGCTCATGGCCGACGAGATCAACCGCGCCTCGCCGCGCACGCAATCCGCATTGCTTCAGGCGATGCAGGAGCAGCACGTGACGGTGGCCGGCAACCGGCACGACGTCCCGCGTCCCTTCCATGTGCTGGCGACGCAGAATCCGATCGAGCAGGAAGGCACCTATCCCCTGCCCGAAGCGCAGCTCGACCGCTTCCTGATGCAGATCGACGTCGACTATCCCGATCTCGAGAACGAGCGGAAGATCGTGTTCGACACGACGGGCGTGGAAGAGAGCAAGCCGAAGGCGACAATGAGCGCCGAGGACCTGCTGGCGGCGCAGCGGCTGGTGCGCCGGCTGCCGGTCGGCGAGTCCGTCGTCGATGCGATCCTGACGCTGGTGCGCGCGGCGCGTCCGGGAGCGGACTCAGGCGAGCTCGGCAAGCTGATCGCGTGGGGCCCGAGCCCGCGCGCCAGCCAATCGCTGATGCTGGCGGCGCGCGCCCGCGCCCTGATCGACGGACGGCTCTCGCCGTCGATCGACGACGTTCTCGACATGGCGGAACCAATCCTCAAGCACCGCATGGCGCTGACTTTCGCGGCACGCGCCGACGGCGAGACCGTCGAAGGCGTGATCGGCCGGCTCAAGCAACGGATCGGATAGGCTTGGATGGCCCGGCGGACTGACAAGCAAGAGATCAAGGCAACGCAACACGCGAGCGGCGAAGCGCGCACGCTTGCGGAAACGTTGCCGCGCCTGATCCTCGAAGCCCGCAAGATCGCCGCCACCGTCATCCACGGCCTACACGGCCGCCGCCGCGCCGGACCCGGCGAGAATTTCTGGCAGTACCGCCGCTTCCTGTCCGGCGAGCCGGCGCGCCGCGTCGACTGGCGCCGCTCCGCACGCGACGGCGTGCTCTATGTGCGCGAGCAGGAATGGGAAGCCGCGCACACCGTCTGGATCTGGCCGGACCGTTCGCCTTCGATGCACTTCACATCGGCGCTCGCGACCGAGTCGAAACTCAATCGCACCCTGGTGATCGCGTTTTCGCTCGCGGAAGTGCTGGTGCATGCCGGCGAGCGCGTCGGCGTGCCGGGTCTGATGCGGCCCACCGGCAGCCGCAACGTGCTCGACAAGCTCGCGAACGCGATCCTGCATGACGTGACCGAACGCTCCAGCCTGCCGCCGTCGTTCGTGCCGTCGTCGCTCTCCGAGATCGTGCTGGTGTCCGACTTCTGGTCGCCGATGAGTGAAATCCGCCCGACCCTTGCGCGGCTGTCCGCAACCGGCGCACACGGCCATACCGTGCAGGTGGTCGATCCCGCGGAAGAAACCTTCCCCTATTCCGGGCGCGTCGAGTTCATCGAACCCGAAGGCGGCGGCTCGATCACCGCGGGCCGCGCCGAGGCCTGGAAGGCCGACTACGACAAGCGCGTCGCGCGCCATCGCGCCGAGCTGCGCGCAGAGACTGACAAGCTCGGCTGGAGCTTTGCGGTGCACCGCACCGACCGCCCGGCGACCGAGCTCTTGCTTGCACTGCATGCCCGCATGGCCGCACCGCCGCCCGGCGCCTCGGTCGGCGGCCGCGTGCAGTCCCGGAGGTCCGCATGATGCCGTGGCTGCCGCTCGGGTTTGCCCAGCCGCTGGTCCTGCTCGGCCTCTTGAGCCTGCCGGTGCTGTGGTGGCTGCTGCGGCTCATTCCGCCGCAGCCGACGCGCATCGACTTCCCGCCCGCGCGGCTGCTGTTCGACATCAAGCCCCAGGAAGAGACGCCGCGCCGCACGCCGTGGTGGCTCACGCTGTTGCGGCTGGTGTTGGCGACGCTGGTGATCCTCGCGGCCGCCGGCCCGCTCTGGAATCCCGCCGCCGACGCGACGCGCACGACCTCGCCGCTGGCACTCCTGATCGATGACGGCTTCCCCGCCGCCGGCACCTGGGACGCGCGCTTGCGCACCGCCGACGACCTCATCAACCGCGCCGAGACCGAGGGTCGCGGCGTCGCACTGATCCCGCTGTCGGAAACCGGCCGCGAGATCGGCTTCGAGACCCCCGGCGCGGCGCGGGTGCGGCTCAAGCTGATCAAGCCGAAGCCTTATGCGGTGCAGCGCTCGGACGCGCTGCCCGGCCTGACCCGCTTCTATGGCGCGACCTCCGACGTCGAGACCGTATGGCTCTCCGATGGAGTCGATTCCGGCGGTGGCGCCGAGTTCGTCGCGGCGCTCGCGCGCCTGGTCGGCACGCGCCCGATGAGCGTGATCGAAGGCGGCCTCGCACCCGCGCTGGCGCTCGCCGGCGCCGAGAACACGGCTGGCGCATTGACGGTGAAGGTCCTGCGCTCGGCCAAGGGCGGCGCGCAGTCCGGCGTAATCCGCGGGCTCGACCTCAAGGGCCTGCCGCTGGGCGAAGCGACGTTCTCGTTCGGCGCCAACGACACCGAGACCGAAGCCGCGTTGACGCTTCCGGTCGAGATCCGCAACGACGTGGCGCGGCTCGATATCGGCGCCGAGCGCTCCGCGGGCGCCGTTCAACTGCTTGATAAGCGCTGGCGCCGCCGCGCGGTCGGCGTCGTCACCGGCGCGAGCGCCGACACGGCACAGCCGCTGCTCGGCTCCACCTACTATCTCACCCGCGCGCTCAATCCCTTTGCCGATGTGCGGCAGGCCGATCGCGGCTCGGCGGCGCAGGCGGTCAGCCAGTTCCTCGACCAGCGGCTGCCGATGATCATCCTCGCCGATGTCGGCAACGTCGCCGAGGCGCGCGAGCGCCTGAGCAAATGGATCGAGGACGGCGGCGTGCTCGTGCGCTTCGCCGGCCCGCGGCTCGCCGCCGGCGACGACGATCTCATTCCTGTGAAGCTGCGCCGCGGCGGCCGCGCGCTCGGCGGCGCGCTGAGCTGGGACCAGCCGCAACAGCTCGCGGCGTTCTCGCGCGAAAGCCCGTTCACCAATATGGCGGTGCCGGGCGACGTGACCGTGAGCCGTCAGGTGCTGGCCGAGCCCGACGCAACGCTCACCGATCGCACCTGGGCGACGCTCGCCGACGGCACGCCTTTGGTCACCGCGCAAGCGCGCGGCAAGGGCATGATCATCCTGTTCCATGTCAGCGCCGACACGCGCTGGTCGAACCTGCCGATCTCCGGCGCGTTCGTCGACATGCTCAAGCGCGTCGTCTCGCTCGCCGGCTCCGCCGCGACCGCCGACGGCGACAGCACCCGCGCAGGACGCGAGGTGGTGCCGCCAACGCGTATCCTCGACGGCTTCGGCGTGTTCGGGCCGCCGCCGCAAAATGCCCGGCCGGTCGCCGCCGGCTACACCGGCCGCGCCACCGTCGAGCATCCGCCTGGATTCTACGGCCCGCCCGAAGGATTGCTGGCGGTCAATGCGCTCGCGCCCGACGACAAGCTGGTGCCGCTCGATATTGCCGGCCTCAATGCGCGCCGTGACATCTATCGCGCAAGCGAGCCGCAGGATCTGCGCGGCCCGGTCATGCTCGCGGCGATGGGACTTCTCGCACTCGATGCCCTGGTGGTGTTCTTCCTGGCGGGCGGGATCGCGCAGCTTCTGCGCCGCCGGACGCGCCCGGCCGCCGCCGCCATCGCATTCGCCATCCTCACTGCAACAATGATGCTGCCGCAGCCGGGACAGGCGCAGGACGACACCGCGGCCCTGCGCTCGACCCTGCAGACCCGCCTCGCCTATGTCATCACCGGCAACGAGGAGGTCGACCGCATCAGCCGCGCCGGCCTGCAAGGGCTGACGCTGTTCCTCGCGCAGCGCACCGCGCTCGAGGCCGGCGACCCGGTCGGGATCGATCCCGCCAAGGACGAACTCGCGTTCTATCCGCTGATCTACTGGCCGATGGTGCCGGGCGCGACGCGCCCCTCGCGCGAAGCGCTGGAGCATATCGACGCCTACATGAAGAACGGCGGCACCGTACTGTTCGACACCCGCGACGCGATCGAAGGCGGAGGCGGCAGCGGCGCGGTCTCGCCCAACACGCAGGCGCTGCGCACCATCCTTTCATCGCTCGATATTCCCGAGCTTGAGGCGGTGCCGCGCGACCACGTGCTGACCAAGACGTTCTATCTGCTCAAGGAGTTTCCCGGTCGCTTCGCCGGCGGGCAACTCTGGGTCGAAGCCACCGCCACCGACCGCGACGACGACACCCAGGAGCGCCCGGCGCGCTCAGGCGACGGCGTCTCCTCGATCATCATCTCGTCGAACGATCTCGCCGGCGCCTGGGCGCTGCGATCGGATGGCCAGGCGATGCTGCCGATGGTCGCTAGCGAGCCGCGCCAGCGCGAGTTCGCGTTCCGTGCCGGCGTCAACATCGTGATGTACACGTTGACCGGCAACTACAAGGCCGATCAGGTCCACGTTCCGGCGTTGCTGGAGAGGTTGGGGCAGTAGGAGAGTTCCGTTGAATCTCGGTATCTCATTCGCTCCGCTCGTTCCCGACTACCTGGTGTGGTCGGCGCTGGCCGTTGCGGCCGTGCTGGCGATTCTGCTGATCGCGTCGCGCAGCCGCGGCGCCTTGATGCGCATCGCCGCGATGGCGCTGTTTGTGCTGGCACTCGCCAACCCGTCATTCACCCGCGAGGACCGCGACCCGCTGACCTCGGTCGCGATCGTGGTGGTCGACAAGAGCGCGAGCCAGGAGTTCGGCGACCGTACCAAGCAGACCGAGGCGGTGCGGGCAGCGCTGTCCGAACGGCTCGGGCGCATCGCCAACCTCGAGGTGCGTTTCGTCGAGGCTGGAGAATCCAGCGGCGAGGCCGACGGCACCCGGCTGTTCACGGCGCTGCAGGCGGCGCTGAGCGACATCCCGAGCGAGCGCGTCGCCGGCGCGTTCTTCATCACCGACGGCCGCGTGCATGACGTCCCGACCGATGCCGCGACGCTCGGTTTCGCCGCCCCCGTGCACGCGCTGATCACCGGCCGCCCCAACGAACGCGACCGCCGGGTGGTGCTGGTGACGACGCCGCGCTTCGGCATCGTCGGGCAGTCGCAGACCATCGCCTACCGCATCGACGACCAGGGCGTGCCGGCCGGCTCGGCCCAGGTGACCGTGCGCCGCGACGGCGAGACCATCGACAAGCGCAACGTGCGTGTCGGCCAGGAAGTCCGCATCAACGTACAAATCCCGCACGCCGGATCGAACATCGTCGAGATCGAAGCCGCGCCGCTCGACGACGAGCTGACCACCGTCAACAACCGCGCCGTGGTCTCGATCGAAGGCGTGCGCGACAAGCTGCGCGTGCTGCTGGTGTCGGGCGAGCCGCATGCCGGCGAGCGCGCCTGGCGCAACCTGCTCAAGTCCGACGCGGCGGTCGACCTCGTCCACTTCACCATTCTGCGGCCACCGGAAAAGCAGGACGGCACGCCGATCCATGAGCTGTCGCTGATCGCGTTCCCGACCCGCGAGCTGTTCCAGCAGAAGATCCACGAGTTCCAGCTCATCATCTTCGACCGCTACGCGCGGCAGGGCGTGCTGCCGATCCTCTACTTCGACAACATCGCGCGCTATGTCCGCGGCGGTGGCGCGGTGCTGATCGCCGCCGGCCCCGACTACGCCAGCCAGACCAGCCTGTGGCGCACGCCGCTTGAATCGGTACTGCCGGCGGAGCCGTCAGGCCGCACCACCGACATGGCCTACCGCGCGAAACTTTCAAAGCTCGGCCTGCGCCACCCGGTGACGCGCGGGCTCGAAGGCTCGCAAAGCGATCCGCCGCAATGGAGCCGCTGGTTCCGGCTGGTCGACGCCCGCGCCAACAAGGGCATGACGGTGATGGAAGGCCCGGAGAACAAGCCGCTGCTGCAGCTCTCGCGCGAAGGCGAAGGCCGCATTGCGCTGCTGCTCTCCGACCACATCTGGCTGTGGTCGCGCGGCTACGAGGGTGGCGGCCCGCACACCGACCTGATGCGCCGGCTCTCGCACTGGCTGATGAAGCAGCCCGACCTCGAAGAGGAAGCACTGCGCCTGCTGGTGCGCGGCCGCGACCTCACGGTGCAGCGTCAGACCATGGCCGAGACCGCCGAGGAGATCACCCTCACCGCGCCGTCGGGCAAGACCCGCACGCTGGCGCTGACCGAGGGCGACCCCGGCGTGTTCCGCGCCACCATCGAAGCGAACGAGCTGGGGCTCTGGCGTGCGACCGACGGCAAGCTCACGGCACTGGCCAACGTCGGCCCCGCCAATCCGCGCGAGTTCACCGAAGTCACCTCGACCACGCAGGTCATGGCGCCGCTGACCGACGCCACCGGCGGCGCGTCGATGCGCATCGCCGACGCGTCCGGCACCGTCACCGTGCCGCGCATCGTCTCGGTGCGGTCGAGCGACACGTTCCGCGGCGACGACTGGGTCGGACTGCGCATGCGCGAGGCCAGCGTCGTGCGCGGCATCGGCGTGCTGCCGATCTTCGCCGGCGCGATCGGGCTGCTGCTGCTGATCGGCGCGCTGGCAATGACCTGGGCCCGCGAGGGGCGGTGATGGACCTCTCGTGTCCCGGACGCAGTGCGGTATCTGGCGCCGTAGCTGGCGACTCTCGCTCTCTCGACGTCATGCGCGGGCTTGACCCGCGCATCCACGGCTTTTCGTGAGAAGATGGATCGCCGGGTCAAGTGTTTAGCCCGGCGATGACAGCAGAACGATTTACGTCGCGTCGCCTACTCCGCGATCGTCTCTTCCGCCGCGGTGATCAGGCCGACCGTGGGATTCTTCGCGCAATAGCCTGCAAGCTTGCCGGCGTCTTCCTTCATCTTGTCGAAGTCGACGACCGGCGGCGCGTCCTGGTCCGCATAGTAGCCGGCCATCCACATCAGGATCAGGCCGATGCTCTCCTTGTTCATGTCAAGGAACGCCTTGCAGGTGATGGTCGACAGATCGACCTTCTGGGCCTGAGCGGGCGTAGCCGCCGCAAGCAGAGCCGCGGTCACGATGGCGCTGATGATTTTCACGATGCTCACCCTGTGTGGAAGGTTTCGGCGCGACGCTACCCTTCGGCCGAGTCCGCGTCAAAAACATTCCGCGCTGCAATATTTGAAATAAATCGCCCGTAAACCGCGGGTTATCAAAACCCGGGACCACCCGGGACCAAGTCCGGAGCAGATTGTTCGGGGATCACGCTCCCCAATCCGGCCGGATCGGTCCCGACAGGCCCTTGGCCGCCCCCTTGATGAGTTCGCACACCAAAAGCCGCGCCGGGTCGACCGGGCCCGGCATCTTGGCCTGCCCTTTCGGGATCATCTTGAAGCCGAGCTTGCCGTAATAGGGTTCGTCGCCCACCAGCACCACCAGACGGTGGCCCCGCGTTTTCGCTTCCGCGAGGGCGCGCTCGATCAGCGCCTTGCCGATGCCGTGCCGGCGGAACGGCGGTTCGACCGTCAGCGGACCGAGCAGCAGCGCCGGGGTATCGCCCACGCGGATGGTCGACAGCCGCACCGAGCCCACCAGCAGCGTACCGATCCGCGCCGTGTACGAGAGGTCGGGGCTGTGCTCATGGCCCTCGCGCAGCCGGTAGGCCGACTTGGCCATCCGGCCGGGCCCGAACGTGCGCTCGTGCAGGCGCTCGATCGCGACCGCATCGTCCACGGTTTCGGGCAAAATGGTGAGGGACAGATCGCTCATGGATGAGCGATGCGCTTAGCATCCGGCGGCGTCCCGGTCCATCGGCCCTCTTTGGGTCGCCTTGGGTGGCCGTGGCCAACGTGTAAGGTGCGGGTTGCGTATCGGAAGCGGACCAGTCTCATGGGATTCTTCGTCGACGGTCAGTGGCAAGAGGACACCGAAGCCAACCGGCACGAGCGCGGCCGGTTCGTGCGCAAGCCCTCGGTCTATCGCAACTGGATTACCGCCGACGGCAGCGCCGGCCCGAGCGGCGAAGGCGGCTTTGCCGCCGCGCCCGGGCGCTATCACCTCTATGTCGCGCATGCCTGCCCGTGGGCCTACCGCACGACACTGTTCCGCAAGCTGAAGAAGCTCGAAAGCGTCATCTCGATCACCATCGCGGCGCCGCTCTACGGCGAGCGTAGCTGGCGCTTCGCCGACGAGCCCGGCTGCATTCCTGACACCGTGAACGGCAAGAAGGAATTGTGGGAGATCTACCTGCTCGCCAACCCGCGCTACTCCGGGCGCGTGACGGTGCCGACGCTGTGGGACAAGGAACGCCGCACGATCGTCAACAACGAGTCGTCCGAGATCATCCGCATGCTCAACACGGCGTTCGACGCCTACACCGACGACCGCACCGACTACTATCCTGCGCCGCTCCGGGAAGAGATCGATCGCGTCAACGAACTCGTCTACACCACCGTCAACAACGGCGTGTATCGCACGGGGTTTGCGATATCGCAGGACGCCTATGAGGAGGCCTGCCGCGCGCTGTTCGACACGCTCGACAAGCTCGAAGACCGCCTCTCGCGCCAGCGCTGGCTCGTCGGCGATCAGATCACCGAGGCCGATTGGCGCCTGTTCTCGACGCTCGTCCGCTTCGATGCGGTCTATCACTACCACTTCAAGTGCAACCTGAAGCGGATCATCGACTATCCCAACCTGTCGAACTATGTGCGCGATCTCTATCAGCGGCCCGGCGTCGCCGAGACCGTCAACCTGGACCACATCAAGCGCCACTACTACGGCACCCAGAAGCGGGTGAACCCGACCGGCATCGTGGCGCTCGGACCCACGGGGCCGGCGGTCGATTTTGACGCGCCGCACGACCGCGGCCGGTTCGGGGCGCCCCATTGATTGTTGGTTAAGGGCTTATTGAGAAAATACATCGCATTGTAGCGGAATGGCCGCGGTGCGCGTCGCGGCCGGTATTGGCGGATTTTCCCCATGGCTCAACCCCGGCAGGACTACCACAATACCGTCCCGATCGCCGATATGGCGCTGCGCAAGATCGGCGCGCTCGGCCAGCCGGCCGACCCGCGCAGCTATGCGCTGTGGTTCAAATACGCGAGCGGCGACAGCGGGCTCCTGTCCGCGGCGATCAACACGCGCCTCACCCGCAACGGGACACTTAGCTCCGGCGACATCGAAGAGCTCCACGATGCTCACGTCGCACCCGCCAAGGTGCAGGACCGCACCGACCGGATCGGCGCGCGCCTGTCCGGCGAGGTCGATCAGGTTTCTGCGACGCTTGAGGTCGCGCAGGACACCGCCAGCCACTATTCGCGCGACCTCGCCAACGCCGCCAAGCGGCTGACCAGCACTGTCGCCCGCGCCGATGTGCGCGCCGTCATCGATGCCCTGGTGATCGCCACGCGTACGTTGTCGGAGAAGAACGCGCGGCTGCAGACCCAGCTCCAGGCGATGTCCGAAGAAATCGGCCAGCTTCGCCGCGAGATCGTCGATCTGCGCACGGAGAGCCAGACCGATCCCCTCACCGGCCTCGGCAACCGCCGCCATTTCATGGCCGCGCTTGAGCGCATGATCCTCGAGTGCCGCGCGATCGACGAACCGATGACGCTGCTGATCGCCGACGTCGACAACATCAAGGTCATCAATCAGAACTACGGCAACATCGTCGGCGACCGCGTGCTCCGGTTCATCTCCATGGTGGTCAAAGAAGCGATCACCGGCCGCGACGTCGCGGCACGGTACGGCGACGATGCGTTCGCAATCATCCTGCCGAAAACCAGCCTGCCGCCGGCGGTCCGCATCGCCGAACAGCTTCGCCATGCCGTGACGAAGTGCGAGCTGGTCCGTCGCACCACCAACGAGAAGGCAAGGCTGACGCTGTCCGTCGGCGTCGCCACGCTCGACAAGCGCCTGCCCGCGCAGGGCCTCATCGAGGCCGCCGAAATGTGCCTCCATGCCGCCAAGCGTGCCGGCCGCAATTGCGTGGTCAGCGAGGCCGATGAGAAGCTGTTCGCGGCAGTCGCCGGCTCGACGCTGTCGGCGGCGGCTCTGCCGTTCGTGCGGAAATAGTTTCCCTCCTGACCTCGTCATGCGCGGGCTTGACCCGCGCATCCATCAATTTTGAAAGGATGGATTGCCGGGTCTCGCCGCTCCGCGGCGGCCCGGCAATGACGCCGTTGGAACGACAAGCGGCCGCGATCGCCCTTTCTGTGACGTCGATCACATCCGCCTTGGCGCCTGCGTGCGACAAACGGGGCAAGTGGAAGGCAAGACGGGCCTTCTGATTGATCCCGGAGAGGCGACCATGCTCATCGACCGCACGCTGTCCCAGCCAGACCTCAAGCATCGTTCTCAGACTGGTCTGTGGTCAGAGCTGTCGAACATGGTCGCCTGCCTCCACTACGGCCTGTTCTCCCATTACCGCCCGGAGCGCCACTACATGCGCGGCCCGGGACCGGCGTGCCGCGCGAAGCGCAACGGTACTACGGCGTAAGCCCCAGCTCCTTCAGCAGCTTGCCCTGGAATTCGAAATCCTGCTTCAGGAAGCGGCCGAACTCATCCGGAGATGACGCCACCGGATAGAAGCCGCCGACATCCATCACGCGCTTGAGTTCGGGCGTCTCCAGCGCCGCCGTCGACTCGCGGTAGAGGCGCTCGATCCGATCCGCCGGCGTCTTGGCCGGCAGCAGCAGACCAAACCAGCCAGTGATATCGAAATCCTTGTAACCGAGTTCCTGCATCGTCGGCACCTTGGCGAGCGACGGTGCACGCTTGGTGCCGGTTACCGCAATCGCCTTGAGCTTGCCGGAGTTCACCAGCGGGATCGCGGTCGCGATCGAGATGAAGGTGAAATCGACGTTCCCGCTCATGACATCGGTGGTGAGCTGCGGCGTGTTGTACGGCACCGCCGTCATCTCGATGCCGGCGCGCTTTTCCAGCAGGAGCCCGGCGATATGGGTGATGTTGCCGGCGCCGTTCATGGCATAGGTGAGCCGGCGCTGCTTGCCGAGCGCAACGAGTTCCTCGACCGAATTGACCGGCAGGTTGGTCAGCAGCGCCAGACCGTAGGAGGCCGCAAGCTGCGTCACCGGCGCGAAATCGGTGATCACATCGTAGGCGAGCTTGGTGCCGGTGAAGGCATTGGCGATGTGGGTGCCGGTCGTGATGTGCAGCGTGTAGCCGTCGGGATCGGCCTTGGCGACCGACGCCGCCGCGACCATGCCGTTCGCGCCGGTACGGTTCTCGACGACCACAGGCTGCCCGAACTTCTCGTTCAGCTTCTGCGCCAGCGCGCGGCCGAGCACGTCGGTGGCGATGCCGGGCGGATGCGGGCTGATGATCCGGATCACCCGGCTTGGAAAATCCTGAGCCCAAGTGGTTTGAGTCCCGACGGCGAAGGCAACGGCGCCGATCCCTAAGATGGCGGCGCACGAACATAGCCTCGCGAAGCTACGCATTATGACATCTCCAATGCGGTTGAGGGAGCCTCCTCCGGAGCATAGTTTTTCCACCACCAGGCGCTGGCTTCATCGTGGGTGATGAACGCAACGCCTTCGTGTTGTTTGGCGTAAGCGATGAAATCGTCGAGGATCTTGCAGCGCGACGGCCGGCCCATGATGAAGTCATGGACCGTCAACGGCATCAGCACCGCCTTGCTCGCGCCGCGCGCGTAGAGCGCGTCGAACTGGCTCTTCAGCGTGTTCCAGATGAACCGCGGCGTGTTGGTCTGCCA
>Ga0075430_100000400_pt1 | contig 32137 bp, 21 predicted proteins | sample RhiMetdeltSRZDD4_FD_75294 | JGI IMG/M metagenome (GOLD analysis project Ga0075430, IMG submission 75294) | Populus rhizosphere microbial communities from Tennessee, USA - Rhizosphere MetaG P. deltoides SRZDD4 | ecosystem: Host-associated > Plants > Roots > Rhizosphere > Soil | place: USA... | reverse complement strand
CGTCAAGCGCTGGAAGAGCTGAGAGCGTGGGGTCAGACCCGGTGGGGTCTGACCCCAGTTCCAAGACGAGGGCCTGAGGCGTAGGGTGCAATAAGCGAAGCGCATCGCACGGCCCCGTTCTCGTCGGCTGCACAAGGACGAGCTGGTCATCGGTGCAATACGCGCTAACGCACTTTTGCACCCTACGAGCTACGAGCCTTGTAGCGAAGTCGCGCATGCGGATGGCTCGAGGGCGGCGGGGAGAGGGAGTCCCAGGTGAGCCTTGAGTTGAGGAACGTCGTCAAGCGCGTCGGCGCCGAGACGCATATCTCCGAGACAACCCTCAAGCTCGCCGAGACGGGGTTCAACATCCTGCTTGGGCCCACGCTCGCCGGCAAGACCACACTCATGCAGCTGATGGCCGGCCTCGACCGCCCGACCGCGGGCGAAGTGTGGTTCGGCGGCCGCAACGTGACCGCTGTGCCCGTGCGCAAGCGCAACGTGTCGATGGTCTACCAGCAGTTCATCAACTACCCGAACCTCACGGTCTACGAGAACATCGCCTCGCCGCTCCGGGTGGCGCGCATGCCGCGCGCGGCCATTGACGAGCGTGTCCATCGCATGGCCGAGCTGCTGCACCTGAGGCCACTGCTCCAGCGCCGCCCCGGCGAGCTGTCGGGCGGCCAGCAGCAGCGCACGGCGCTGGCGCGCGCGCTCGTCAAGGACGCCGACCTGGTGCTGCTCGACGAGCCTCTGGCCAACCTGGATTTCAAGCTCCGCGAAGAGCTGCGCGATGAGCTGCCGAAGCTGTTTGCCGACCGGCACTCAACTGTCGTCTTCGCCACCACCGACCCGATGGACGCCCTGCTCCTCGGCGGCCATACCGCGGCCCTGCACGAGGGGCGCGTCACGCAGTTCGGGCCGACGGCCGAGGTCTATCGGCGCCCAGCCGACCTGCGCACCGCGCTGGTGCTCTCCAACCCGCCCATCAACATCGCGCCCGTGGCGAAGGACGGCGACAGGATCGTGCTCGACAGCAACGGCGTGGGGTGGAGCGTCAAGGCGGAGATGCGCCACCTCCCCAATGGCCGCTACACCCTGGGCGTCCGGCCGCATGGCATCAGCCCGGTGCGGATCAGCGGCGGCGCGGCGGAGATCGGCGGCCGGGTGCAGATCACCGAGCTCAGCGGGGCGGAGAGCGTCATCCACTTCGCGCATGGAGACTTGAGCTGGACCTCGCAGTCGCACGGCGTGCACGCCATGCAGGTTGGAGAGATGGCGACCTTCTACGTGGATGTCGGCCAGTGCATGTATTTCGATGCCGAGGGAAGGCTGGTCGCGTCATGAGCTCGGGCGACGGTCTCCCTCTCCCCGCGCAACTCCGACCCCGCTGCGCACTCCAACCGCGCGGGGTGAGGGGCGGCAGCGCGCTCCGACGTCGGCATCTGTTGCTGCGCCTAACCCTCTCCCCGCAAGCGGGGACAGGGGACCCGGTGCGCTGATGGCGACCATCACCCTTGACAACGTCCGGCATGCCTATGCCGCCCGGCCCCGCGGGCCGGAGGACTGGGCGTTGAAGGGCATCGACCTGGTGTGGGCGGACGGCGGCGCCTATGCCCTGCTGGGGCCGTCCGGCTGCGGCAAGACCACGCTGCTCAACATCATCTCCGGCCTGGTGCGGCCCACGGAGGGGCGCGTGCTGTTCGACGACGCCGACCTGACGGATGTGCCGACGGACCGGCGCCACATCGCCCAGGTGTTCCAGTTCCCGGTGGTCTATGACACCATGACGGTCCACGCCAACCTGGCGTTCCCCCTGCGCAACCGCGGCGTACCCCCGTCCGAGATCGAGCGCACCGTGCGCGACATCGCCCGCATGCTCGACCTCGAGGGTGAGCTGGAGCGGCGGGCCTCCCGGCTTACGGCGGACGCCAAGCAGAAGATCTCCCTGGGGCGCGGTCTGGTCCGCTCGGACGTCAACGTCATCATGTTCGACGAGCCGCTCACCGTCATCGACCCGCACGTGAAATGGCAGTTGCGCTCCAAGCTGAAGGAGCTGCACCAGCGCACCCGCCGCACCATGATCTACGTCACCCACGACCAGACCGAGGCGCTCACCTTTGCCGACAAGGTGGTGGTCATGCATGAAGGCATGGTGGTGCAGACCGGCTCGCCCGTGGAGCTGTTCGAGCGCCCGCGGCACACCTTCGTCGGCCACTTCATCGGCTCTCCCGGCATGAACGTGCTGCCCTGCCGCCTGGAGAACGGCGCCGCCTACATCGGCGCCGAGCGTGTGGAGATCGAGAACCCGCCGGCGCGCGCCCTCGATGCCAAGCGCCTGGAGATCGGCGTCCGCCCGGAGTTCGTGACGCTGGCCGAGACGGGCCTACCCGTCGGCATCGTCAGGGTGAGCGACGCTGGCCGCTACCGCATCGTCGAGGCCCGGCTGGGCGAGAGCCGCATCAAGCTGCTGGCCGACGACGGTGCTACGATCCCCGCGAGCAAAGCCTTCGTCCGCTTCGATCCCGCCCACTCTCGGCTTTATGCCGATGACCGGCTGGTGGAGTGAGCCGCCATGGACGCCAGGATCGAGAACCAGAAGGGGTGGCTGCTCGTCCTGCCGGCGCTGGCCCTGGTTGCGCTCAACGCGGTCATCCCGCTGATGGCGGTCGTGAACTACTCGGTGCAGGAGACCTTCAGCAGCAACCTGTTCTTCTTCGAGGGCGTGAAGTGGTTCGAGCAGGTGCTGCACTCCGAGCGCTTCCATGCCGCCCTCGCCCGCCAGCTGGCCTTCTGCGCCATCATCCTGGCCATCGAGGTGCCGCTCGGCGTGGCCATCGCGCTCGCCATGCCGCGCCGGGGGCCGTGGGTGTCGGTGTGCCTGGTGCTGATGGCGCTGCCGCTGCTGATCCCCTGGAATGTGGTCGGCGCCATGTGGAACATCTTCGCGCTGCCCGACGTCGGCATGCTCGGTCGGACACTCAAGAACCTCGGTATCGACTACAACTATACCCAGCAACCACTTGCAGCATGGGCGACCATGATCGCCATGGATGTCTGGCACTGGACCTCGCTGGTGGTGCTGCTGGCCTATGCGGGGCTCAGCGCCATCCCCGACGCCTACTATCAGGCCGCCCGCATCGACGGCGCCTCCTCCTGGGCGATCTTCCGCTACGTGCAACTGCCGAAGATGCGGCGCGTGCTCACCATCGCCGTGCTGCTGCGCTTCATGGACAGCTTCAACATCTACACCGAGGTACTGGCCCTCACCGGCGGCGGGCCGGGCAATGCCACGACGCTGCTGTCCATCGACCTCGTCAAGATCGCACTCGGCCAGTTCGACCTGGGGCCGGCGGCGGCCATGTCGCTCATCTACTTCCTGATCATCCTGCTCTTGTCGTGGGTCTTCTACACGGTCATCACGCGCGGTGAGGAGGCCAGGTGAGCAAGCCCCGCCCCATCCTGAGCAAGCTGCGCTGGCTCGTGCCGGCCCTCTACATCGTCTTCCTGCTCCTGCCGATCTACTGGCTGGTCAGCATGTCGTTCAAGACGACAAGCGAGATCCTCGGCGGCTTCACGCTCTGGCCGAACCGGTTCACGCTGGAGAACTACGCCAAGATCTTCGCCGATCCGACCTGGTACGGCGGCTACATCAACTCGCTCATCTACGTGGTGATCAACACCGTCGTCTCCATCGCCGTGGCGCTGCCCGCGGCCTACGCCTTCTCGCGCTACCGGTTCCTGGGCGACAAGCACCTGTTCTTCTGGCTGCTCACCAACCGCATGGCGCCCGCCGCCGTGTTCGCGCTACCGTTCCTGCAGCTCTACTCGGCCATGGGCCTGTTCGACACCCATCTTGCCGTGGCGCTGGCCCATTGCCTGTTCAACATCCCGCTCGCCATCTGGATTCTGGAGGGCTTCATGTCGGGCGTGCCGCGACAGCTCGACGACACGGCCTATCTCGACGGCTACGGCTTCTGGCGCTTCTTCCTGCGCATCTTCCTGCCCGTGATCGCCCCCGGCGTGGGCGTGGCGGCCTTCTTCTGCTTCATGTTCTCCTGGGTGGAGCTGCTGCTCGCCAAGACGCTCACCTCGGTGGCCGCCAAGCCCATCGCCGCCACCATGACGCGCACGGTGAGCATCTCGGGCTACGAGCTGGGCCTGCTCGCCGCCGCCGGCACGCTGACGATCATCCCCGGCGCCATCGTGATCTATTTCGTGCGCAACTACATCGCCAAGGGCTTCGCGCTCGGACGGGTGTAGGTTGGGGTCAACCCCGGCGAAAGCCGGGGGAAGACCCAACACATCGGCGAGCGCATCGCTCCTGACGGGTTGGGTCTTCGCTAACGCTCGACCCAACCTACGTGTCCGGCGCATGACAAAGACGGAGTATTGCAATGGGCCTGTCGTGGATGGCATGGACTTGGGAGACGGCCGCCTTCTTCATCGCCATCGCGCTCATGCTGGCGGCTATGACGATCTGGGAGCTGCGCTCGCCGGGCGGCGCTCCGCGGCGCGGCATCCTCGCCATCGAGACGACCCGCGGCGACCGGCTGTTCATCTCGCTCCTCGGCAGCGCCTTCATCCACCTGGGATGGCTCGCCTTTCTCGGCACGCCGCTGTGGGGCGCCGCCGCCGTCTCGATTGTCTACGCGCTTGCCGTGTTCCGCTGGGTCTAGGCGCGGCGCCGCTCCATGAGCATTGTCTCCACCTTGCGCCGCCGCCTAGGGTTTGGCCCAACGACAGAGAGCCCGGCAGAAGGGCGACGGAGGAACCCTATGCACAGTTCAGGTTTCGTGCTCGCTCTAGATCAGGGCACCACATCGAGCCGCGCCATCGTCTTCGCGGCGGACCTGCGCACCAAAGGCCTCGCGCAGCGCGAGTTCGCCCAGCACTACCCCGCCTCCGGCTGGGTCGAGCACGACCCGGACGACATCTGGCGCACCACGGTCGAGACCGCGCGGCAGGCCATTGCCGCCTCCGGCCTGAGGCCAAGCGACATCGCCGCCGTCGGCATCACGAACCAGCGCGAGACCTGCCTCCTCTGGGACAGGCGCACCTCCAAGCCCATCCACCGTGCCATCGTCTGGCAGGACCGCCGCACCGCCGACCTGTGCCGCCGCCTGAAGGACGAGGGCCACGAGCCCATGGTCACGGCCAAAACCGGCCTGCTGCTCGACCCCTACTTCTCGGCGACCAAGATCGCCTGGCTGCTCGACCACGTGGAGGGCGCCCGCCAGCTCGCCGAGGCCGGGCATCTCGCCTTCGGCACGGTCGATTCCTTCCTGATCTGGCAGCTCACCGGCGGACGTGTCCACGCCACCGACGCCACCAACGCCTCGCGCACGCTGCTGTTCGACATCGCCGAGGGCGACTGGGACGCAGACCTGCTGAAGCTGTTCGGCATCCCCCGCGCCGTCCTGCCCGAGGTGCGCTGCTCCAACGCCAGCTACGGCACCACCGACCCGTCGATCCTCGGTACCGCGATGCCGATCCTGGGCGTCGCCGGCGACCAGCAGGCGGCCACCATCGGCCAAGCGTGCTTCGCGCCCGGCATGGTGAAATCCACCTATGGCACCGGCTGCTTCGCCGTCCTCAACACCGGCGCCGAGCGCGTGGCCTCGAAGAACCGACTGCTCACCACCATCGCCTACCAGCTCGACGGCAGACGCACCTACGCGCTCGAAGGCTCGATCTTCATCGCCGGCGCCGCGGTGCAGTGGCTGCGCGACGGGCTCAAGATCATCGCCTCCGCCCCCGAGAGCGGCGCGCTCGCAGCAGAGGCGGACACCCTGCAGGACGTTTACCTGGTTCCCGCCTTCGTCGGCCTCGGGGCACCCTACTGGCAGCCCGACGTCCGCGGCGCCATGTTTGGACTGACCCGCGCCACCGGGCCAAAGGAAGTCGCGCGCGCCGCCCTGGAATCCGTCTGCTACCAGACCCGCGACCTCATCGAGGCCATGCACGGCGACTGGGCGGCGTCCACCAAATCGGTGCTGCGGGTGGACGGCGGCATGGTGGCGAGCGACTGGACCATGCAGCGCCTCGCCGACATCCTCGATGCCCCCGTAGAACGGCCTGTGGTGCAGGAGACGACCGCCCTGGGTGCCGCCTGGCTCGCCGGGCACAAGGCCGGCGTCTGGCCGGATGCGGACGGTTTCGGCGGGCTCTGGAGGCTCGATCGTGCTTTCGCCCCGGCGCTGCCCGCAGCCGAGCGCGAGCGCAAGTACGCCGGCTGGAAGCGGGCCGTGCAGGCGGTGCTCCAGACCGCCGTCTCGTAATACCGTCGAGCGCATCTACCCGTCATTCCGGACGGAGCCATGCGAGCCGAGGCGAGCGGCGTTCCGATCCGGGATCTTGCGAGCGTTGCGACTCGTTGTGCAAGGTCCCGGATAGCCTCGCCTGAGACTCGGTTTCCGGGACGACGGGTAGAACGTGGTGAGAGATTACGCCTTTGCCGGCTCCAGCCCCAACGCGCCCTCGCACCGCCCGATCCAGGCGCGCACATTGGGGCGGGACGACAGGTCGAAGCCGCCCTCGTGCGCCAGGCGCGTGTAGGCCAGGAGCACGATGTCAGCAATCGTCATGGTCTCGCCGACAAGCCAGCTCCGGCCAACCAACAGGCGGCGATCCATCGTGTCGAGGGCCGCCTCGCCGCGCTCCACGCGCCAAGCCTCGCGCTGATCGAGCGAGCGCTTGAGATAGACGATGTGGTAGCGCGTAGTGGCGACGTAGGGCTCATGGCTGTACTGCTCCCAGAACAGCAGCTCATCGATCTTGGCCTGCGTGAAGGCATCGTCCGGGAGCAGGGCGCTGCTCCGCGCCAGGTAGCGGACGATGGCGTTCGACTCGGCCAGCACACGGCCGTCGCCGAGCTCGACCGCCGGGATTCGGCCCAAGGGAAAGCGGGCTAGGAACTGCGGCGTCCTGCTCTCCCCCTTCATGATGTCGATAGGCACCCAGGTGTACGGCAGACCCAGATAGTCCGCCGTATACTTCACCTTGAGGCAGTTGCCCGATCCCAAGTCGCCGAAGATCTTCATTGCACGTGCTGTGTCCGCCGGGAGCGCGCGACCTATCGCTGACCTGGCACTCCGCCAAATGCCTCGCTCAGCTCTTCTCGGCCCTGAGGCCGATCTCGATCACCTCCAGGCCGGTCGGGTCGGCGGCCTGCTGCCGGGAGATCTCCAGCAACGCCTTGCGGTACTCGACCGGCATGACCTTCTTGAACTTGGGCAGGTAGTCCGCCCAGCTGTCCAGGATGGTGCGCGCCCGCGCCGAGTTGGTGTAGTGCGCGTGCCGGGTGATGAGCTGATGCAGCCGTTCGGCGTCCTGGCCCGTCAGGTCGCGCATCACGTCGACCAGGCCGTGGCTTTCGAGGTCGCCGGCCTGGTTGGAGAGGCGGCGCATCACCTCCTCCTCGGCCTCGACCGGCTCCAGGTCGATCATGGCGAGGTTGCACCGCTGCTCGAAGCTGCCGTCCTCGTCGAGCACGTAGGCGATGCCGCCCGACATGCCGGCCGCGAAGTTGCGGCCCGTGTGGCCGATCACCACCACCACGCCGCCGGTCATATACTCGCAGCCATGATCGCCCGTGCCCTCCACCACGGCGATGGCGCCGGAGTTGCGCACGGCGAAGCGCTCTCCGGCGACGCCGCGGAAGTAGCACTCGCCGGAGATGGCGCCGTAGAGCACGGTGTTACCGACGATGATGCTCTCCTCCGGCACGATGCCGGAGTTGGGATCGGGCCGCACGATCAGCTTGCCGCCGGAGAGGCCCTTGCCAACATAGTCATTGCCCTCGCCGACCAGGTCGAGCGTGACGCCGTGGGCGAGCCACGCGCCGAAGCTCTGCCCAGCCGTGCCCTTGAACGACAACCAGACCGTATCTTCCGGCAACCCGCCATGGCCGTAGCGCTTGGCCACCTCGCCCGAGAGCATGGCGCCCGTGGTGCGGTCGCGGTTGCAGATCGTCAGCTCGTGGCGCACCGGCTTCTTCTCCTCCAGCGCCGGCTTGGCGAGCTCGATCAGCTTGTTGTCGAGCGCCTTTTCGAGGCCGTGGTTCTGCCGCTCTGAGTTGTAGATGGCGACGCTGTCCGGCGCCTCGATCTTGTGGAACAACCTCTCGAAGTCGAGCCCGCGCGCCTTCCAGTGGCTGATGGCCCGCGCTTTGTCGAGGCACTGGGACTGGCCGACCATCTCGTTGAAGGTGCGATAGCCCAGCGCCGCCATCATCTCGCGCACCTCTTCCGCGACGAAGAAGAAGTAGTTGATGGCGTGCTCGGGCTGGCCCTTGAACTTGGCACGCAGCACCGGGTCCTGCGTGGCTACGCCCACCGGGCAGGTGTTGAGGTGGCACTTGCGCATCATGATGCAGCCGAGCGCGATCAGCGGTGCGGTGGCGAAGCCGAACTCGTCCGCGCCCAGCATCGCCCCGATCACCACGTCGCGCCCCGTGCGCACGCCGCCGTCCACCTGCACCGCGATGCGGCCGCGCAGGCGGTTCGCCACCAGCGTCTGGTGAGTCTCGGCGAGGCCGATCTCCCAGGGGGAGCCGGCGTGCTTAATGGAGGTGAGCGGCGAGGCACCGGTGCCTCCCTCGAAGCCGGCGATGGTCACGTGGTCGGCTCGCGCCTTGGCGACGCCAGCGGCGACAGTGCCGACGCCGACCTCGGAGACGAGCTTCACCGACACGTCGGCGGTCGGGTTCACGTTCTTCAGGTCGAAGATCAGCTGCGCCAGATCCTCGATGGAGTAAATGTCGTGGTGCGGCGGCGGTGAGATGAGACCCACGCCCGGCGTCGAGTGCCGCACCTTGGCGATGATCTTGTCCACCTTGTGGCCTGGCAGCTGGCCGCCCTCGCCGGGCTTGGCGCCCTGCGCCATCTTGATCTGCATCATGCTGGAGTTGACGAGGTACTCCGCCGTCACGCCGAAACGGCCGGACGCCACCTGCTTGATGGCCGAGCGCAGCGAATCGCCGTTGGGCAGCGGCTTGAAGCGGTCCGCCTCCTCGCCCCCCTCGCCCGTGTTGGACTTGCCGCCGATGCGGTTCATGGCGACGGCCAGCGTGGTGTGGGCCTCGCGCGAGATCGAGCCGAAGCTCATGGCGCCTGTTGAGAAGCGCTTGACGATCGCGGCGGCGGGCTCCACCTCCTCCAGCGGCACCGGCTTGCGCCTGACCTCCTCCGCGCCCTTGATGCGGAACAGGCCGCGCAGGGTCATGAGCTGCTCGGACTGGTCGTTGATCTGCCGGGCATAGGACCTGTACTTGTCAGGCAGGTTGCCGCGCACCGCGTGCTGCAGGTCGGCCACCACGCTCGGGCGCCACATGTGGGCCTCGCCGCGGATGCGGTAGGCGTACTCGCCGCCCACATCCAGGTCGTGCTCCAGCGTCGGCACGTTGCCGAACGCCAGGCGGTGGCGCTCGGCGGTCTCGCGCGCGATCTGGCGCAGGCCCACGCCCTCCACCTGGGTGTGCGTGCCGGTGAAGTACTTCTTCACGAAGGACGACTTCAGGCCAACGGCGTCGAAGATCTGGGCGCCGCAGTAGGACTGGTAGGTGGAGATGCCCATCTTGGACATCACCTTCAGCAGGCCCTTGTCGATGGCCTTGATGTAGCGCTTCTGCGCCTCCTTCAGGGTCAGCTCCTCGTCCAGCTCCGGCAGCAGCTGCTCCAGCGTCTCGAATGCCAGGTACGGATTGATCGCCTCCGCGCCGTAGCCCGCCAGCACCGCGAACTGGTGCACCTCGTGTGCCTCGCCGGTCTCGACGACGAGGCCGACACGGGTGCGCAGGCCCTGGCGGATCAGGTGATGGTGCACAGCGGAGGTGGCGAGCAGCGACGGGATGGGAACGCGGTCCGGCCCCGCCGCGCGGTCGGACAGGATGATGATGTTGTACTCGCGCGAGCGCACCGCCTCCTCGGCCTCGGCGCACACCACGTCGAGTGCCGGCGTCATGCCGGCGGCGCCCTTCTCGGCGGGATAGGTGATGTCGATCGTCACCGAGGAGAACTGGTTGTCCTTGACGAGACCGATGCGGCGGATGCGTTCCAGGTCCTCGTTGGAGAGGATCGGCTGGTAGACCTCCAGGCGCTTCAGCTTGGCGGTGCCCTCCAGGTCGAGCAGGTTTGGCCGCGGCCCGATGAACGACACCAGGCTCATCACAAGCTCCTCGCGGATCGAGTCGATCGGCGGGTTCGTCACCTGCGCGAAGTTCTGCTTGAAGTAGGTGTGCAGCAGCTTGGGTTTCGAGGAGAGCACCGACACCGGCGTATCGGTGCCCATCGAGCCCACCGCCTCCTGGCCGGTGTGGGCCATGGGCGTCATCAGGAACTTCAGGCTCTCCTGGGTGTAGCCGAACATCTGCTGCAGATCGAGCAGCGCCACGTTGGTGCGCTTGCGCGTGCCGTTCTGCTTGGGCAGCGGCAGATCGCCAACCTGGATCTGGGTGCGCTTGAGCCACTGCTCATACGGATAGCGCGAGGCGAGATCGGCCTTGAGGTCGTCGTCGTGGACGATGCAGCCCTTCTCCATGTCGATGAGCAGCATCTTGCCGGGCTGCAGGCGCCACTTGCGGGCGATGTTCTCCTCCGGCACGGGCAGCACGCCAGCCTCGGAGGACATGATCACGCGGTCGTCCTTGGTGACGAGGTAGCGAGCGGGCCTCAAGCCGTTGCGGTCCAGCGTGGCGCCGATCTGGCGGCCGTCGGTGAAAGCCATGGCGGCGGGGCCGTCCCACGGCTCCATCAGGCAGGCGTGGTACTCGTAGAAGGCGCGCCGCTTGGCATCCATGAGAGGATTGCCGGCCCATGCCTCCGGGATCAGCATCATGGCGGCGTGGGCAAGGCTGTAGCCGCCCATCACCAGGAACTCGAGCGCGTTGTCGAAGCAGGCCGTGTCCGACTGGCCCTCGTAGGAGATCGGCCAGAGCTTGGAGATGTCGCCGCCGAACAGCGGGGTCGAGACGGACGCCTGCCGGGCGGCCATCCAGTTGACGTTCCCTCGCAGTGTATTGATCTCGCCGTTGTGGGCGACCATGCGGTAGGGGTGGGCGAGCTTCCACGACGGGAAGGTGTTGGTGGAGAACCGCTGGTGCACCAGCGCCAACGCCGAGGTGAGGCGCGGGTCGGTCAGGTCCTTGTAGTACTGCGGCACCTGGTAGGACAGGAACATGCCCTTGTAGACCAGCGTGCGGCTCGACAGCGACACCGTGTAGTGGCCGATGTCGCGGTCCTTGTAGGCGTAGTAGAGCGCGTTGGAGACGACCTTGCGGATGAGATAGAGCCGGCGCTCGAACTCTTGGCTGTCCGTCATGCTCTGGGGCCGGCCGATGAAGATCTGCCGGTGCATCGGCTCCACGGCCTTCACCATCGCGGAGAGGCAGGAGTTGTCCGCCGGCACCGAGCGCCAGCCCAGGAACTCCAACCCCTCCTCGCGGATGATGCGCATCCATACGCGCTCGCAGTGAGCGCGCAGTCGCTCGTCCTGCGGCATGAAGATGTGGCCAGCCGCATAGTGGCCGGGCTTGGGCAGCTTGATCTTGAGCTTGGCGCACTCCTCGGCGAGGAACTCGTGCGGGATCTGGATCAGGATGCCGGCGCCGTCGCCGGCGATGGGGTCCGCGCCCACCGCGCCACGGTGCTCGACATTGCAGAGGATGGCGAGTGCATCCTCGACCAGCTTGTGGGACTTGCCTCCCTTGAGATCGGCTGTGAAGCCAACGCCGCAGGCGTCGTACTCCCGCTTCGGATCGAACAGCCCCTGCGGACCGGGGAAGAAAGGCACAGCTCCGGGCTGCTGCGCGGTCATGACAATCTCCAGCGTCGCGACACGGGGCTGGGAGCGCCTCGCGTGCCTCCTCAGTGCTTCACTCCACACTCCACAGCACACACCGCGCGCGCCATCCGGCCCCCGCAAGGGGCCGATGACGCGCCAGTTTAGCTCGGAGCCGAGCGGCGCTGCTCACAACGGCCGCCTGCAGGACGCCGCACCCTCCCCTTTGCCGGTCGGGATGGCTTTGTTGCTCCGGCATCCGTGCGGCTGTTCGCCCGCCGCTCTCATCCTGAGTTTGCGGGATTGCTCGCGCACGATAACCGCTGCCGTCCTGCTGCCTCGGCACCGGGCATCACGCAAGCCTCCCGCCATAAAGGACAGCTTAGCTGACCTAATTTCAACCTGCAAAGGTGATTTGCAAGACGCGACGCGATATTTTGCCCGCACCGCAGCCCTCAGTCTGCCACCAAATGACGGCGCTTGCACGCAGGGAGTGGGAAGTTGAGGAGTGGGAAGCCCGAGGGTGCCGAACGTTGATGCTTCCCATTCCCCACTCCGTATTCCATTCCTCCGGCGCCCAACAACGAAAGCCCTAGAACGCCCCAGGAGGACCCATGCCCGCCAGGAAGCGGACCTTGCCCTACGGCACCTGGCCGTCACCCGTCAGCGCCGCCCTGGCCGCGCGCGCAAGCCGGCGGACGGGCCTCCTGCAGGCGACCGGAGACGCCATCTACTGGAGCGAATCGCGGCCGGAGGAGCAGGGGCGGCAGGTCATCGTACGCGCCGCAGCGGATGGATTGCGCGAGGATATCCTACCGGCGCCCTATTCCGCCCGCTCACGCGTGCACGAGTACGGCGGCGGCGAGTTTCTGGTGGTGGGCGACACCGTCTATTTCGTCAACGACAAGGACCAGCAGGTCTACACGCTGCAGCCGGGGCAGCAGCCGCAGCGGCTCACTGATGCACCCGGCACCCGCTTCGCCGATTTCGCCCACGACGCCGCACGCAACCGCCTAGTGGCCGTGGCCGAGACCCATGAGCGGGGAGAGCGCGACGCGCACAGCCTGCCCCGCAACAGCCTGGTCACCGTTGCCCTCGGAGGAGGGGAGCGCGGCCGCGCCACCGACCTTGCAGCGGGCCGCGACTTCTACGCCAGCGCGCGTGTCTCGCCGGATGGCGCGCACCTCGCGTTCCTGGCCTGGGATCTGCCGGACATGCCGTGGGACAGCGCGGCGCTCTACGTGGCGCGCGTCCGCGACGACGGCAGCCTGGGCCGACCGAAGCGCATCGCCGGTGGTGGTGGCAACGCCGCGTTCCAGCCGGAGTGGGGGCCGGACGGGCACCTCTACTTCGCCTGGGACGAGACCGGCTGGGGCTGCCTCTACCGCTGGGACGGGGAGCAGACCGCGCTGGTGGCCCGGTCGCCGCGGGCCGAGCTCTGGCGCGCGCAATGGGTGTTCGGCATGCGCTGCTTCGCGCTGCACCCAGACGGCCGTCTCGCCGCCGTCTACTGTGAGCGCGGGCTGCCTCTGCTGAAGACGGGTGCGCTGGAGAACGGCGCCGAGCCGACCGTCCATCCGGCTCTCCAGAAGAGTGCGGCCCGCATCGAGGACCCGATCGCGGTGGGCGACGGCTTCGCGGCGCTCGTCAGCCCGCCGCTGGCGATGCCGGCGGTGATGCACCTTGGGCGCGGGCGGCTGCGGCCGGTGGCGCCATCGCCCCACGTCGAGATCGAGCCCGGCTACATCAGCCGAGGCCGGGTGTGCGAGTTTCGTAATGCCGGGCGCGAGCAGGTGTTCGGCATTCACTACGCCCCCACCAACCCGCAGCACCAGGGCCCCAGGGACACCCTGCCGCCGGCATTGGTTCTCGCCCACGGCGGCCCGACCAGCATGGCCGATGCCGGCCTGAAGATGCGCGTGCAGTACTACACGAGCCGCGGCTTTGCCGTGCTCGACGTGAACTACGGCGGTAGCACCGGCTTCGGCCGCGCCTATCGCGAACGGCTCGACGGCCAGTGGGGCATCGCCGACGTGGCCGACTGCGTGGCGGCGGCGCGCTTCCTGGGACGGGAAGGTCTGGCCGACCCCGAGAAAATCGCCATCGCTGGCGGCAGCGCCGGGGGCTACACGACGCTGATGGCGCTGGCCACAACGCATGCCTTCGCCGCGGGCGCGAGCCACTACGGCATCTCTGACCTGGGGCTCCTGATGGAGCACACCCACAAGTTCGAATCGGGCTACCTGCACCGCCTGCTCGGCACGACCCCAGCCAGGTGGAAGGCCGTGTGCGCCGAGCGCTCTCCGCTCAACCTGATCGACGGCATTGAGGCCCCCGTCATCCTGTTCCAGGGCATCGACGACAAAGTGGTGCCGCCGGAGCAGTCCCGCCTCATCGTGGATAAGCTCAAGGCCCGCGGCATCGACGTCGCCTACCATGAGTTTCCCGGCGAGGCCCACGGATTCCGCAAGGCGGAGACCATCGTTGCCGTGCTGGAGGCGGAGCTGGCGTTCCTGCAAAAGGTGATGCGGCTGGGGTCGCGGTAATCTACACTTGACTTCCTATTCGGTACTTGGGCGCAATAGAGTGTTGACGTTCTAACCAGGCGTAAACCGCCTCACCGCCCGCGCGGCGTAGGTATTGCGGCCGTCGCCTGGTCCAGCCACGCCCGATCCTCCGGCCCAAGTTCCGGACCAATGACCTCGCGCACACGCACGTGGTACGCGTTGAGCCAGGCCAGCTCCGCGGCTGATAGCATCTCGGGCACCACCAGACGGCGGTCCATGGGGACGAGGGTGAGGGTCTCGAATCCCATCACCTCGCGCTCGCCGCCTGGCACCTTCTCGGGCTCGGTAACGAGCTCCAGGTTCTCGATGCGGATGCCGTAGGCGCCCTTCTTGTAGTAGCCGGGCTCGTTGGAGACGATCATGCCGGGCTCCAGGGTGGCCATGCCGCCCTTGGAGATGCCCTGCGGGCCTTCGTGCACCGACAGATAGCTGCCCACCCCGTGGCCGGTGCCGTGGTCGAAGTCGAGCCCCGCCTCCCACAGCGCGCGGCGCGCGAACGGGTCGAGATCCACACCGCGCGTGCCCTTCGGGAAGCGCGCGGTGGCGATGGCGATGTGGCCCTTGAGGACGAGGGTGAACCGCTCCTGCATCTCGCGCGTGGGCTGGCCGACGGCGACGGTGCGCGTCACGTCAGTGGTGCCATCGAGGTACTGGGCACCGGAATCGACCAGATACAGCTCCCCCGGCTTCAGGGCGCGGTTGGTGCCGGTGTTGACGCGGTAATGGACGATCGCGCCGTTGGGGCCGGAGCCGGAGATGGTGTCGAAACTGATCTCCTTCAGCGCCTGGGTCCCGGCGCGGAGTTCCTCGAGCTTCACCGAAGCGGAAATCTCGTCGATGCGCCCGGAGGGCACCTCGCGGTCGAGCCACGCCAGGAAACGCGCCATGGCCGCGCCGTCGCGTTTGTGGGCAGCGCGCGCGCCTTTGATCTCGATGGCGTTCTTGCGAGCCTGCGGCAGGACGCACGGATCGGAGGCGCGAACCACTCGGGCCTTGCCGCCCCCGAGCTTGCGGTGGAACCAGATCGGCGCTGCGGGGCTGAGGCGCACGGTCTTGCCGGCGGTCTTAAGCGCCGTAAGGCGCTCTCCCAGGGCCTTCGGCTCGCTCAACTTGGCCAGACGGCGCAGGTGCGCCTTGGCCTCGTCGTCGAGCTTGGCCGGGTCCATGAACAGCTCCGCCTTGCCGCTTGCCGGCACGATGGCGAAGGCCAGCGTGATGGGATTATGGGCCACGTCCGAGCCACGGATGTTGAGCAGCCAGCAGATCGACGGAGGGAACGTGAGGACGACGGCGTCCTGGCCGTCCTTCTTCAGGGCCGCCTGGATCTCGGCCAGCTTGTCCTCGGCCGACTTGCCTGCGTACTTGATCGGGTGCACGACGACGGCGCCCTTCGGCGGAGATGGCCGCTCCTTGCCCCAGAGGCGATCGACGAGGTTGGCGGCGAGCGGTTTCAGCTTTATGCGCTTGGAGGCGAGCTCCTCGGCCAGGTCATCCACGGTGGCCGGCGGGTGCAGCTTGGGGTCGAAGCCGACGACGGCGCCGGGCTTCAGCGTCTTGACCAGCCACTCGCCCATCTTCGCCTTGCCGACCTGCAGCACCTCCAAGATCTTCGTGTCCACCTGCCGCGGTGCCTGCAGGATATAGCGGCCGTCGACAAACAGCGCCGCGCTCTCCTTGGCGACGACGGCCGTGCCCGCTGAACCGGTGAAACCCGTCAGGAAAGCCAGCCGCTCGGAACACTCCGGCAGGTACTCGTTGGCGTACTCGTCGCCATGCGGCACCAGCAGCGCATCGATGCGCGCCCGCGCCATCAGCTCCTGCAGTCGCGCGATGCGTTCGCCGCTGTCTCCGCCGCGTTGGGCCGGCTCGTAGGTCTGGAACATGGGGGGAGTCATTAGGCCGACGCAATACGGTGCGCAACCGATTCTATGGGGCGTCCGCGGCCCGAGACCGTTACTATGGCGGATGCGCACTATGCGAATGCCGATTAGACATCGAGCCTGCACATGAGATGCGCCTGGCGCGAGATCGCCTCATACGTGGACGTTTGGTGGGTTCCCGCGTTCGTCGCGTCATGCCTCGTCATGATTCTTGTATCCGTCGTGAGCTTCGCGCTCAAGGACCGCATGCCAAGACCGCCCTGGGTGAGGTATTGGTGGCAGATGAGCCCGATATTCGCCGACAGGCGCAGGTTCGATCAATGGCTGCGGGATACCGGGTGGGGCTGGACGATTGTCGTGCGGCGGCTGCTCGTGGCGTGGTTCCTCTTGCTGATTGCGTGGCCGCTGATCTCGCCGACCTTCTGCGAGAACGTGGTGTGCAGGGGAAACAAGGGCCAGCTCATGCCGCGCACGGAATGCTTGCCGCAGCATGCCTCGCGCCGCGATGGTGTCAGCCCCTCTGGATCTGACACCACATCGCAACAGGTGTCGGAGCTACGGTGTCAGGCCCGGAGGGTCTGACACCACACGCCGCTCGATCTCCTCGCCCTCACCCGTGGTGGTCATGTCGGGGAGCTGGTCGAGGCAGGCGTCCCAGAGCTTGTCGATGTGGAGGGCGGCCTCGGTGGGCGGGAGCGTCTGCAGGGTGCCGTCGGCGAGCTCGGTGACGATGCCTTCCTGCTTCAGGCGGGCCAGGGCATCCGATACGTCGAAGTCCACGTTGATGCCGAAGGTCTGGGACAGATAGCCCTCGATCCCGCGGTCGATGGTCTGCAGGTCGCGAGCGTTGAGGCGCTCGTTGGCGAGCGCCGCGTAGAGCAGCATCTCCTCCTTGATGTCCTCGTCGGAGGCGCGATCAGCGAGCAGGGTCATGACGCCCCGGTTGTCGGCCATGGAGTGAAAATAGAGGTTGCGGGCCAGCACCACCATGTAGCGGTTGCGCTGGGCGATGAAGGCCGAGGCCTGGCGCACCACGATGCCGCCGAGGCCGCCGAGGGTCATCATCAGCGTGTAGGGATTGCTGAGAAGCGCGAGCTTGCCGATGGTGCCGACTACGCCCACGCCAAATCCGCTGCCCGCCGTCACGCCGAGCTTGATCTTGTCGAACATGCGGAAGCGCACGTTGGTGTTGGGGAACGCCATCTCCACGTCGGAGCGCGGCATGTTCTTGAACAGCTTGATGTAAACGTAGTCGCTGGAGACGGTATCGGGCAGCATGCTGCGCTGCTTGCGCACGATGCTCTCGGCCTTCTTGCGATCCAGCTTCTGCTTGTCCATCGCCTCCTGCACGCACGTCTCGAACGGCTTGAGCTTGAAAAGGATGAAGAGCCGCTGGAAGACCGGGACCTTCACCTCCTTCCAGCCGATATAGGCCTTCTTGATGTCGCGCCGCCGCTCGGTGACGGTGGCGGCGCCGCGATAGAAAATGAGGAGCTCCTCGAAGGCGTCGGTGTCGACCTGCAGGTCGAGGCCGTAATGGGAGTCCTTGGTCAGGATGATATGGAAGTCCTTGGGGTCGACGCAGGTGAAATTGCCCTGCTCCAGCAGCTCGGCCATGCGCGCGGTCAGGCGCTTCTGCATGGCGACACGCTCCTCCGGGCTGAACCGGCGCGTCTGCAACAGGTCCGTGTCGGGGCTGAACGGCTCGTAGAGCTGCTCCAGGTCGAGGAGCTTCACGGAGTAGCCGTGGCGGCGCCAGTAGTCGAGGTAGCGCATGAAGCGGCGCGCATGAGCATGGTCGCCCTTGGGCCAGAGGGCCGGCGCCGTCAGGCGGTCGAGCAGGGCATGGCGGGTGACGGGCAGGAACTTCTCGCGCCCGAGGTTGGCTGCGGCCTCCGCGTGTGGGTCCAACGCTGCAGCCGGGGCGACGGCTCGCGCCGTGCCCGTCGCCTTCAGATCCTCGGACATGGTGGCCGCAACCATCGCACCTCTCCCGCAATTTCCCGCCGGGATGCGTCCTTCCCTTGCGGCAACAGCCCCAAAATGTCGGCGACAGTATGTTTTACGGGGCCAAGACGGAGGAAGACCCGTGGCCTCGGGCGTCATCTCAGTCCAGCCGTCGACGCGAGGGGTCTGGCCCCGTTGCACCGGCCTCGCTACACCTCCCCGGCGCGCGCCACGAAGCTGTCGAGCACCCGCTTCTCGCCGGCCTTGTCGAACTCGATCGTGAGCTTGTTGCCGTCCACTTCGGCAACCTTCCCGTAGCCGAACTTCTCGTGGAACACCCGCTCCCCGCGCCTGTAGCCGGCGCCGCGCGCGGCCGAGGAAGCGACCAGCTTGGCCTCAATGGTCTTGGGACCAGATTGGGGGCCGGCGGAGCGGCGGCGGTCGTCGCGGCCCCACTGCTTGGCGCGCTGCCAGCCGGGCGTCGAGTAGCCGCTGCTGAACCCGGCGCCGGGCTCCTCGAAGCGGCTGCGGCCGTAGGGATTGCCATATCCCGAGGCGGCACCGGCATGGGGGCTGCGCATCTGCACGATGTCGAGGTGACGCTCGGGCAACTCGTTGACGAAGCGCGAAGGGGCGGCAGCCTGCCACAGGCCGCGCGTGCGGCGGTTCTGGACGAAGCTCACCTTGGCCCTGCGCCTGGCCCTGGTGAGGCCGACGTAGGCAAGGCGCCGCTCCTCCTCCAGGCCATTGGTGCCGTTCTCGTCCAGGCTGCGCTGGTGAGGAAACAGGCCTTCTTCCCAGCCCGGCAGGAACACCACGTCGAACTCCAGGCCCTTGGCGGCGTGCAGCGTCATAAGGGTGACGCGGTGCTCGCCATCGGCGGTGTCGGCATCCATAACGAGGGAGACATGCTCCAGGAAGCCCTGCAGCGTGTCGAACTCGTGCATGAAGCGGATCAGCTCCTTCAGGTTCTCCAGCCGCGAATGGGCCTGCGGGCTCTTGTCCTGCTGCCACATGGCCGTGTAGCCGGACTCATCCAGGATCAGCTCGGCCAGCTCGGTGTGCCTCATGCCGTCGACGGCGCGGCGCCAACGCTCGAAAGAGACGATCAGGTCGGCCAGCGACTTGCGGGTGCGGCCGGGCAGCTCCTCTGTCTCCACGATCTCGCGCGCGGCCTGGTAGAGTGGCGTGCCGCCACGGGCGCGCGCCAGCTCGTGCAGGCGCCGTAGCGTGGTGTCGCCGAGGCCTCGCTTGGGCACGTTGAGAATGCGCTCGAATTTCAGGTCGTTGGCCGGGTTGAGCGTCACCTCCAGGTAGGCGATGGCGTCCTTGATCTCCTGGCGCTCGTAGAACCGGGGGCCGCCGACGACGCGGTAGGGTAGGCCGAGCGTGACGAACCGGTCCTCGAAGGCGCGCATCTGGAACGACGCCCGCACGAGGATGGCAACGCCGTCGAGCCGCTGCCCCTTCTTACGCAGAGCCTCGATATCGTCGCAGATGGTGCGCGCCTCCTCCTCGTCGTCCCAGAGCGCCGTGAGGCTGACGCGCTCGCCCATGGCGTCGTCGGTGAACAGCGTTTTGCCCAGCCGGCCCTTGTTCCTGGCGATGAGTTCGGCGGCGGCGGCCAGGATGTGGCCGGTGGAGCGGTAGTTGCGCTCCAGGCGGATCACCTTGGCGCCGGGGAAATCGGCCTCGAAGCGCAGGATGTTGTCCACCTCGGCGCCGCGCCAGCCGTAGATGGACTGATCGTCGTCGCCGACGCAGCACACATTGGGGTCACTGCCCGCCAGCAGGCGCAGCCACAGGTATTGGGCGACGTTGGTGTCCTGGTACTCGTCGACCAGAATGTAGCGGAACCGGCGCTGGTAGTCGGCCAGCACGTCCGGGTTCTCGCGGAACAGGCGGATCGTCTCCAGGAGGAGGTCGCCGAAGTCGACCGCGTTGAGCTCCTTGAGGCGGGCCTGATAGGCGGCGTAGAGCTTCGCCCCCTGGCCCTCGGCGAAGGCGAAGGCCTCGCCGCGCGGCACCTTGTCGGGCGTGACGCCGCGGTTCTTCCAGCCGTCGATGAGGGCAGCGAGCTGCCGCGCCGGCCAGCGGTCCTTGTCGAGGTTGGCGCTCTCGATCACCTGCTTGATCAGCCTCAGCTGGTCATCGACATCGAGGATGGTGAAACCGGACTTGAGGCCCACCACCTCGCCATGCCGGCGCAGGATCTTGACGCCGACGGCGTGGAAGGTGCCGAGCCAGGGCATGCCTTCCAGGGCACCGCCCACCAGCTGGCCGATGCGCTCCTTCATCTCGCGCGCGGCCTTGTTGGTGAACGTCACGGCCAGAATCTGCCAGGCCTGTGCTCGGCCCGAGCACAGGATATGGGCAATGCGGGTGGTGAGCACGCGCGTCTTGCCGGTGCCGGCGCCGGCCAGCACCAGCACAGGACCATCGAGGGCCTCCACGGCCTCCCGTTGCTCGGGGTTGAGGCCCTCCATGTACGGGGCCGCGGCGCGCCCCAGCGCGCGGGTGGAATTGGAGAGCGCGGTCGCCTCGGTGGCGGCCACGGCGGTGGGGAATGTCGCACGAGTCGGACGCATCGGCCCGCACTATAGCACCCCGGTGGCCCAGGCAACCCGACCGCTTGCCCTGCCCACAGCGCGAGGACAGGGTCGGACCCCTCGCGTCGCCGCTTGGTCCAAAATGCACGCTAGGAGGCGAGGGGTCTGACCCCGGGCTACCAGGGGCGAGTTTCAGAACCTGTCCAACTTGAAACCTGAAACCCAATCCCTGAAACCTGAAACCTGTGCTAGACCGCAGCATCCGAAGCTTATCCAGCCCGTGTCGGGGGCAGCCCGGTGAACAACCTGCTTATTGCCATAGCGGTCTTCGTCATAACGGTGCTCGGGGCGCTGTTCGCGGTCCCGCATTTCATCGACTGGAACAGCTACCGCAGCGCCTTCGAGGACGAGGCGAGGAACGTCATCGGGCGCGAGGTGCAGGTGGACGGCGACGTGACGCTCCACCTGCTGCCAACGCCTTATTTCCGCGTTGAAAAGGTGCGCATTGCGGATACGGCCACGCCGCTCACCGAGCACTTCTTCAAGACCGACAGCCTGAGCATCAAGCTGTCCATCGCGCCGTTGCTGCGCGGGGTGGTGGAGGTCAACGAGATCGAGTTCCAGCGCCCGGTGCTGCGCGTGGCACAGGACGCCAAAGGTGCCTGGAACTGGCAGGACTTCGCCCAGGCGCTGAGCTCGACCGGCTACGTGCCCGCGAACGTGACGCTGGCTTCCCTCCGGGTCGTGGACGGCGTGCTGGCCCTGCACGGCCCCGACGGCATCGAGCGCACCCGGCTCGACGGCGTGAACGGGGAGCTTTCCGCCCCGGCGCTGGACGGCCCCTACCGCTTCCGCGGCACGTTCACCTCAAGCGGTGCCACCCGCGAGGTGAGAATCGGGACGGCCTCACCGGAGCCGGACGGGAAAGTGCCGCTCCGGCTGTCGCTGCGGCTGCTCGACACGGGTGCCTCCTACGTGCTCGACGCGCGCGCCATCGACCTGATGGGCAAGGCGCGGGTGGAGGGCGATCTGACGGCGCGCCTGCCCATCGCCGGGCCGCCGCCCGCTGGAGCGCAGCGGTCGAGCATCCGCTCGGAGGAGGAGCCGAGGGTCGACCAGGGCGAGACGCCGCTGGAGGTAAAGGCGAAAATCAAGGCGGACGTCGCCGGCGCGGCTTTCTCGGAGCTCACCCTCACCTTCGAGCTGGGTGACAGCCCACAGGTCGTCACGGGGTCTGCGCGAGCGACCTGGCGCACGCCCGTCACGCTCGACATGGACCTCGCCTCGCGCTGGCTCGATCTCGACCGGCTCGCCGGGGCTGCCGAGGGCGCCAGCCCCGCCGTCAGCGTCGCCATGCTTGCGGCCTGGATGCGTGACCTGCTCCCCGGGGACGGCGTCGCACGCGTGGGGATCGCCATCGAGCAGGCCAATCTCGCCGGCGACACCATCGGGCCGCTGCGGCTGGCGCTGGCGCGGTCGGTCAACCGGCTGGAGATCAGCGAGTTGCGCACGACCTTGCCAGGCGGCGCGCGGGTGGACCTTAAAGGCGACATCTCGGGGGCGGCCGATGCGCTCACGTACCGTGGTACCATCGGCTTGAAGGGCGCCAGCACGGCACGCTTCGTCGCGTGGGCCGCGGGCAGCGCTCTCGCCTTTGCCGCCGACGCCGACGGGCCATTCGATCTCAGGGCCAACATCGCTGTCGATCCGGCCGGCGGCTTGGCAGTGCGCGACATTGCCGGCACGCTGGCCGGGACCGCGCTCAAGGGCAGTGGTGCCTACAAGTGGCGCGACCGGCCGGAGCTGACCGTGGCCCTGGAAGGCCCCAAGCTCGACGCACGCAGCCTGCTGCCGGCCGACATGAGCCTTCCCGATCTCTACGGCCTGATTGCTCTGGGTCCCGCAGGCAAGGCAAACGACGCGCGCGCCTCCGAGATCGGCAAGGCGGTGTCGCAGCTGTTTCAGGCCGATATCGACCTGCGGCTGAAGGCCGGACAGCTTGTCACCGCGGCGCGCACCTACCGCGACTTCAGCACCGCGGTGGTGACCAAAGGCGACAGCCTCAAGCAGCTCCAGCTGCGCCTGGCCGGAGACGACGGCTACAACCTGGACCTGGAAGGCCGCGTGGACAACCTGGGCGGCGCAGCCAAGGGGACGGTGCGCGGTCATGTGGTGGCGCAGACCGCCGACAGCATCGCCCCGCTGGCGGCGCTGCTCGGCCTCCCGGCCGGATCGCGTCCGGGCGACAGCCGGCGGCAGGCGATCGCCCCGCTGCGCCTCGCCGGCACTTTGTCGTTCGGCGGCCGCACCCAGACATCCGCCGACCTGGTGGTGGACGGGGAGGCCAACGGAGCTCCCGTCAAGGTCAACGCCCGCTTCGACGGCAGCACCGGAGGCTGGCGCAACGGCCGCGCCGACGTGACGGCATCGATGGATGCCAGCGATGCCGGCAAGATCGTGGGCATGCTGCTTCCGGGGAGCGCGCCGCCGGGGCGGGCGGCAGGCGCGAAGCCGGGGCGCATCCTCGTTCGCGCCGCCGGCATCCCGTCCCAGGGCCTCACCTCGCTCCTGACCGTGGATGCGGCCGACGTGGCGCTGACCTACCGTGGCCAGGTTACCATTGCCGACGGCGGGACCAAGGCGGAAGGAGACCTGGAGCTGCGTGCAGGCAACGGCGCCGCGCTCGCCTCGCTTCTCGGCCTTGCACCGGCCCTGCGAGCCGACGGCGTGCCGGTCAGCGCGAAGCTGAAGCTCGGCCTCGACGGCACGGTCATCAGAATGGACAAGCTCGCCCTCCAAGTGGGCGCCAGCAGGCTGTCGGGCAAGATCACGCTGTCCGGCGGAGCCGACGGCAGGCGCCGGGTCGACGCGGCCCTGAGCACGGAGGAGATCACGGTTGCCGCGCTGCTCAATCCGCTGGTCGATCTGCGGTTCGGCGCCGCCGGCGCGGCCGAGGCGGTGCTGCTCGGGCGGCCCATCCCATGGCCCGACGAGCCCTTCAGCGCAGCGGCGTTCGACGCTTTCGAGGGGCAGGTGCGATTGAATGCCAGGCGGCTGACGCTCGCGGACGGCATGGCCGTGGAGGGTGCCAAGCTCAACGTGGTGTTCCAACCTGGCAAGATCGAGGTCAAGGAGCTCGACGGCGCCGCGCTGGGCGGAGAGCTCAAGGCCACAGTCAGCTTCGAGAAGGCGCCGGCGGGGGCGGAGGTGCGGGGCACGTTCGCCATCGGGCTGATGCTTGAGGAAATAGCGGGCGCCCGCCCGCCCAGGGCCAGCGGGCCGATGATCGCGCGCGTCGATTTCGCCGGACGTGGCGTGAGCCCGCGCGCGGTGGTATCGGCGCTGACGGGCGAGGGAAGCATCTCGTTCGACGATGCCAGGCTGCCCGGTCTGGCACCCGGCGCGGTTTCCGCCGCCGCAGACGCCGCTATCAGGGCCGAGCCTGGCAAGCTCGCGCCAACGCTGCGGCAGACGCTGGCCACGGGGATCGGAACGGGCAGCCTGCCGATCGGGCACGCGAGCTTCGGCCTGGAGATCGCCGATGGCCTGGTGCGCAGCCGGCCCCTGGCGATCGACACGGGCGAGGGCCGCGCCAGCGGCACAACGCGGCTCGACCTCAAGACGCTCAAGTTCGACTCGCAGTGGCGGCTCGAAGCCAAGATGCCCGGCAGCGATGCGGCCAAGCCGCTGCCGGCTGTGGTGGTGTCCTATCGCGCGCCGGTCGCCACGCTGGGCGCCGGCGAGCTGCAGATCGACACCGCCGTGCTGGAGCAGGAGCTGGCCGCGCGCAAGATCGAGCGCGACATGGAGGAGCTGGAGCGGCTCAGGAAGCTCAACGAGGTCGATCCCCGCAGGCCACCGGTGCCGCCCTCCCCGGCAGAAGGTCCGCCCCCGGCAGCGCCCGCCATCCCCCCGTTCGGCCACGAGGTGAGGCCCGGCGCGCCCGGGTGACCCTCAAGAAGGCTGTTGAAGCGTTGGGTCCCTTGGCTGCCCCTCACCCCGCCCTCTCCCCGTTGCCCTCGGGATGATTATGGCGAGGTCGCCACCGTGGAGGGCCCGAGGACGGCGGGGGAGAGGGAGAAAAGGCTACTCGTTGAGGGCGCGCGCGATCAGGTCGGCGGCGTGCCAGTTGCCGAGGGGCGTCATCTGCCCGTAGCCGTCGCCCTGGAAATAGAGGTCGTTCAGGGCACCGGGATTGGCGATAGCGAGGCTCCGCAGGGTCTGGAACTGGTCGACGATCTCGATCCCCTGGGGCGCCGCGCAGGTCGTGACCTTCCTCATGTCTTCGCTGGGCTCCGTTCTGTCAAAGACGGTCTTCCGGGCGTGCTGCAGGAAGAGGATCACCCGGGTTCCACCCTGCTTGGCCCGCTTCGCCACGCGCTCCAGCAGGGCGCAGGTAACGGCCACAGGGTCATTGCCGGCGGGCTGGAAGACCTCCTCACCCGCCTTGCCCTGCCAGTAGGCGGGGACGAGCCGGCTCAGCACTGCGTCAAGCACAGCCGATCGGGCGAGGGCATCCCGCACGCGCGCCTGCCAGCCCGGGAGCGCGTCGGGCTCGGGCCAGCGCGGGGCGTGGTAGGTGAGCGCACCGCCATCCAGCATGAAGTACGGCTTCGACGACCCGAAGGACGAGTGGCCGGTGCGGACGATGGTCTCCTCAAACAGCCCGATCACCAGGGTGCTGGGCCGCACTTGCGGGAGGAGCTGCTCGGCGCGCAGGACGATCTGATCGGCGGCGTAACCAGCGACGCCGGCGTTGACCACCGGCTCGCCCGTCATGCGCTCCAGATGCGCCGGCCAAGTCTCGCCGTCGGCGACCTCGATGCCGCCGTCGGTGAACACGTCGCCCACCGCCAGGACCCCACCAGTGCGTATCCCTTCCTCGTCGGAATTGAGGCGGATGCCTCGATCGAGGGTGTTGTAGTCCTCGCTCTGGTAGTCCTCCCGCGGAGCCCACCCCAGCACCGGGTCGAACCGCGCGCGGTCGCCAAACATGACGCGCTCGATGCGCGCCGCGCGCCAGTCGTCGAGGGCCAGCAGCGGCCGGTGCACCTGGGCGCGATAGCCGAGGTCGAGAGCCACGAAGGCTAGGGGGGCGAGAACGCATGCCAGCGTGAGCCGAAGGGCGCCGTTGAGCAGGGGCCTTGCGAAGGCGTGCATCTCATGTCGCTCCAGATTGCAGCTGCCGGCCATCGTCGCGGACAGGTTGCGATGAACCCGAAAAGCTGAATGCAGGCTGAACATTTGGCCCAGAGTGCAGCAAGCGCGACCGCATGCCTCGTTTCCCTTCGCGCGACGCGTCTTTGCCTCGATTCTCGGCGCGGAATCGCCGATGGTGGTGGCGGCAAGTCGGGGTGAACGAGGCGGCGTGCCTAGCTTGCCTTACATCATGTGTCTCTTGGGGAGAAAGATTCATGCGTGCCGCATCTATTCGGCTGCTTACTCTCTGCCTGGGTCTGGCTGCTGTGCTGCCGGCCCTGGCGCCCGACCGCGCCATCGCCCAGTCCCGCGACCGGCAGGACCGGCGCATGGTGATCGTCAACGAGTCGGGGCGGGTGATCCGCGAGTTCTACGCAACCAATGCGGGCGTCAGCAAATGGGGGCGGGACCTGCTGGGGGACAAGGTGATCCCGCCCGGCCAGCGCTTCACATTCAACTTCGACGACGGCACCGGCTACTGCATGTTCGACTTCAGGGCCGTGCTCGACAACGGCCGGCCGGTCGAACGCTATGGCGTCAACGTCTGCGAGTACGTCGCCTGGACCGTGCGTTAAGCCGTCCTGGGGGGCCGCTCCGAGGGCACGGCGCCGGTGCGGCCCTATTCCAGCCCCACGCTGATGCGGTCGCGCCACTGCACCGCGGCGGCCTGCGCCTTGGCCACGTCCGCGCGCGAGAGCCTGGCGAGCAGTTTGTCCAGCGCCTCGTCCTCCACGCCGCCGACCTTGGCGATGAGGTTCCATTTCGCCGCCTCGACCAGGTCCTGTGGCACGCCCGCCCCGTGCGTGTAGCAGCGCGCCAGCCGGTTCTGGGCCGTCGCCACGCCCTTCTCGGCCGCAAGGCGGAAATACTCCGCGCCGCGCTTGGCGTCGGGCGGCACGCCGTGACCGCGGAACAGGATGACAGCGTAGTCCACCTGCGCCTCGACGTGGCCCGCCGCAGCGGCCTTGCCGATCCACTTCGCCGCCTCGAAGGCGTTGGGATCGGTGCCGGTGCCGGTGGCATACATGGTGCCGAGGTCGTACTGGGCCGTCACCACCCCGCTCTCCGCCGCGTAGCGCATGTGCATGAGCGCCCGGTGGGGATTCTGGGGTTTGCCGTCGCCCTGCATGAACAGCAAGGCGAGGTTGTAGTTGGCGAGCGGATGCCGGTGCGCGGCGGCGGCCTCGAGCTGGCGTGCGGCCTCGGCGCGGTCCTTGTCCACGCCGCGTCCGTGCACCAGCAGCATGCCCAGCGCGAACATCGCCTCAGAATCGCCCAGCTGCGCCCCGCGCGCGAACCACTGGGCGGCCAGCGGCGCGTTGGGCGGCGTGCCGAGGCCCTCCGCGTAGATGCGGCCGACCAGGGTATGGGCCTGCGGCTCGCCCCGCTTGGCGGCCTCCACGGCCAGCTCCAGGGCGGTGATGAAGTAGCCCTGCTCGAAGGCCTCGTAGGCCGGATCATGCGCGGCCGATCCGGCGGACGCCTTGGCCTGGCCGCCCGGTCCCGACGGAGGGGCGACAGCCGGCATGAGCCTCCCCTCGGGGGCGACTGGAACGGCCTTGATCACCTGCACCGCGCCGAACCCTGCGCCCTTGGCAGCCGGGGCTGGCGCCTTCTTCTGGCTCTTCTCGATGGGCGCGGCGGGATCGACCCGGCTCGTCCACGAGCTGGTCTCCGCGCCAACCCCCGCCGCGGCCAGCAGCAGAGCTGCAACAGCCGATCCCAGAAGAAGCGCGACGCGGCGCGTCTCGACCATGGTGTGGCAGCTCCTCAAGGCGTTTCCCCGCCCTGCCCCAGGCATCGGGCAATCCGGGCGAGCAGATCGGCCGCCGCCGGCGCGGCAAGCCCCGCCGCCAGGGTGGCGGCGACGAAATCGGCGCCGTCGGCAGCCAGGGCGGCGGCTTCCTCGCAGGTTTCGACGTCGAAGGCAACGCAGGGTACCTCGAAGATCGGGGCCCACCAGGCCACCATCTCCGCCCGCCTGATGCGGGCCTTGTCGCGATCCTTCAGATGCGGCGGCGCCCCGAAGGCCACGTAGTCGGCGCCGGCCTCGGCGAGCACCATGGCCGCGTGACGGGAGACGCCCGCTTCGACGCCGACGGTACGGTCGCCCAGCGCCTGCCGCGCCATCCGACAGGCCGCCTCCGGGTCGTCCTGGGCGCCCAGGTGCACGCCGTCGGCGCCCAGCGCGAGGGCCAGCTCCACGTCGTCCAGGATGAGGGCCATGACGCCAGCCTGCGCGGCAAGCTGCAGGAGCGGCCTGGCCTCGTCCGCGCGCAGGCGCTGGCCAGGGGCGGGCGCGATCAGCACCGCGGCCAGCGGGGCCGCAGCCAGCGCAGCCGTCAGGCGCTCAGCTGCGCCATCACCGGCTTCCAGCACGGCATAGAGCCCGCAGCCTGTCGGCGGCTCAGTCACGCAGCCCTCCCAGGCCTGTCAGTTGCATCAGCCGATGCCTATCCGAGCCCATTGGGGCGAAAAAGCGACTCCAACCCACGGGCTCCGCATTCAACGGGGCGGTGTCTCTCTTCAGCAAACGCGACCAAAGCACATGAGCCTGCAATGGCCGATTGTTGCCCACGGTGCCGGGCTTGGTCACGGCAGGAAACCTTTCTCCAGGTCAAGCGACTGCTGGCTCAGCTGGCGGCCGGCGGCATCTCGCACGATGAGTACCCACGCCACGTTGGTGCCGCGCTCGTAGGACGTGGTGGAGCGCACCCGGGCGGTCAGCGTGTGCCCGGCCTCCACGGCCAGGGGCTCCAGCACCGGCAGGTAGAGCTGCTCCCAGTGGGTGCGCGGATCGAGGGGCCCGGTGGAGAGGGCGATGCGGTCGGCAGGAGGGGGGGCGAGGTCGGCTGTCCACCACAGGGCGAGGCCGTAGATCGTGGCGGGTCGGTCGAGCGTCCAGGCCGCCTCGCCCGACCGCGTGCACTTGTTGTGGTGCTGGAAGGTGAGTTCGTCCCACACCTGCGCCGCCTTTGCGCCCGCCAGCAGATCGGCCGCCGCGAAGGTGCGAACGTAGATGTTGTTGAGCGTCATGGCCTTGGCCGGGCCGAGGTCGAGGCCGTAGCCTACGCGGTCCCAGGCCGTCAGCTCCGCGAGGAAGCGCCCGCCCACCACCGGGCATATGAGCTGGCGCACGCCCGCCGGGATGATGACGCCGCCGGGCTTCAGGAACCGCTTGCGGGCGTCGTTGAGGGTCTCGACGATGCTCTCCTCGAAGGGGTAGTTGCCGAGCGCCTCGCAAACCACCAAGTCTACCCGGTCGGGATCCATCACCTCGGTGGAGTGCATCCCGAAGAGGCGGCAATTGCGCAGCCGGTTGTGGCGCAGCAGCCGGCGCGCCACGCTGGCGACACCGGCTGCCTCGTAGAGATCCACGCGCCTGGCACCCAGCCTGGCCGCAAGGAACCCCAGGAACCCGGTGCCCGCCCCGATATCCGCCACCGTCGTCTGGCCCTTGACGATGGCCCGCTCCAAGGCGGCGTGAAATGCGGCGTTGCGTACGCGGTCGGCGAGCAGGGTGCGGTGGTATTCGATGCGCATCGTATGAGTGAGGTGGTGAGATGGTGAGTTTCGGTTGTGACAATTTCCGAGGCCAGTTTCCATCCCTGAGTGGCCGGGGAGCGACCGGCGTCTGACCCGATTCTCCCACGCTCACGATTTCGCCATCTCGGGACCTCACGTTCAGCAGCCAAACCCATCCAACTCTGTTACCTACACTCACCACTCACCACTCACCACTCACCACTCACCACTCACCCAAATGTCCGACACCAAGGCCTTTCCCCTCTCCAGTGCCTCCGTCCGCTCCGGCATCCCGGCCGTGGACAGCTATCTCGCCGCCGGCTACGAGACGGTGCCCGGCATGTCCTCGCGCTTTGCCGCGGCGGTGTGCGGCGGGCTCATGCGGATCCAGGGCGAAATGGGTGTCTCCGGCTCCGTGGCGGAGTTCGGCACCTTCGAGGGGCGCTTCTTCATCGCGCTCTGCCACGCGCTGGCGCCGGGCGAAACGGCGCTCGGCATCGACCGGTTCGACTGGCCCAACCCGCAAGTCCAGGACCGCTTCGAGGCCAACTGCCTGAAGCACGGCGCTCCGGCCGACCGACGGGTCACCTGGAAGGCCGACACCCACGCCATGCGCCCCGCGGATCTCCTGGCCAAGCTGGGCGGCGTGCCCCCGCGCTTCATGCATATTGACAGCGAGCACTCCCGTGCCGGCCTCACCACCGAGCTGGAGCTGGCGACGGCCGTCCTCGCGCCCGCCGGCGTCATGGTCCTCGACGACATGCTGCACCCCGGCTATCCGCTTTTGGTCGTGGCGGTCCACGAGTATCTGGAGCGCCATCCCGAGATGCGTGTACTGTGCATCATCGATCGCGAGACGGTTGTGGCCGCCACCAAGTTCGTGCTGTGCCGCACCGAGTGGGCCAAGCCTTACGAGGAGCGCCTGCTGGAGGCCTATAAGGACAACGTCTGGCCTATGGGGGCCGACCTCAACCCCCACTGGTGTCCCGTCCTCTCCCTGGACACGCGGCTGGCGGAGATTCCCACGTAGAGCCCCCAGGTCTCGCGACACTGCCTGGCCACTTTGACCAGCGGCGCGACGCCTTGCTCTGTGGTAGCTTGCCCACCTTCTTGCCACATCGGGCGGCAAGGACAATGATCCGTCACAGCAAAGCTCAGGGCCGACCCAGCTGTGGGCCGCCGAAAGGAGAGAAATCATGAGAACCTACCTGAAACCACTCAGCCTGGCGCTCGCTGCGCTTGCCGTTACAGCGGCGCCGCTCGCCGCCCAGGAGCTGACGGGCACGCTGAAGAAGGTCAAGGACACCGGCAGCATCACCATCGGCCACCGCGACGCCTCGATCCCGTTCTCCTACTACGACGACAAGCAGCAGCCCGTCGGCTTCGCCATGGACATCTGCGCCCGTATCGTCGACGGGGTGAAGAGCGAGCTGAAGCTGCCCTCCATCGATGTGAAGTACCAGCTGGTCACCTCGGCCAACCGCATCCCGCTGATGGCCAATGGCACCATCGACCTGGAGTGCGGCTCCACCACCAACAACCTGGACCGCCAGAAACAGGTGGGCTTCACCAACACGCACTTCCTCACAGCCAGCCGCTACGTGTCGAAGAAGTCGAGCAAGATCAACAACATCGACGACCTCAAGGGGAAGACCGTCGTCTCCACCTCCGGCACCACCAATATCAAGCAGCTCAATGACGTGAACAACGAGCGCAAGCTCGGCATCAACGTCGTCCCCGCCAACGGCCACGCCGAGGCGTTCCTGATGGTGGAGACCGACCGCGCCGTCGCCTTCGTGATGGACGACATCCTGCTGGCGAGCCTGGTGGCCAGCTCCAAGACGCCCGACGCCTACGTCATCTCATCCGACGCTTTCTCGCTGCCGGAGCCGTACGGCATCATGGTCCGGCGCGAGGACCCTGCGTTCAAGAAGGTGGCCGATGCCGCGACCGCGAAGCTCTACAAGAGCCCGGAGATCGCGAAGCTCTACACCAAGTGGTTCGAGAGCCCGATCCCGCCCAAGGGCCTCAACCTCAAGCTGCCGATGAGCGCCGCGCTCAAGAAGGCCTTCGAGAACCCCAGCGACAGCGGCGACCCGGCCAAGTACTGATTGGCCGCCGTTCGTTTGCGGTGCGCTTATTGCACGGCTGACGCCGCTGGCTCATAGTCAGCGGCGTTCGCATTTCGCGGGCTAGGTCTCAAGGGGGCCGGGTGAGCTATAACTGGAACTGGGGCATTCTCTTCCAGCCCTCGCCGGAGGGGCAGGGCACCTACCTCGACATGCTCCTGCTCGGGCTCGTCTGGACCGTGGTCACGGGCATCTGCGCCTGGATCGTCGCGCTCGTCTTCGGCTCCATCGTCGGCATCCTGCGCACGCTTCCCTCAAAGGCCGCCGAGCGGGTGGGCTTTGCCTACGTCGAGTTCTTCCGCAACATCCCGCTCGTGGTGCAGCTGTTCCTCTGGTACTTCGTCCTGCCGGAGCTGCTGCCGGCCAGCTGGGGAACCTGGCTCAAACAGCTCCAGTACGGATCGTTCTACACGGCTGTCGTCGGCGTCGGCCTTTACATGTCGGCACGGGTGGCCGAGCAGCTCAGGGCGGGCATCAACGCCATGGCCGGCGGCCAGCGCCGCGCCGCGCTCTCGCTGGGGCTGACGCTGGCGCAAAGCTACCGCTACGTGCTGCTGCCGATGGCCTACCGCATCGTGTTGCCG
>Ga0075430_100000399_pt1 | contig 32154 bp, 27 predicted proteins | sample RhiMetdeltSRZDD4_FD_75294 | JGI IMG/M metagenome (GOLD analysis project Ga0075430, IMG submission 75294) | Populus rhizosphere microbial communities from Tennessee, USA - Rhizosphere MetaG P. deltoides SRZDD4 | ecosystem: Host-associated > Plants > Roots > Rhizosphere > Soil | place: USA... | reverse complement strand
TGCTCGGGGGCTCCGGAGTGCACACCCCGTTGCCGGAGCTGCGAGAGGTGTCCGATCTCGACGGTGGGCCCGACTACCCGATCCTGACCGGCGACTACTCCACCGGCGCGCGCTGGGAGTCCGTCCCGCTGCCGGCCGGCCGGCAGCTGGCCGCGCCGAAGCCGGTGTTCCGCAAGCTCGACCCGTCCATTGTGGACGAGGAGCTGGCCCGCCTGGCGGAGAGCTGATGCCGGGACCTCGCGACGCCCCGCCACCGCCGCCGGAGCCGCTCGCCGTGCCGGTGCTGGACAGCCACACCCACCTGGACATCGTCGGCGACATCGCCGGGACCGAGCCGGCCGCGCAGGTCGCCGCGGCCCGCGCGGTCGGCGTGGACCGGCTGGTCCAGGTCGGCGTCGACGTGGCGTCGTCGCTCTGGAGCGTCGAGGTGGCCAGCGCCCACCCGGCGGTGGTGGCCACGGCCGCGGTGCACCCGAACGAGGCGCCCCGCCTGCCCGACCTGGACGAGGCCCTGCGCGAGGTGGAGAAGCTGGCCGGGCACGAGCGGGTACGCGGCGTCGGCGAGACCGGGCTCGACTACTACCGCACCCCGCCGGCCGGGCGCGCGGCGCAGGAGGTGAGCTTCCGGGCGCACATCGCCATCGCCAAGCGGTACGGCAAGCCGCTGGTCGTCCACGACCGGGACGCGCACGCCGACATCCTGCGCGTGCTCGACGACGAGGGCGCACCCGAGACCGTGGTGCTGCACTGCTTCTCCGGCGACGGCGAGGTCGCGGCCGAGTGCGTGCGCCGCGGCTACGTGCTGAGCTTCGCCGGCACGGTCACCTTCCGCAACGCCGAGCCGCTGCGCGACGCCGCCCGGGCCGCCCCGCCCGGACAGATCCTGGTGGAGACCGACGCGCCGTACCTGACGCCGATGCCGTACCGGGGGCGGCTCAACGGGTCGTACCTGATCCCGCTGACGGTCCGGGCGCTGGCCGGGACGAAGGGCATGGACCTCGACACGCTGTGCGAGGCGATCTCCGCGACCGGCGAGCGTGTCTTCGGCCCGTGGACCTGAGCCAGCCCGTGGACCTGAGCCAGCCCGTGGACCTGAGCCAGCCCGTGGACCTGAGCCAGCCCGGAGACCTGAGCCGGCCCGGAGACCTGGGCCAGCCCGAGCAGGTGAGCCAGCCTGGGGGCCTGAGCCAGCCCGCGGGCGGGCGGCAGCCCGCAGGAGTGAGCCTGCTCGGCCCTGGCGAGATCCGCCAGCTCGCCGCCCGGCTCGGGGTCAAGCCGACCAAGCGGCTCGGCCAGAACTTCGTCCACGACGCCAACACCGTACGCCGCATCGTGCAGGCGGCCGGGCTGTCGCCGTACGACGTGGTGCTGGAGGTGGGTCCGGGCCTGGGCTCGCTGACGCTGGCCCTGCTGGGCGCGGCCGCGCGGGTCTACGCGGTCGAGGTCGACCCGGTGCTCGCCGGTGCCCTGCCGCAGACGGTCGCTGCGCACGCCCCCGCGCACGCGGACGGGCTGACCGTCCACACCGGCGACGCGCTGCGGCTCACCCGGGCCGACCTGCCCGGCGAGCCCACCGCGCTGGTGGCCAACCTGCCCTACAACGTCGCTGTGCCGGTGGTGCTGCACCTGCTCGGCGAGCTGCCGGGCCTCGGGCACGGCCTGGTCATGGTGCAGCGGGAGGTGGCCGACCGGCTCACCGCCGGGCCGGGCAGCAAGGTGTACGGCGTGCCGTCGGTGAAGCTTGCCTGGCACGCGGCGGCCCGCCCGGCCGGCCGGGTGCCCCCGAACGTGTTCTGGCCGGTGCCGAATGTGGACTCCGGGCTCGTCGCCTTCACCCGGCACGCCCCGCCCCGGACCGATGTGGACCGGGCCGCTGTCTTTGCGGTGGTCGACGCGGCGTTCGCCCAGCGGCGCAAGATGCTGCGCTCGGCGCTGGCCGGCTGGGCCGGCGGACCGGCCGCGGCGGAGGCGGTGCTGGCGGCGGCCGGCGTCGACCCGACCGCGCGAGGTGAGGAGCTGACGGTTGCCCAGTTCGCGGTGATCGCCGCCAGCGGTGGTCGTGGCTAGCGTGGTGAGGCTAGCGGTGATCGTGGCTGGCCGCGGACGGTAGGGTGGGCGCATGTTGAGCCGACCGAGCCGTCGTTGACCGAGCCGCTCTACACCGACGAGGAGCGGGAACGTGCCCGCCTCGCCGCGTCCGGGCCGGTCAAGGTCCGCGTGCCGGCAAAGGTCAACCTCCACCTCGGCGTGGGCCGGCTCCGGCGCGACGGCTACCACGAGCTCACCACCATCTACCAGGCCATCGCGCTCTACGACGAGCTGAGCGCCCGGCGCGGGGACACGCTCACCCTCACGATGGAGGGCGAGGGCGCCGGCGAGCTGGCCCTGGACGACAGCAACCTGGTGCTCCGGGCCGCCCGGGCACTCGCCGCGCACACCGGCCGGCAGCCGCACGCCCGGCTGCACCTGCGCAAGCAGATCCCGCTCGCGGCCGGCCTGGCCGGGGGCAGCGCCGACGCCGCGGCCACGCTGGTCGCCTGCGACGCGCTGTGGGGGACCGGCCTGACCCGGGAGGAGCTGGCCACGCTCGCCGCCACGCTCGGCAGCGACGTCCCCTTCCTGGTGTACGGCGGCACCGCGCTCGGCACCGGCCGGGGCGAGACGGTCAGCCCGGTGCTCGCGCTCGGCAACGCCTGGCACTGGGTGCTCGCCATTGACCACAGTGGACTGTCCACTCCCGACGTCTACCGGGAGCTGGACCGGCTGCGCGCCACCGTGGACCTGCCGCCCGACCTTGGCCCGCCGGAGGAGCTGCTCGCCGCCCTGCGCCAGCGCGACCCCGCCGTGCTCGCCGCGGCGCTGCGCAACGACCTGGAACCAGCCACGCTCTCCCTGCGCCCCTCGCTCGCCGGCACGCTGCGCGCCGGGCGGGACGCCGGCGCTCTCGCCGCGCTGGTCTCCGGCTCCGGCCCCACCTGCCTGTTCCTCGCCCGGGACGCCGGGCACGCCGAGGCGCTGGCGAAAGGGCTGGAGGCCGGCGGCGTGTGCCGGGCCGTGCGCGTCGCCTACGGCCCGGTGGCCGGTGCCCGGGTCGTCTGAGGCCGTCTGGGGTGCGCTGAGGTGGGCAACATCGTCAACCTGGACCGGGTGTCCAAGGGGTACGGCCCGGCCGGGCAGCTGCTGGAGTCGGTCTCGCTCGGGCTCGACGACGCCGACCGGGTCGGTGTCGTCGGCCTCAACGGCGCCGGCAAGTCCACCCTGCTGCGGCTGCTGACCCGGGCCGAGGAGCCGGACTCCGGCCGGGTCACGCACCGCCGCGACCTGCGGGTGGCGGCCCTGCCGCAGGTGCTCGACCTGGACCCGGCGGCGACCGTCCGGGACGTGGTGGTCGGCACCGCCTGGCTGGGGTCAGGGTTCGCCGCCGAGCACGAGTGGGCCGGGGACGCCGGCATCCGTACCGTCCTCACCGGGCTCGGCCTGCCCGGCCTGGGCCCGGACGAGACCGTCGGCACCCGCTCCGGCGGCGAGCGGCGCCGGGTGGCGCTCGCCGCGCTGCTGGTACGCGCGGCGGACCTGCTCGTGCTCGACGAGCCGACCAACCACCTCGACGTCGCCGGGGTCGACTGGCTCGCCCGCTGGCTGCGCGAGCGCTGGCGCGGCGCGCTGGTCGCGGTCACCCACGACCGGTGGTTCCTGGACGAGGTCTGCCTGCGCACCTGGGAGGTTGCCGACCGCACGGTGCGGGCGTACGAGGGCGGGTTCGCCGCGTGGACGCTCGCCCGCGCCGAACGGGAGCGGGTGGCCGCGGCGACCGAGGCCCGCCGCCAGAACCTGCTGCGTAAGGAGATCGCGTGGCTGCGCCGCGGGCCGCCCGCGCGTACCTCCAAGCCGAGGTTCCGGATCGAGGCGGCCAACGCGCTGATCCAGGACGTGCCGCCGCCGCGGGACCAGGTCGCGCTGCGGCGGCTGGCAACCTCCCGCCTGGGCAAGCAGGTGTACGAGCTCAGCCAGGTCACCCTCTGCGGCGGGGCGAAGGTTCTGCTCCGCGACGTGGACTGGCATCTGGGCCCCGGTGACCGGGTGGCGGTCCTGGGCGCCAACGGTGCCGGCAAGACCACGCTGCTGCGGCTGCTGGCGGGTGCTCTGGCGCCGCAGGGAGGGCGCCTGGTCACCGGGAGCACGGTCCGCCCGGCGCTGCTCGCCCAGGAACCCGGGGCCCTGCTGGAGGCGGACCCAGGGCCACGGTCGCAGCGGGTGCCGGAGGCGGACCGCGGGCCGGGGCGCCGGCTGGAGGCGGACCGTGGGCCGGGGCGCCGGCTGGAGGCGGACCGTGGGCCGGGGCAGCGGGTGCTGGAGGCGGTTGAGGCGGTGGCCCGGCGGGTGCGCGTTGGCGACCGCGAGCTGTCCGCAGCGCAGCTGGCCGAGGTGTTCGGCTTCGGTGAGAGCCGGCTGTGGACCCCGGTCCAGGATCTCAGCGGCGGCGAGCGCCGCCGGCTGGAGCTGTTGCTCCTGCTCGCCGGCGAGCCCAACGTGCTGCTCCTGGACGAGCCGACGAACGACCTCGACACCGACACCCTGGCGGCGCTGGAGGACCTGCTCGACGGCTGGCCGGGCACGCTGGTGGTGGCCAGCCACGACCGGTACTTCGTGGAGCGGGTCACCGACACGGCGTACGGCCTGCTGGGCGACGGGCGGCTGACCCACCTGCCCGGCGGGGTGGTGGAGTACCTGGCCCGGGCGGGCGCGGCCGGCGAGCCGTCCGCCAAGTCGGGCCTGTCCGGTGCCAGCTCCTCTGGTGCCGGACCTGCTGGCCAGGGCGCGGCCGGCGCCGGGCCTGCTGGTCGGGGTGCGGCTGGTGCCGGACCTGCTGGCCAGGGCGGCGCGGCGCCAGCGGCCGGACGCACCGACCCGAGGGCTGCGCGTAAGGAGCTGGCCCGGCTGGAACGGCTGGTGAACCGGCTGGAACAGCAGGAGGCCGACCTGCACGCCGAGCTCGCCGCGCACGCCACCGACTACGCCCGCCTGTCCGAGCTGGACCGTAAGCTGCGCGACGTGCAGGCACAGCGGGGCCGGGCTGAGCACGAGTGGCTGACGCTCGCCGACAGCGGCACCTAGCGACCCAGGCGCTGCTGCGGCGCCGGCCGGCGAGGCTGATGTGATAATCCAGGTCAGGAGGCGACATGGCACACATGCCGATCAACCATCCGATGCGGCCCCTCTACCGGGCGCTGGCCGGGGTGGCGGCGATCTATGTCCTGGTGTTCGGCCTCGTGGGGCTGGCCGAGACCTGGGGCGAGCCGCTGTTCGGCCGGGAGCCCACGCACGCGCTCGGGCTGCGGACCAACCTCGCCTTCTCCCTGCTCTCCGTGCTGGTGGGCATTGTGGTGCTGGCGGGCCTGCTGGTTGGGCGCAACGTCGACCGCTTCATCCACCTGTGGGGCGGCTGCGTGTTCCTCGGGGTCGGCATCCTGATGCTGGCCCTGCTCCAGACGGACGCCAACTTCCTCAACTTCACGGTGGCCACGTGCATCGTGTCGTTCGTGATCGGGCTGGTGCTCTTCTCCGCCGGGCTCTACGGCCGGGTCGGCAGCCACGAGGACGAGCGCGCCGAGGAGGCGTTCCGGCACGGCGGCATCGACCCGCTGGAGCACACCTGGCAGGAGGAGCAGGCCCAGCCGCACCGGCTGGCGGACGAGAGCCGGCCGGAGCTACACCGGTTCGGCTGAGTCCCGCGGGACCAGGCCGCTCCGGCTCTGCGCGTCGGCCAGCCTCGGCGCGCGCCGGCCAAGCCTCGGCCGCGCCAGGTTCGCCCGGTTTCGCCGCCTTACGTCTTCCAAGATCACGACTGCCGCAGGGAATGTGCAGTGCGACTGCACGCTTGGCGTCCCGGATCGCGATCTTGACTGTGGCGCAGCCGTGGCGGGAAGGGGCGCAGCCAAAATCGTACTAATGTCCGAAGGTGTGCACTGGCCGGCGGGCTAGCGGGTGGCCCGGCCGACCAGCCGGGGCTTGGCCTCCAGGTGGGACAGTCCGTTCCAGGCCAGGTTGACCAGGTGCGCGGCGACCGCCTCGGTGCGCGGCTTGCGCACCTCCAGCCACCACCGGCCGGTCAGCGCCACCATGCCGACCAGGGCCTGCGAGTAGAGCTCGGCGAGCTTCGGGTCGTACCCCCGGGTCTTGAACTCGGCGCCCAGGATGTGCTCGACCTGGTGGGCCACGTCGTTGAGCACCGAGGAGAAGTTGCCGGTGGCGGACATCACCGGTGACTCCCGGACCAGCACGCGGAACCCGTCCGTCTCCTGGTCGATGTAGTCCAGCAGCGCGAGCGCCGCCTGCTCCAGCAGCTCCCGCGGGTGGCCGCCGGTGAGCGCGGTGGTGAGCCGGGCCAGCAGCGACCGGACCTCGCGGTCGACCACCACGGCGTAGAGGCCCTCCTTGCCGCCGAAGTGCTCGTAGACGACTGGCTTGGAGACCTTCGCCCGGGTCGCGATCTCCTCGATCGAGGCCGCGTCGAAGCCGCGTTCGGCGAAGAGCTGGCGGCCGATGGAGATCAGCTGCTCGCGTCGCTGCGCGGACGACATGCGGATCCTGCCCTTGCCCGGCGGGGCGCCCGTAGCAGCCGGTACGGTGCGCCCGCGCCGGTCGTCGCTGGTGCCTGCGCTCTCCGTCACGCCGGCCATCGTGCCAGGCGGGTGATCACCCGGTCGGCTTGTGCGCGAGTTTCATCGCGATCCGGTCCGGCTTCGGCCAGCGCACGTCGTACGCCCAGCGGAGCTTCTCGTAGAGCCAGATGACGCGGGCCGAGGGGTCGAGCTGCCCGCGGAGCACCCCATGCCGGGCGCTGGTCGGGTCGGCGTGGTGCAGGTTGTGCCAGTTCTCCCCGAAGGAGATCACGGCGAGCGGCCAGAAGTTCGTCGCCTTGTCCCCGTCGCGGGTCTCGAACGGGCGCGCGCCGACCACGTGGCAGATCGAGTTGATCGACCAGGTGACGTGGTGCAGCAGCGAGACCCGCACCAGCCCGGCCCAGAAGAAGGCACTCAGCGCGCCCTGCCAGGACCAGCTCAGCAGACCACCCGCGACGGCCGGGGCGAGCAGCGAGAGCGCCACCAGCCACGGGAAGAGCGAGTCCACCCGGCGCAGGTCGCGGTCTGCCAGCAGGTCAGGGGCGAACCGCTGCCGGTTGGACAGCTCGCGCTGGAACAGCCATCCCACGTGGGCGTGCCAGAGACCCTTGGCCAGGCCCCGCACGCTCGCTCCGTACCGCCAGGGGGAGTGTGGGTCGCCCTCCACGTCGGAGAACGCGTGGTGCCGGCGGTGGTCGGCCACCCACTGGGTCGGCGACCCCTGCACGGCCAGGCAGCCGGCGACCGCGAGGCTCACCCGTAGCCCCCGCTTCGCCTTGAACGAGCCGTGCGTGAGGTACCGGTGGAAGCCGGTGGTGACGCCGAGCCCCGACACCCAGTACATGACCGTGGCCAGGGCGACGTCCGTCCAGGTCAGCCAGCCGCCCCAGGCCACCGGGACGGCGGCGAGCAGCGCGCCGAACGGGATGATGACGAAGGCCCACAGCGCGGCCAGGATGCCGGCAGGCTGGCGCCCCTCAGTCAGTGCACGGGGGCTGGCGGGGCCCGGTGAGGAGCCATCTTTGGTCTGGTCGCGAACTGCGGTCGGCATGGGCACCTCGCTGCTGAGCTGGGACAAGATCGCGTTTTCTACGCTTACGTTACCGTAACCTACGGTGGCGTAGTCTGCGTTCGAAACGCCGGGTGACGGTGGGCTCCCGGCGGGTGCCCGCTACGCTTGCCAGGCGCCGCCTGCCATGCGCCGCGCAGTGGGGTGTGGGGTAATGGCAACCTGCAGGCCTTTGGAGCCTTGCGATTCTGGTTCGAGTCCAGACACCCCAGCTAGCTGGCTGAAGCCTCAACCGGCCCACAGCCACGGCTGGTCCACCGACGCCGAGGGGAGCACCACGTGACCGAGGCCCGCGCGGTGATCGTCCTCGCCGCTGGCGAGGGCAAGCGGATGCGGTCCGCGCTGCCGAAGGTGCTGCATCCACTGCTGGGCCGCACGCTGCTGGAGCATGTGCTCGTCGCGGCCGCGCCGCTGGCCGCGGCCCGCACGCTCGCGGTGGTGGGGCACGGCGCAGAGCAGGTGACGGCGCATCTGGCCGAGACCGCCCCGCACGCCGTCCCGGTGCTCCAGGCCGAGCAGCGCGGGACCGGCCACGCGGTACGGCTCGCGCTGGAGAGCGCCCCGGACTGCGGCCGTACCGTGGTCGTGCTCAACGGTGACGTGCCGCTGCTGCGCCCGCAGACGCTGGACGCGCTGGTCGCCGCGCACGAGACGACCGGTGCCGCGGCGACCGTGCTCACCGCGGAGGTGGCCGACCCGGCCGGGCTCGGGCGCATCATCCGCGACGACGCGGGCGGTCTCGCCGCCATCGTGGAGGAGCGGGACGCTACCGCCGAACAGCGGGCGGTCCGGGAGATCAACGCCGGGATCTACGCGTTCGACGGGGCCGCTCTCGCCGCCGCTCTGGGCAAGCTCACCACCCACAACGACCAGGGTGAGGAGTACCTCACCGACGTCATCGCCCTGCTCCGGGCGCAGCGGCTGCCGGTGGCCGCGTTCGTCGCGACCGACCCGGTCGAGACCCTGGGCGCCAACGACCGGACGGAGCTGGCCGCGCTCGGCGCGCTGCTGCGCGACCGGGTGAACCGGCACTGGATGCGGGCCGGGGTGACCATGATCGACCCGGCCACGACCTGGGTGGACGTCACGGTCACCCTGGCCCCGGACGTGGTGGTCGAGCCGCACACCCAGCTGCGGGGAGCCACCACGGTCGGCGAGGGTGCGCTGCTCGGGCCGGACACCACCATCGTCGACTCCACGGTCGGCCCTGGGGCGAGCGTGGTGCGCGCGCACGTAACCGGCGCCGAGATCGGGCCGCAGGCGAGCGTCGGGCCGTACGCCTGCATGCGGCCGGGCAGCAGGCTGGGGCGCAAGGCCAAGGTCGGCACGTTCGTCGAGACGAAGAACTCCTCGCTGGGCGAGGGTACGAAGGTGCCGCACCTGTCCTACGTCGGTGACGCGACGATCGGCGACCACACGAACATCGGGGCGGCCACGGTCTTCGTCAACTACGACGGCGTACGCAAGCACCGTACGGTGATCGGCCGCCACGCCCGGACCGGGGCGGACAACATGTTCGTGGCCCCGGTGGAGGTGGGCGACGGCGCGTACACCGGAGCCGGCACCGTGGTGCGGCGCAGCGTGCCGCCGGGCGCGCTGTCGGTCTCCGGCGGACCGCAGCGGACCCTGGAGGGCTGGGTGGAGCGCTACCGCCCAGGCACCCCGGCGGCGGAGGCCGCCCAGGCGGCTCAGGCAGCGCGGGCAGCCGAGACAGCTCAGGCGGCGCGGGCAGCCGAGACAGCTCAGGCGGCGCGGGCAGCCGAGACGGCTCAGGCGGCGCAGCCGGAGCGGGAGCCGGCCGGGAGCGCAGGACCCGGCGAGACGCCCGACACACCGGCCGATCCGGGCCAACCGGGGGATACTGCTACCGGATAGCGCGATGGCAGCCGACCCGCGGGGTTGGAGCAGGGGAACCGACGCACGGGGAGCAGCGAACCGATGGGCAGCATCGTCGCGGAGAACCGCAAGACCTTGATGCTCTTCTCCGGCCGGGCGTACCCCGAGCTGACCGACGAGATCGGTCAGGTGCTCGGGGTGGCGCCGACGCCGGCGGACGCGTACGAGTTCGCCTCGGGCGAGATCTTCGTGCGGTTCCGGGAGTCCGTCCGCGGCTGCGACGCGTTCGTCGTGCAGTCCATGGCCACACCCGTGAACAAGTGGGTGATGGAGACACTGATCATGGTGGACGCGCTGAAGCGCGGCTCGGCGAAGCGGATCACCGTGGTGCTGCCCTTCTACCCGTACGCCCGCCAGGACAAGAAGCACCGCGGGCGCGAGCCGATCTCCGCCCGACTGGTGGCCGACCTGCTCAAGACCGCGGGCGCCGACCGGATCCTCACCGTCGACCTGCACACCGCGCAGATCCAGGGCTTCTTCGACGGGCCAGTGGACCATCTCTTCGCCATGGACACGCTCGCCTCCTATGTGGAGGCCAGGTATGCGGACCGGCCGGTGACCGTGGTCGCGCCGGACTCGGGCCGGGTCCGGGTGGCCGAGCGGTGGACCGACCGGCTGGGCGGCTGCCCGCTGGCCTTCATCCACAAGACGCGCGACCCGCTCCGCCCCAACCAGGTGATCACCAACCGGGTCGTGGGCGATGTCGACGGCCGGGTCTGCCTGATCGTCGACGACATGATCGACACAGCCGGTACGGTGTGCCGGGCCGCGGACATCCTCGCCGATGGCGGAGCAGCCGACGTGCTGGTCGCCTCGACGCACGCAGTGCTCTCCGACCCGGCCATCGAGCGGCTGAAGAACAGCCGGATCAGCGAGGTGGTGGTCACGAACACGCTGCCGCTGCCGACGGACAAGCAGCTAGACAAGATCACGGTACTGTCGATCGCCCCGATGGTCGCGCGCGCCATCCGGGAGGTGTTCGACGACGGCTCGGTGACCACACTGTTCGGCGGGCTGAGCTAGGCGTTCCGCCCGCCGGCGCGGCCCAGGCCCGGGGCGCCCAGGCGCGGACCCAGCGCGGCTCGCCTGGGCGGCTCGGGTAAACTAGATCGGTTGCCACGGCGAGGGTGCCTTGCGGGTTGGCGTACGGCCACCGCATGGGCACCGTGATCGACGCGGTGCTCCGGGCCACCCGCCCCGCGCGCCCCTTGCCCGGCACCGCAGCCCATGCCGAGCCCAGCAGCAGACCGCAGGAGTACCCCCGTGTCCGAGGTAAAGATCAGCGCCGAGGCTCGTACCGAGTTCGGCAAGGGTGGGGCCCGTCGTACCCGTCGGGCCGGCAAGGTGCCCGCCGTGCTGTACGGGCACGGTGAGAAGCCCAAGCACATCTCGCTACCCGCCCGCGAGTTCGCCGCAGCCATCCGCCATGGCGGGATGACCCAGGTCTTCAACATCGCACTCGCTGACGGCACTACCACGCTCGCCCTGCCAAAGGCGATCCAGCGCGACCCGCTCAAGGACATCATCGAGCACGTCGACCTGATCATCGTACGGCGCGGCGAGAAGGTCACCGTCGAGGTGCCGGTGCACCTGACCGGCGAGGCCACCCGCGACACGCTCGTGCGTATCGAGCACGACCGGCTCGCGATCACCGCCGAGGCCATGCACCTGCCCGAGCACCTCGAGGTCTCCATCGAAGGCCTGCCCGCGGGCGCCCGGGTGACCGCCGCGGAGGTGACCCTGCCGGACGGTGCCCAGCTGGCCGCCGACCCGGAGCTGGTGGTCGCCTTTATCACCGCCGCCCCGACCGCGGAGGAGCTGGAGGGGGAGACCGCCGAGGCAGCCGAGGCGGAGGAGCCCACCGCCGAGGAGGGCGCCGAGGCCGAGGCCGAGGCTGCGGCGGCGCCCGCGGAAGCCAGCTAGCGTGGCGGGTGCCGGGATCGAGGCCGGGGTGCCGGCCGAGGCCGGCTAGCCGCCTTGTCGACCGAGGCCGGACTGATAGGCCGCGGCCAGACCGAGAGACCGAGGGCAGACCGGGACGCGGTCTGCCCTCGGCCGCGCCAGAGCCGTACCAGCAGGGTTTGCACCAGGGGGGCCGATGGAGGCGCCGTGGCTTGTGGCCGGGCTCGGTAACCCGGGTCCGGTCTACGCGCGCAACCGGCATAACGTCGGCTTCCGGGTGGTCGACCTGCTCTCCGAGCGCATCGGGGTCCGCTTCGGCCGGCACCGGCGCGCGGTGGCCGAGGCCGCGGAGGGGCACCTGGAGTACGGCGGCCCGAAGCTGGTCCTCGTCAAGCCGCTGACCTTCATGAACCTCTCCGGCGGGGCGGTCGCCGGCCTCATGCACTTCTACCGGGTGCCGGTCGAGCGGGTGGTCGCGGTCCACGACGAGCTGGACATACCGTTCGGTCAGCTCCGGCTGAAGTGCGGTGGCGGCGAGGGCGGCCACAACGGGCTGCGGTCAATGACCAGGGCACTGGGGTCGAAAGACTTTCTCCGGGTCCGCTTCGGGATCGGCCGCCCACCCGGCCGGCAGGACCCGGCGGACTTCGTACTCTCGGACTTCTCCGCCGCCGAGCGCAAGGAGCTTGACCTCCTTGTCGATCGGGCCGCCGACGCGGTCCAGGCGGTTGTCACCCGGGGCCTTGAGTGGGCACAGAATGTGTACCACTCCGCCTGATCTTCATGGCGGCGAGCCGACTGCCTATCATCCGGGTGAATGATTGTCTTCTAAGCGATGACCGTGCAAAGGTGATGCGGTTGTGATGGACTAAAAGCCCGAAGTGACGGGTATGTGATCGCGTCCGGACGGCGGGCACGCGTCTGAGGCGGGCCTACGTGGGGGCTCTGGACGAGGGGGACAGGTGGGGGACAAACACGTCAACGACCGCGAGGAGGCGGTACCGGCGGGCCCGGCGCCGCAGGCCGAGCCTTCGCGCTACCGGGGCTCGGTGAACCGTTACACCCTGGCCAACTACGCCGTGTCGACCGGCTACACCGTGTCCAACGAGGACACGGTGGTCTTCGAGACGGACACCGACACGATTGTCCTGGACGCGGTGACCGAGCGCCTGGAACGCACCACCGGCCCGCTCGCTCGGGCCAAGGCCGCCGGCCGCAAGCCCACCGCCACCGACCGGCCCCGTCGCAACCGGTGGGAGTGGGACATCCAGTACACGCTGCGGTTGATGCTCCTTGACGCGCTGGTCACGCTCGGCGCCGGCGCGGTGGCGTTCTTCGCGCGGTTCGGCCAGAACGTCACCCCGTTCAACCGCAACTACCTGATGCTGACCGCACTGCTGCCGCTGGCGTTCGTCGCCTCCCTCGGGGTCACCCGGGCCTATGAGCGGCGGTTCCTGTTCGTGGGCACGGACGAGTACCAGCGGGTCATCCGCGCCGGGATCGGGCTGACCGCGACGAGCGCGCTGGTCGCGTACGCCTTCGAGATCCGCCTGGCCCGGGGCTACATGGTGATCGCCCTGCCGCTGGCGACCTTCGCCTGTCTCGCGGCCCGGTTCGTGCAGCGCCGCCGCCTGCACCGGCGATGGGGCCAAGGCGCCTGCCTGAAGCGGGTCATCGTGGTCGGTCACGAGCTCGCCGTCCTGCACATCACCCGCCAGCTGCGCCGGGAGAGGTACCACGGGCTCAAGGTGGTCGGCGCCTGCCTGCCACCCGGGCACGACGGCGAGGTCAAGATCCCGGTGTACGGCTCGTTCGACGACGTCGCGGACGCCGTCGCCGCGGCGAACGCGCACGCGGTCATCGTGCTCTCCTGCCCGGAGCTGGACGGGCACGCCCTGCGCCGGATGGCGTGGCAGCTGGAGCGGGACGACATCGACCTGATCGTGGCCAGCTCGCTGGTTGACGTCGCCGGTGACCGGACCACCATCCGCCCGGTCGACGGGCTGCCCATGCTGCACGTCGACCACCCCCGCCTCACCGGCGGCCCCCGCGTGGTCAAGGAGATCTTCGACCGGGCCGGCGCAATCCTGCTCATCGCTGTGCTGTCCCCGGTGCTGCTGGCCATCGCCCTGCTCATCAAGCAGGGCTCACCCGGCCCGGTGCTGTTCCGGCAGGTACGGGTCGGCCGCGGTGGGCGGGACTTCGTCATCTACAAGTTCCGCACGATGTACCTGGACGCCGAGGCGCGCCTGGCCGAGCTGCGGCACCTCAACGAGTACGACGGCGTGCTGTTCAAGATGCGTAACGACCCCCGGGTGACCCCGATCGGCCGCTGGCTGCGCCGGTACTCGCTGGATGAGCTGCCCCAGCTGTTCAACGTCGTGCTCGGCAGCATGTCGCTGGTCGGTCCCCGCCCGCCGCTGCCGGAGGAGGTGGCGGCCTACCCCGACGACGCCCGCCGGCGGCTGGCCGTCAAGCCGGGGATGACCGGGCTGTGGCAGGTTTCCGGCCGCTCCGACCTGCCGTGGGAGGAGGCGGTCCGCCTCGACCTGCGGTATGTCGAGAACTGGTCGCTCTCGCTGGATCTGGTGATCATGCTGCGTACGATGACCGCGGTCTCGCGTGGAGCCGGAGCATATTGACGAGTACGGTTGCACGGGGTCGGCCCGCCCGGTCGGCCCCGTGCCCACGTCCACCTCGATGTGGTGCGCTGCCATGCCCACGGCCGTGGCGCCTGACCTCGGCGGACCGGGTGCGCATAACAGAATGACCGCCCCTGACCCGCCACCGCTGGAGAGCTGGAGAGACGCATGACCACCTTCGACTACCGGGTTACCCACTTGGATGTGCTGGAGGCGGAGTCGGTCTTCGTGTTCCGTGAGGTGGCGGCGGAGTTCCAGCGGCCGGTGCTGCTGTTCTCCGGCGGCAAGGACTCGGTGGTGATGTTGTGGCTGGCGCGGAAGGCGTTCTGGCCCGGCCGGGTGCCGTTCGGGGTGATGCACGTCGACACCGGGCACAACTTCCCCGAGGTGCTGGCCTTCCGGGACCGGGTGGTGGGGCAGCTGGGCCTGCCGCTGGTGGTGGCGAGCGTGCCGGAGGCGATCGAGTCGGGGCTGGTGGTGGTGCCCGAGGGAGCCTCCCGCAACCGGGCGCAGACGCCGGTGCTGCTCGCGGCGGTGGAGAAGTACCGCTTCGACGCGCTGTTCGGCGGTGCTCGTCGGGACGAGGAGAAGGCTCGGGCCAAGGAGCGGGTGTTCTCGTTCCGGGACGAGTTCGGCCAGTGGGACCCGAAGAACCAGCGGCCGGAGCTGTGGTCGCTGTACAACGCCCGGGTAGCAACGGGCGAGTCGATCCGGGTGTTCCCCTTGTCCAACTGGACCGAGCTGGACGTGTGGCGCTACATCGCGCGGGAGGGCATCGAGCTGCCGGACATCTACTTCGCCCATGAGCGGGAGGTGGTCGAGCGGGACGGGATGCTCTACGGGGTGAACGAGTTCCTGCCGGCCCGGCCCGGCGAGACCGTGTTCACCGAGCAGGTGCGCTACCGCACGGTGGGGGACGCGTCGTGCACCGCGGCGGTGCGCTCGGACGCGGACACGGTGGAGAAGGTGATCGCGGAGGTGGCGGCGACCCGGGTGACCGAGCGGGGCGCGACCCGGGGGGATGACCGGGTCAGTGAGGCGGCGATGGAGGACCGTAAGCGTGAGGGCTACTTCTAGGCCAGGCTGCCCGCCGGGTGTGGAGAGGGGTTTGTGAGCGGATGGAGCTGTTGCGGTTTGCGACCGCGGGCAGTGTGGACGACGGCAAGTCGACGTTGATCGGCCGGTTGCTGCACGACACGAAGGCGATCTTCGAGGACCAGTGGGAGGCGGTGCAGGCGGCCTCGGCCGCGCGGGGGGACGAGTACACCGACCTGGCGCTGCTGACCGACGGGCTGCGGGCCGAGCGGGAGCAGGGCATCACGATCGACGTGGCGTACCGCTACTTCTCCACGCCCAGGCGCAGCTTCATCATCGCGGACACGCCGGGGCATATCCAGTACACCCGTAACATGGTCACCGGTGCGTCAACCGCGGACCTGGCGCTGGTGCTGGTGGATGCGCGTAAGGGGTTGCTGGAGCAGTCGCGGCGGCACGCGTTCCTGTGCTCGCTGTTGCGGGTGCCGCACCTGGTGCTGTGTGTGAACAAGATGGACCTGGTCGGCTACGACGAGGCCGTGTTCGAGAAGATCGCGGCTGAGCTCACCGGGTTCGCGGCGAAGCTGGACGCGCCGGACCTGACCGTGGTCCCGGTCAGCGCGCTGCACGGGGACAACATCGTCACCCCGTCGCCGAACATGCCCTGGTACCACGGGCCGACGCTGCTGCACCACCTCGAGCACGTGCACATCGGGTCGGACCGCAACCTGGTCGACGTACGGTTCCCGGTGCAGTACGTGGTCCGCCCGCAGTCCTCGGCCCACCGCGACTACCGCGGCTATGCCGGGCAGGTGGCCTCGGGGGTGCTCCGGCCCGGGGACGAGGTGGTGGCCCTGCCGTCGGGGTTCACCTCCACGATCACCGCGATCGAGACCGCGGACGGGTCGCTGGGCGAGGCGTTCCCGCCGTTGTCGGTGACGATCCGCCTAGCGGACGACATCGACATCTCGCGGGGGGACATGATCGCCCGTCCGCACAACGCGCCCACGCCGACCCAGGACGTGGATGCGCTGGTCTGCTGGATGGACGAGACCCGCCCGCTCGGTCCGGCCGGCCGGTACGTGCTCAAGCACACCACCCGTACGGTGCGTACCATCGTGCGCGGTGTGCACTACCGTCTGGACATCAACACGTTGCACCGGGACCACAGCGCGACCGGGCTGGCGCTCAACGAGATCGGTCGGGTCACGCTGCGCACCACCCAGCCGCTGCTCGCCGACCCGTACCACCGCAACCGCACCACCGGATCGTTCATCCTCATCGACGAGACCACCAACCGCACCGTCGGAGCCGCCATCATCACCACCACCTGAGCCAGCGACGTCTCTGGATGGTGACGCTCTCCAAAGATCGTGACAGTAGCACGGACCGCGCAGCGCAGCCGCGTGTTCCTGCCTCGAGGACCATCCTGGCTGTGGCCAGGCACCAGCACCGGCCGACCTGGAAGCAGGCGACCCGGAGACCCCGGACGCAGGCGACCCGATCCGCCTGACCGGCCCGCACACCGGCGGGCGCGGCCTGGCCGGCGGCCGGACCCGTACTGCCGGCCCTTGACCCTGCTCCGGCGCGGACGCCGCACCGGCGCACCGCCGGTGGGAAGCCACGGCCCGGCGGGCTGCCGCGAGGGCCGTCCAAGACCAACATAACTGCTGGTCGGAGGGGTGGATGGGGTTGTGTGCGGGAGTGGGGTAGCGTCCACCGGCGGCGACGTTGCAGAATGCCTCTCGGCTGGGGAGAACACGAAGCGTGCACAGATAGCTGCGGGCCAGTGACGTCGCCACTGGCCCGTGGGACCCGCTGACGCGAGGAGAGTCGTGGCCTCCGACTGGAACCCTACGGACTGGACCTCCACAACGACCCCGAGACCACGCCGTCGGCGTGCGGACGAGTACGGGCTGCCTCGCCAGTACGGACCTGGCAGCAGGTGGTACGAGCCTGACCCGGAGGACCAGGACGACTACTACTCGTCGGCGGAGCTTCCGGTCTACGTCCCGGACCGGGACCCCGACCCGGACCTCGACGACTACCCCTTCGAGTCCTTCGAGCCGCTCGAGCCCGAGGCGGAGCCGGCCGGAGCGGGTGCCGCCCGGACGCTGACCCGTACCCGGGTCCGGACGGTCCCTCAGGGGCACCGGCCGCAGCGGAGTGCCCTGTCCCGGATCGGGATCAAGGTCATGGTGGCGGGGATGGCGGTGGCGCTGCTGGGCGCGAGCGGCGGGCTGGTCGTCGCCTGGGTGCGGGCGAACAACCCGTCCCCGGCGGAGGACATGACCGTCTCGGCCGCCGAGGACACCTTCTTCGTGGACCAGGAGCCCGGCGCTGACCACAGCGGCGAGGCGGAGCTGCTCGCGGTCAGGCAGCCGGAGCGGCGTTCGGTCACGTTCCTCAAGTTCGACGTGCCGGCGCTGCCGCGGAACAGCCGTATCGTGGCGGCCGCCCTCAAGACCAGGTCGCCCATGCCGCAGCCGGCAGGGGTCGAGCTGTACCGGGTGCCGGACACCACCTGGGTAGCCGCCGAGCTCAAGGACTCTGGGCCGCCTGCGCACGCCGACCGCGTGGCGACCGGCCCAGCCACGGGTGCCACGTCGTTCTCGTTCGACCTGACGCGGGTGGTCACCACCTCCGGCACGTACGCGTTCGCCCTCGACATCGCGGCGGGTGCGGCGGGGGAGGTCCGCATCTTCGCGTCAGAGCGCGGCAACGACGGCCCGCGCCTGGTCGTGAGCTTGGAGCCGGTCCAGGCCAAGGGCGACAGCCCGCCCGAGGCGATCCTCCAGCCGGGCCAGCCGGCCGGCTCCCCCCAGCCGACCGTGCTGCCGTCGGCCAGCGCGTCGTTCGGCTCCCCGTCCGTCAAGCCGGCGCCGGGCCGGATGCTCGCCGGAGCCTCCGTCCAGCTGCGTACCGGAGAGACCTACGCGCAGGGGCTGGCCCGGGCGGACCGCACGTACGGCCCGCTGGAGATGGTCCGCGTTTTCTATACCGGCCTGCCCCCGTCCTGGGCCGGCAGCCGGGTCGACGTGGCGAACCGCACGGTGGTGGTGTCGTTCAAGGCGCTCCCGCTCGACGTCCTCTCGGGCAAGCACGACGCCCAGCTGTCCGCCTGGTTCGCCAGCGCCCCGCGCACCCGCGACACGTACTGGGTCTACTACCACGAGCCCGAGGACAACATCGCGGCCGGTAACTTCACCGCTACCGACTACCGCGCGGCCTGGCGGCACCTCGCCGGGCTGGCCAACCGCACCGGCAACAGCCGCCTGCACGCCACGCTGGTGCTGATGTGCTACTCGGTGAACCCGTCCTCCGGCCGCAACTGGCGCGACTACTACGCCGGCGGCGACATCATCGACGTGCTCGGCTGGGACTGCTACAACTTCGGTCGCAAGAAGGGGGAGTACGCGTCCCCGGCCAGCATCTACGCGAAGTCCATCGAGGTGTCGCGCGCCGCCGGAAAGCCGTTCGGGTACGCCGAGACCGGCAGCGTGCTGCTGCCGGAGGACACCGGCGCCGGGCGGGCGGCCTGGCTGCGCTCGATCGGGGCGTACCTGAGCAGCCAGAACCCGCTCTGGGTGTCCTACTTCGACTCGATGCTCTCGGTGGACTTCCGGCTCCTGGACCAGCCGAGCCAGCAGGCCTGGCAGGGCATCTGCCGCTCGTAGCGCGTCGCCACGGGCGCCGGCCTACGGGCGGGGCAGCTTGTGGACGGCCTGGTCGAAGATGGCCTTCGCATCCGCCGGGGCCCGGTAGCCCACCACGGTGATCCGCAGCGCCATGAAGATGTTGGCCGTGCGGACGTAGATCACGGCGTTGGTGAAATTCATTTCACGTTCGGTAACGGTTATCGCGAAGCTGAGCGACTCATCGCCGTACGGGCCGTAGTTGGCCATGGTCAGCTTGTGGGTCCGGTGCTCAACGACCCAGCTGGTACAGCTGGCGAGGGCCGTGCGGAACGGGTAGAGGTTGTTGTCGAGACCGCTGGGCAGGAGCGTGAGCGACTGGACGATGAACGTACCGGTGGTCGTGGACCAGACTCTCCCAGTGGTGGCCCGTGCCCCCTCGAGGTATCCGGCCTTGGCGGAGTACTCGCTCGGGCACTGTGAGAACGCCACCGATGCCAGATCCTCGACGGCGAGCTGGGTGTCGACCCGGTAACCGGCCGGCAGGTCCCGGCGGGTCAGTAAAGCCGCCTCCAGGTCCGCCTTTGTGTACTCCCGGGCGGGCCGCGCCGGTGACGGGCTTGGCGTGCTGACCGGCGAGGTCGCGGGGGCGGTGGGCGACGGTGCGGTGGCGCGCGGCTCCCCATCACGGTCTCCGCAGGCGCCCAGCGAGGCGACCGCGAGAAGGCACATGGTGACGACCGCGGGCGCAGTTCTTGACATTGCTGCCTCCCTGACTGGTGCACCGGACCTGCGGCGACCTTGGCCGCGGTGCAGCTAGCTCCAGTCAGGCACAGGATCTGTGTGCTCGTAAGCGGGGTGTCGGTGGTCGGACAGCGTCGCTGCCTGCCGGTCAGATCCCTCGACCACGCTGGTGCAGCCGGCGCAGCACCGTGTCGGGGCGTACGGCCCGGCTCGCCACGGCCAGGGCGAGGTAGGCGCGCGGCTCCTTCGGGTTGCGGGCGATGGTGTGCCGGGCCCAGCGCACCGCGCCCCGCCGGTCGCCCATTGCCGCGTGGGCGAAGGCGATCTGCCCGGTCACCCGCGCCTCGCCGAGCGGCTCACCGGCGAACTCGGGGTAGCGGCCCAGCAGCCACTGCAGGGCCGTGGCGATGGTCTCCCACCGCTGGGAGAAGTAGGACCGCTTGTGCCAGCGGACCAGCACCCCCGCTTCGGCCACGTTGACCAGCGGCCGGCGCCGGGCCGCCCGGAGCAGGAACTCATAGTCCTCGGCGTAGCTGCCGGGGATCTCCTCGTCGACGAGGCCGATGCCGTTGACCAGCGCGTCCCGCCAGATCAGGTACGTGGACGGGTGCAGCTCGGTGAGGCGCTTGCGCAGCAGCGCGGCGAGCGGCACCCGGTCAAGCGGGAGGACGCGGTCCACTATGGACCCGTCGTAGCTCACCCGGATGCCGCAGCAGGCGAGCTCGGCGTTGCCGGCCGCCTCGAGCGCGGCCACCTGCGCGGCGAGCTTGCCGGGCAGCCACTCGTCGTCGTCGTCGCAGAACGCGACGAGGTCGCCGGTTGCCGCGAGGATTCCGGTGTTACGGCCGCCGGCCAGGCCCGGCGTACGGGTGTTCGCGATGACCCGGACCTGGCGGTGCGGGTCGTCGCGCACCAGCGAGGTGTCCGGTGTGGACTGGTCGTAGACCACGACCACCTCGACCCGGCCCGGGTACTCCTGGCCGAGGATGGCGGCCACGGCGGCGCGCAGCAGCTCGGGGCGGTCCCGGGTGGGCACCACGGCGGTCACGGACGGGGTCATACACGCTCCTCAAGGTTGGCCGGCCGGGAGCCGCCGCGGTAGCCGTACCGCAGGCGCAACGGAAGGGTGAGCGCGCTGACCAGGGCCCGGGCGCCGGTCGGGAAGCCGGTGCGCCACTCCTCGTCCGCGCGCACGCGCAGCGGCCCGCGGGCGAAGCGCAGCGGGTTGCCGGCGACGGTGTGCGCCGGTCGGGGGAGCACCGGTGGCTCGTCGAGCACCCGCAGCGCCGCGGGGTCGTCGGCCAGCCCGGCCAGCTGGCGGACGGCCGTGACGGTGCCCCGCGGGTCGGCGGTGAAGTCCTCGTACCGGATCCGGGCCACCGGCAGCCGGGCCGGCGCGCGGCGCGCGGCGAGCACGTCGAAGGCGAGGTTCTGCACCGTCCACAAGGCACTGACCTGCACCGGGGAGAACGTCGGCATGTACGCCTCGGCGTCGGCCACCTCCGGCCGGCGTACCCGCCTGGCCCAGGAGTGGGCGACCGCGCGGCTGTCGCGCACCAGGTGCACCACGCGCAGGTCCAGGCCCTCGGCCCAGCGCAGGGCGAACGCCAGCGACGCGTGCTTGCTGGAGTCGACCACCACGGCGGCGCCGGACACCTCGGCCGCGGCGGCGTAGACCTGCGTGTAGAGCTGCGCATACCGGCGGACCGCGGCCAGCTGCCGCTCTGGCAGGCGGGCGCGGGCCAGCTGGGGCAGGTGCCGGGTACGGTCGACCTGTCCCTTGAGCGCGGCCACCTCGTCGGTGTCCACGGTGGACCACCCGCCGAACGCGCGCGCACCGACCTGTGTCCAGAATGGACAGCCGGAGAAGCGCTCGCCGCAGCCGCACCGCTCGTCCAGGCGGAGCCCGCGCTCCCACAGGTGGACGACCTCGCCCACCGCGCACACGTCGTCGCTCTGCGCCAGGATCAGCTCCAGCAGGGTGGAGCCGCTGCGGCCGAGGCCGCCGAGGAACAGCACGGGCACCGCTGGCCTCACCGCCGCCGTCCCGTCCGGCGGCGCGTCCGGGCGTCCACAAGCTCCTCCACGATGCGCCCCACCCGGGCCACCGCCTCGGCGCGGCCGGTGCCGCCAGGCGCGTCGCCGTCGAGGCTGAACCGGGCCGGGTCGGCCACCCCCAGGTCGAGCGCTGTGGTCAGGTCCGGCTCTGACTCGCACAGGTGCACCAGGCCGGCCGCTGCCATCCGGCGGGCGAAGAGCAGCTGGTGGTCGTCCACGTGCTCGCCGCGGGCCGGGTCCCGGGGCACCACGATCGGCAGGTGCCCGGTGCGCCGGGCCTCGGTGATCGTGGCCGGCCCGCCGTGGCTGACCACCAGGGTGGCCTCGGTCATGGTCCGCCGCAGCTCGTCGTGGTCGAGGAAGGCGGTGGCGCCGGCCAGCGCCGGCTTGCGCCCGTGGCCGTACTGGACCAGGAGCCGGGCCGGGCCGGGCGACCACCGCTCGAGCCAGGAGGTGAGCCGGTCAAAGGGGTGCACGTCAGTGCCGACGACGACGAGGACCAGCGGCGCGGTCACAGGAGGTTACCGACCACGGTCGCGTACGGGTACATCCGGCGCTGCTCCTCCCACTGCACCAGCATCGCCGACAGGAACGGCCGGCAGAGCCGGGCGGTCAGCGTGGCCGTATCGATCCGGTCGTACACCTCTATATAGATCGTGGGGATGCCGCGCAGCCGGGCCAGCGCGACAAACGGCAGCGCGACGCCGGCCCCGGTGGTGACCACGGCCTCGACCCGCCGGCGCCGCAGCACCCGGGCGGCGAGCAGGGTGTTGCGCACCAGGTTGCGGATGTTGCGGGTGGTGGGGTGGTGCGCCCACACCACGTCCTCCCCGGCCAGCAGCGACCGGGCGTCGGGCGTGCCGAAGGTGACCCAGCACCGGTCCCATCCTCGGTACCACGGCTCCAGCGCCAGCAGCTGCGCCAGATGCCCACCGCTCGACCCGACCAGCAGCACCGGGCCGCGCTCGGACTGATCCATGACGGTCATTATGTCCTCCCCAGATCCCACCATCATGGCCGTGAGGGCAAACTACCCCGGATCAGCGCCACGGTCCGACTCAGTCGGACCTGCGACAGAACGGACCGACCGATCGGCCAGGCCGGCTGTCGTGCGTAGACTGCTCCGGGCGCGTGCGAGCAGTGCGTGACCAGCGCGTACGTGGTCAGCACGGCGCAGGCCTGCAGGGAGGGTGGAGGTTGGTGGAGACGTCGGCACCGGTGCGGCTGCTCTACGTGGGCGGCGTCCCGCGCAGCGGCTCCACGCTCGCCGACCTGATGATCGGCCAGCTGCCGGGTCACGTCGGGGTGGGTGAGCTCTACTACCTGTGGACCGACGGTCCACACAATAATGTCCGGTGTGCGTGCGGTGTCCCGTTCACTGGGTGTCCCTTCTGGAGAGAGGTGGGCGAGCGGGCCTACGGCGGCTGGTCGCCCACCCTGGTGGACGAGGTGCTCGCGCTGCAGCTCCGGGTGGACCGCACGCCGCGGATCCCAGCCCTGGTCGCGCCGCCGGCCGGCTCCGCGTTCGCCCGCGCCGTCACCCGGTATACGGACCTGCTCACCGCCCTCTACCGCGCGATCGCCGACACCTCGGGCGCGCGGGTCGTGGTGGACTCGTCCAAGCGGCCCTCGCTGGCGTTCGCGCTGCGTGGCGCGCCAGGCGTCGACCTGGCCGTGGCGCACGTGGTGCGCGACCCGCGCGGGGTCGCGTTCTCCTGGGGCAAGCGGGTGGCCGACGGCGCGACGCACCGCGGCGACATGCCGCGCTGGTCGCCGGCGACGGTGTCCCGCCGCTGGGTCACGGTGAACGCGAGCGTCGCCGCCCTGCGCCGCTTCGGCGTGCGCGGGGTGCGGGTGCGCTACGAGGACCTGGTCGCCGACCCGCCCCGCCAGCTGGCCCGGATCGCGGCCCTGCACGGGATCGAGGTCCGGCCGGCGGACCTGGGCTTCCTGGCCGATGGCGGGGTACGCCCGGCGGCCACGCACACCATCGCCGGCAGCCGCATCCGGCACTCGGACGGCGTACTCCCGCTGCGGCTGGACGAGGAGTGGCGTACCGCCCTGCCCGCGGCGCAGCGGCGTTTCGTGACGGCGGCGACAGCGGTATCGAGGTGGCGCTATGGGTACCACTGAGCGGGCAGTCCCGGTCCTCTACGTCGGCGGCATGCCGCGCAGCGGCTCCACCCTGCTCGACCTGATGCTGGGCGAGCTCACCGGCCACTGTGAGGTGGGCGAGCTGTTCTACCTGTGGCAGTCCGGGGTGGAGCGCAACTTCCGCTGCGCCTGCGGGGAGCCGTTCGCCGGGTGCCCGTTCTGGAGCAAGGTGGGCGAGCTGGCGTACGGCGGGTGGTCAAGGGTCGACCTGGCCGAGGTCTACCGCCTCCAGCGGCGGGTCGACGCCACCAGCCGGGTCCCGCTGGTCCTCGCCGCCGGCCTGCTGCCGGCCTTCCGTCGCAGCCTGGACCGGTACATCGCGCTCATCACCCCGCTCTACCGGGCCATCGCCGAGGTGTCCGGGGCCGCCGTCGTGGTCGACTCGACCAAGCGCCCGTCGCTGGCGTACATCCTGCGCCGGGCGAAAGGCATCGACCTGCGCCTGGTGCACGTGGTGCGCGACCCGCGCGGGGTGGCCTACTCCTGGAGCCAGGCGGTGGAGCTGCCGGAGGGCACCGCGCCGCGCAAGCACATGAAGACCCGCTCGCCGCTGCTCATCGCCCGGCGCTGGGTCACCGTCAACGCGATGCTGGCGTGGCTCGCCTGGCTGGGCGTGCCCCGGGTCCGGCTGCGCTACGAGGACCTGGTGCGCGAGCCCCGGGCGGTGCTGGCGCGGGTGGCGGCGCTGACCGAGGATGCGACCGGGCAGCGCGACCCGCTGGGCTTCCTGGACGGGACGACGTTCACCCATCGCGGCTCGCACACGGTCGCCGGGGGGCGCATCCGGATGCGGCACGGGGCGATCACGCTGGTGCTCGACGAGAAGTGGCGGCGGGAGTACGCCCCGTCGCGGCGGCGCCTGGTCGCGGCGCTCACCTGGCCGCTCCGCTGGGTCTACGGCTACCGCGGCTGACCACCGGGCGGGGCGGGTCAGACTCGGGCCAGGTGGGCGTCCACCTCGTCGAGGACCCCGGGGTGGGCGTCCTCGTCGAACTTGCGGCCGAAGTGGGCGCCGCTGGCCAGTGCCTGGGGCAGGTCGGCTGTGGTGAGCACCTTGGAGCGGTTGAACCGGGTGTTGGAGAAGTCGAAGTAGCGCTTGCAGTCCGGCACCAGCCGGAACCGGCCCGAGCTGACCAGGACGGTCTGTGGCAGCGCCTCCTCCGGCGAGAGCGTGTGCCGGAAGTGGGCGACCACGTCGGGGCGGTCGCGCAGGAACTGGCGCAGGTAGGCGACGGCCGGCCAGGACAGCGACGCGTACGCCGAGCCGCCGTGCAGCACCAGGTCGGGGCCGAACGGCGGACGGACCCGGCGGCCGACCGCCAGGCCGTACGAGGTGTGCACCCGTACCAGTGGCTGGAGCCGGTTGACCAGCTGGAGCGGGCGCAGCGCCCGGGCCCCGCGGGGGGTGAGCGGGGCGAGGCGGCGGTGCCGGAAGTAGTAGCGGGAGCGGGCCTTGGCCGCCCCCCAGTGGCTGTCCGGGCCGAGCGCCGGCCAGTACTCAAGGAAGCCGTCCGCGCCGGAGGACGCCAGCTCCTGCTCGCACTCTGCCAAGGGGCGCAGCGGGTAGTCCTGCCCGGTCAGGTTGACCAGCCAGTCCACCTTCACGCCGCCGGCGACCAGCCAGTCCACCGCGGCGAGGTACCGGTCGACGTGGCTGAAGTCGCCGTACCCGCCCTGGTGGAGCTGCACGGTCACGTCCGCCAGCGCGGCCAGCTCGGCCCGCGTCGCGGGGTCGAGCGGCGCTCCGTCCACGTCGTGGCTGATGTGCACGACGCTGTCCGGGCTCATACGCTTGACCTGCTGGACCAACCTCACCAGCTGGCGGGGGGCACGGTGGGACTGGATGTGGTAGCAGCAGCGCACCGGGCTATCATCGCCCTACCCATCGGGATTGAGAAAACGGCACATCGCGCGCGTCGGATCTGCGACGGAGAGTATCGGTCGATCATCTGCGCGTCATATTATGACAAAACAGCACTAGACAACGGCCCGACCGAAGACCTCGGCTCGCGTTTCGACAGGGAGCGAGACACCGCATGCCCCATTCTCGTCGCGTCGAAATGACTGAGCCCGAAGGCCCCACGCTGCTGGACTACTTCGGGTGGCTGCGTCGCCGCTGGTGGATCCTTGCGGCCGGAGCCATCGTCGGCCTTGCCGCGGCGGCCGGCTTCACCGCGATCCAGCCGCGCACCTACACCGCCACCACGTCGGTGCAGGTCCGGCAGATCGGGCCGGACGCCAACCCGAACGCAAAGGTCAACCTGGACACCGAGGCGCAGATCATCCGGTCCACCGTCGTGGCCACGCGCGCACAGGCCCTACTGCGTACCCCCGAGGCGCCGGAGTCGCTGGCCCGCCGGGTGGATGTCACCGTGCCGCCGAACAGCCAGGTTCTGCACGTGTCGTTCGACTCGCCCACCCGGGCAGGCGCGCGCGACGGCTCCCGCGCCTTCACCCAGGCCTACCTCGACCTGCGGGTGGACATCGCCCGCCGGGACCTGGACACCGAGATCGCTGAGCTGCGCAAGCAGATCGAGGACACCAACCGGCAGCTGACCCAGGTGGCCGGCAAGATCGCCTCGCTGCCGCCGAGCAACGTGGAGCGCCAGCGCGCCGAGGCCGACCGCAGCGTGCTCACCAACCAGCTGGGCACGCTCAACGGCCGGCTCAGCCCGCTGCTCGCCACCTCGCTCGACCCAGGCCTGATCATCTCCGAGCCGTCCCTGCCGGCCCGGCCCAGCTCACCGAAGCGCATGCTCAACCTCGCCAGCGGCTTCGGGGCCGGCCTGCTCCTCGGCATCGCGCTGGCGCTGCTGCTGGACCGGCTGGACACGCGGGTGCGCCGGAGCCGGGACATCGCCGACCGGCTGGGCGTACCGGTCCTGCTGGAGCTGTCCGGCCGGCTGACCGCCCCGGCCCTGCTGCCCGCCACCGACAAGATGTCGCGCGAGCTGGGCCGGTTGCGCAACGTGCTGCTCACCACGGTGCCCGAGCCGGCGGCCGGGGCCGGGGGCCGGCGGATGCTGCTCGTCGCCGCCAGCCCGGGCGCGGCCACCGGCTTCCTCGTCGGCAACCTCGCCGCCGCCTACGCCCGCACCGGCGCGCAGGTCGCCGTGGTCACCACGAACCCGGACTCGCCACTCGCCGCGATGGCCGGCAACGACCCCGGCCCTGGCCTGGCCGAGGTGCTCCGGCGGGACCTGCCCGCGCTGCACGCGCTCACCGCGGTGCCAGCCGTGCCACAGCTGCGGGTGCTGCTCCCCGGCCAGCTGGACCCGGAGTCCGAGCTGCCGGTGGCCGGGCTGCTCGAGGTGCTCGCCGAGCTCGCCGACCGGTTCGACCACGTGCTCATCGAGACCGCCCCGCCGAGCCTCGCGGTCGAGGCGCAGGCGCTGGCCAGCCACGTCGACGCGGTGCTCCTGGTCGCCGAGGCCCGGCACACCCGCGGCCGCGAGGTGACTACGGCGATCCAGCAGTTCGACCAGGTGCAGGCGCCGGTGATCGGTGCGGTGCTGGTCCCGCGCCTGCCGGTGGCCAAGGCGGCGGCAGCCACCGCAGCCCGGACCTCGACCCGGGGCGTCCACGCGAAGCCCGAGCGCGCCGTCCCGTCCCGGCCGGCGACCGGCCGGCCCACCCTGGCCGGGCGGACCGTCCTGGCACCCACCTCGGGGGACAGCGAGGAGACGGTCGCCGTACGGCTGCCGGTGGTCCACGCCGGTGCCGGCGCCGACGAGGGGGCCGACGCCGAGGCCCCGATGACCACGTCCGAGTCGACCATGGTGCTGCCCCGGATGACCGACAAGGGCGCCTGGGGCGGGGAGGGCCGGCCGCAGACCGGCACCGGGCGCAAGGGCTCCACGTACCGCACCGGCGCGACGGACGGCACCAAGATCACTCTGCCGCAGCGGGAGGAGCAGGGGTGAGGCCCGGCCTCGCCGCCGGGCTGCTGGCCGCCGCCCTGCTGGCGACCGGCGGCTGCGCCGACGACGGCGGTGGGGACCTCCGCACCGGCCCGGTGGACCCCGGGCCCCGCCCCACGCTCAGCCCGAGCGCCAGCCCGGCCCTGCCGCCCGCCCCACTGGCCGGCCTGGGCAGCCCCGACAGTGTCGTCACCCGCCGGGCCGTTGCGGTGCCGGTGCGGGTCGGTACGGGCAGCCCGGCGCCCGCCGGGCTGGCCACCGCGGACCTGATCTACCAGGAGTACGCCGAGAGCGGCTCGCTGCACCTGCTCGCCGTCTACCAGTCCCGGGAGGCGGCGCGGATCGGGCCGGTGACGGAGATCCGGCCGGCGGACGTGAAGACACTGGCTATCTTCAACGCGTTCGTCGGGTACGGCGGCGCACCGGAGAGCTTCCTGACCCAGCTGGAGAACTCGAAGCTGCCCGCGGTCTCCCCGGCCCAGCGGGCCGACCTGTTCCCGGGCGGGTACACCTCGACGGGAGCGCTCTACCGGGCCGTCCCGGCCGGCGGCACGCCGCCGCCCGCCTTCGTCTACGCGGCCCAGGGCGAGCCGGTGGCCGACGCCGGGGCAAAGGTCGCACAGCGCCTGACGGTCACCGCGCCCGGCCGCCCGGCGCAGGTGTGGACCTACGACGAGCCGACCCGGACCTGGCGCAGCCAGCTCGGCGGGGTGACCGTGGCGGTCGCCTCGGTGGTCGTGCTGACCATGCCGTACAAGACCGTGTCCATCCGCCGGCCGGTTGCCCGGGACCTGCCCAGCGCCCAGGTGCTCGGGGAGGGTCCCGCGCTCGCCGTGTCCGGGTCGAGCGCCGCCACCGGCAGCTGGCGCAAGGGCGGGCTGCGCCAGATGTGCAACGTGGTGGACGGCTCCGGCTTCCCGGTCCGGCTGCAACCCGGCACCACCTGGGTGGTGTACGCGCCGACCGGCTCGACGGTGGTGGTGGCGTGACCGCGGTGCTCGGTCCGCCCCCGACACCGGTCGCCGCGCCCCGCAGCCCGGGGATGCCGCCGCGCCCACGCGGGCGGCGCGGCCGGTCGCCGCGGCTCCCGCCGGGCTGGCCGCTGGTGGCGCTGCTGCTGTGCTACCCGCTGTGGTGGGCTCTCGGGCTGCCCACGTTCATCTACGCGATCGCCGCCGTCCCGATGGCGTTCCACCTCTACCGGCGCGGGAACGTACGGGTGCCGCCGGGCTTCGGCCTGTGGCTGCTGCTGCTGGCGTGGGTGGCGCTGTCCGGCCTGATGCTGGGCCAGGTGGCTCCGGACACCATGGCGCCGCAGGGGTTCGGGCGGTTCATCGGCTACGGCACCCGGGTCATGAACTACACCGCCCTGACCGTGATCATGCTGTACGTGCTCAACCTGGAGGAGCACGAGCTGCCGAGGCTGCGGGTGGTACGGCTGCTCGGCGTGATGGGCCTGTTCACCGTCGTCGGCGGGTACGTGGGGGTGCTCTTCCCCGAGCTGTCGTTCAGCTCGCCGCTGAAGGAGCTGCTGCCGGCCTCCCTCACCACCGACCCGTTCGTGCAGCGCCTGCTCACCGTCGAGGTGGCCCAGGTGCAGGACGTGCTGGCCGGCGGCTCGGGCGAGCCGCGCCCGTCCGCCCCGTTCGAGTACACGAACACCTGGGGCGAGAACATGTGCATCCTGCTGGTCTGGCTGACTGTGGGATGGACCGTGCTGGGCCGGGGTGCCCGGCGGGTGACCGGCGTCGTGGTCCTGCTCGCCGCGGTGGTGCCGATCGTGCAGTCGCTCAACCGGGGCCTGTGGATCGGGCTCGGCATCGCCGCTGTCTACGTGGCCGTACGCCTGGCCTGGCGGGGCCGGTTCGCGCCGCTCGGCGGGCTGGCCGCGGCGGTGGGCCTGTTCGCGGTGCTGACCTTCGCCACCCCGCTGGGCACCGTGGTCTCCCAGCGCCTGGACAACGGGCACAGCGACGACATCCGGGCGACCCTGAACGCGGCCGCGGTGAAGGCCGCGGCCAGCTCCCCGATCCTCGGGTACGGCGCCAACCGGCCGTTGATCGGCAGCAGCCGGTCCATCGCGATCGGCAAGCGGGTGGACTGCCCGCAGTGCGGCAACCGGGAGATCGGCAGCGACGGCCAGCTGTGGCACCTGCTGATCGCGCAGGGGTTCGTCGGCGCGTTCGCCTACAGCGGGTTCTTCCTGTGGAACCTGTGGCGGTTCCGCCACGACCATACGCCGATCGGCATCGGCGGCAGCCTGGTGCTGATCCTCGTCCTGTTCTTCCAGTTCCTCTACGGCGCGCTGAACTCGACCCTGTGCTGGGCGCTCATCTCGGTTGCGCTGCTCGCCCGCAACGACCGCGAGCTGCGCCGGCAGCGGATGAGCCTGCTGGGCGCCGGTGGCTGGCCTGCGGGGAGCCCTGGGAGAGCCAATGGTTGACCGGCGTGGAGTCTTGCGGAGTGCCCATGGTGGATGAGCGCGCGGCGTACCTGCCCGAGCTGGCGGACCTGCTCTGGCCCGGGGACCGGGAAGCCGCCTACACCGTCGTGCCGTCGGCCGCCCGCCCCCGGCTGCTCGTGCCGGCCGGCGCGCCGCGGGCCGCCGCGGCGGCGGTGCGCTTCTCGGTCGAGGCGGCCACGCCGCGGGCGCGGCTGCGCCGGCGGCTCCTGTCGACCGTGTTCCGGCTGGGCGCTGGCGGGCTGGTGTGCCGCGACCGGCTGGCCGTGCGGCGGGGCACCGCCGGCCCGGCCGGGCTCGACACCCACCTGGCCCAGATCCTGGGGCGGCCGGTCCGGCTCAGCGTCCAGATCGGTCCACCGCGGGCCAACCGCAAGCCGGTGCTGGCCGTGCTGGCGCCGGACGGGGCGGTGCTCGGCTTCGCCAAGCTGGGCGTCAACGCGCTGACCCGTACCCTGGTCGACGCCGAGGCCGCGGCGCTGCACCGGCTCGCCAGCGCGGACCTGGGGCCCGTGGTCGTGCCGGCGGTGCGCCACCACGGTGCCTGGGGGCCGCACACGCTGCTGGTCCAGGAGGCCCTGCCGGTGTGGTTGCCCCGGGCGGCGGCGGGTGCGGCGGGCACCGAGGCTGCGGCGATGGTGGGGCTCGCCGGCTGCCTGGGCGTGCGCCGGGTCGCCTACCCCGGCAGCGGGTACGCCAAGCGGCTGGCCACAGCAGTGGAAGAGCTGCCCGCCGGCCCCGTTTCCGCCCGGCTCGCTGAGGCGTTGGACACGGTGGCCGGGCGGGGTGACGAGCTGCCGTTCGGCTGCTGGCACGGCGACTGGAACGGCGGCAACAGCGCGGTGCTCGCCGACGGGCGGGTGCTGGTGTGGGACTGGGAACGGTTCGACCCGGACGTCCCGGCCGGCTTCGACGCGCTCCACCTGGCGTTGCAGTCGGCGGTGACCCGGCGCGGCGTGCCACCGGCGCAGGCCGCGCGGGCGCTCTTCGCGCAGGGGCGCGAGCTGCTGGGCCCGTTCGGCGTGCCGGCGCAGGCGGTGGACCTGGCCGTCCGCCTCTACCTGGTCGAGCTGGGCGCCCGCTACCTGGCCGACCGGCAGGCCGAGGCCGGGGCGCGGCTGGGGCGCATCGATGAGTGGCTGCTACCGGTGTTGGAGGAGCGAGGACGTTGATGAGCGGGATGGCCAGGACCAGGGCGCGCCGGGCGGTGCGTACGGTGACCCGTACGGTGGGCCGGTGGACCGCTGGCGGGCGGCTGCGACCGGGCTTTCTCATCGTGGGCGCGCAGCGCTGCGGCACCACCTCGTTGTTCAAGACACTGTCCCAGCACCCGGCGGTGCTGCCGGCCGTGCTGCACAAGGGGGTCCACTACTTCGACACCGGGTACGACCGCGGCCTCGCCTGGTACTTCGGCCACTTCCCGACCGTGCGCGCGGCCGAGGCGGTGCACCGGCGGTACGGCGTACCGGCGGTCACCGGCGAGTCGAGCCCGTACTACATGTTCCACCCGCTGGCCCCGCAGCGGATCGCCACGGACCTGCCCGGCGTGCGGCTGCTGGCGCTGCTGCGCGACCCGGTCGACCGGGCCTACTCCGCGCACGCCCACGAGCTGGCGCGCGGCTACGAGACCGAGGACTTCGAGACCGCGCTCGCGCTGGAGCCGGAGCGCATCGCCGGGGAGCGGGAGCGGCTGGTCGCCGACCCGGGCTACGCCAGCCACCACTTCCAGCACAACGCCTACCTCACCCGCGGGCAGTACGTCGAGCAGCTGGAGCACCTGGCCGCTGTGTTCGGCCGGGAGCGGCTGCATGTGATCGACAGTGATGAGTTCTTCGCCGACCCCAGGCCAGCCTTTGACGCGGTGTGCGACTTCCTCGGGCTGCCGCACTGGCCCGACATCACCTTCGGCAAGCACAACGCGCGTGCCCGGTCCCCGATGACCCCCGAGCTTCGAGCGCGGTTGGCGGCCCACTTCGCGCCGTACGACGAGCGGCTGGCGGTGTGGTGGGGCCGGG
>Ga0075430_100000395_pt1 | contig 32228 bp, 27 predicted proteins | sample RhiMetdeltSRZDD4_FD_75294 | JGI IMG/M metagenome (GOLD analysis project Ga0075430, IMG submission 75294) | Populus rhizosphere microbial communities from Tennessee, USA - Rhizosphere MetaG P. deltoides SRZDD4 | ecosystem: Host-associated > Plants > Roots > Rhizosphere > Soil | place: USA... | reverse complement strand
TGTTCGGCATCGGCGAGATCCTGCTGACCATGGAGGAGGGCCTCCAGTTCAAGGGCAAGCGGGCCAATATCAATCCGCGCGTGGTGTTCCAGACCTGGCTCGAGCTGCCGCGTTACTGGGCGACCTCGATCCGTTCCTGCATCATCGGCTGCTGGATGGGCATCACGCCGGCCGGCGCGACGCCGGCCTCGTTCATGGCCTACGGCATCGCCAAGCGGGTGTCGCCGCGCGGCAAGAATTTCGGCAAGGGCGAGATCGAAGGCGTGGTGGCGCCCGAGACCGCGGCGCATGCGGCCGGCACCTCGGCGCTGCTGCCGATGCTCTCGCTCGGTGTGCCCGGCTCGCCGACCGCCGCGGTGCTGCTCGGCGGCCTGCTGATCTGGGGCCTGCAACCCGGGCCGCTGCTGTTCGTGGAGCAGAAGGAATTCGTCTGGGGCCTGATCGCCTCGATGTATCTCGGCAATATCGTCGGCCTGATCATCGTGCTGACCTGCGTGCCGCTCCTGGCGGCGATGCTGCGCATCCCGTTCCCGGTCATCGCGCCGATCATCCTCGTGCTATGCGCCATCGGCGCCTACACGGTGCACAACAATCCGTTCGACGTCGTGATGATGATGGTGTTCGGCGTGCTCGGCTATGTGCTGAAGAAATGCGACTACCCGCTTGCCCCGCTCGTATTGGCCTTGGTGCTCGGCGATAAGGCGGAAGAAGCGTTCCGGCAGGCGCTGCTCGGGTCGCAGGGTAGCGTCACGATATTCTGGTCGAACGGCCTGGTCGGCTCGATCATGCTGCTGGGGTTGATTGCGCTGTTCTGGCCGATCATTCAGAACGGTGTCGCGCGGCTCCGTCCGCACCCGGCGACCTGACCAGGGCGCCGGCCCTCGACCGCGACCGCTGGGCGGCGGCACATAACAACGAGGGTTTCCTCGTTTTTGTGATTGCGGCGGGCGAGGTATCTGGAATATTGTATGCCAGTAATCGGTGGTGATCCCATGAGTCCTAGCGATAGTGCCAGTCGCGAAAGTGATGAGGCGGCGGGCGTGCCGCTTCGCGTCGCGGTCGCGCCGATCGATACGCCGGCGAGCTTCAAGAACAAAGCCTATGCGGCGCTCAAGGACGTCATCGTTTCCATGGACGTCTATCACAGCCGCGCCGACATCAGGCTCGACGAGCGCAGGCTGGCGCGCGACTTCGGCATCAGCCGGACGCCGGTGCGCGAGGCGATGGCGCAGCTCGAGCGCGAGGGCTTCGTCCGTGCGGTGCCCCGTCGCGGCATCTACGTGGTGCGCAAGACCAAGGTCGAGGTGATCGAGATGATCACCGCCTGGGCCGCGCTCGAAAGCATGGCGGCCCGCCTCATCACCGAGAAAGCCGGCGAGAACGACGTCGCTTCGCTGCGGCGCATGTTCACCAATTTCGAGAACGGCCAGGTACGCGCCCATCTCGACGAATATTCGGAAGCCAACATCGAGTTCCACCAGACCATCATCCGCATGAGCGCCAACGGCGTGCTCATCGATCTGGCGGCGAACCTGTTCACCCACATGCGCATGATCCGGCGCAAGACCATCGGCGAGAAGGACCGCGCCGACCGTTCGATCCGCGATCACATGCACATCATCGAAGCGCTCGAAGCGCGCGACACCGCGCGTGCCGAAACCCTCGTTCGCGATCACGCGCTCGGCCTCGCCGAGCACGTTGCCAAATACGCCGACTATCTCGATTGAAAAGAATAAACGGGAGACCTTCATGGCCGACGCAGCAGTAAAGTCGAAAGCGCCGGAGTCCGCGGCCGAGCCGGAGCGTGAACTGACGGATGGCTTTCATCTGATCATCGACGCGCTGAAGCTCAACGGCCTCACCACGATCTATGGCGTGCCCGGCATCCCGATCACTGATTTCGGGCGCATGGCGCAGGCCGAGGGCATCCGCGTGCTCTCGTTCCGCCACGAGCAGAACGCCGGCTACGCCGCCGCGATCGCCGGCTTTCTCACCAAGAAGCCCGGCGTCTGCCTGACGGTGTCGGCACCCGGCTTCCTCAACGGGCTCACGGCGCTGGCCCACGCCACCACCAACTGCTTCCCGATGATCCTGATCTCGGGCTCGTCTGAGCGCGAGATCGTCGACCTGCAGCAGGGCGACTACGAGGAGATGGATCAGCTCGCGATCGCCAAGCCGCTCTGCAAGGCGGCGTTCCGCGTGCTGCATGCCGCCGACATCGGCATCGGCGTGGCGCGCGCGATCCGCGCGGCGGTGTCGGGCCGTCCCGGCGGCGTCTATCTCGACCTGCCGGCCAAGCTGTTCGGCCAGGTGATCGATGCGGCTGCCGGCGCGAAGTCGCTGGTCAAGGTGATCGACCCGGCGCCGGCGCAGATCCCGGCGTCGAACGCGGTCAAGCGCGCGCTCGACGTACTCAAGACCGCCAAGCGGCCGTTGATCATTCTCGGCAAGGGTGCCGCCTATGCCCAGGCCGACGACGCGATCCGCGCGTTCGTCGAAAAATCCGGCGTGCCGTTCCTGCCGATGAGCATGGCCAAGGGTCTGTTGCCGGACCTGCATCCGCAATGCGCGGGCGCCGCGCGCTCGACCGTGCTGAAGGATTCCGACGTCGTGTTGCTGATCGGCGCCCGGCTGAACTGGCTGCTCTCGCACGGCAAGGGCAAGGCCTGGGGCGAGCCGAACACGAAGAAGTTCATCCAGATCGATATCGAGCCCAAGGAGATGGACTCGAACATCGAGATCGCCGCGCCGCTGGTCGGTGACATCGGCTCCTGCGTCGGGGCTCTGCTTGAGGCGATGGGCGGCAATTGGCCGGCGCCGCCCGCCGACTGGACCAACGCGGTGACGTCGAAGCGCGAAGAGAACATCGCCAAGATGGCGCCTCGGCTGATGAACAACAACGTGCCGATGGATTACCACGGCGCGCTCGGCGTGCTGCGCACCATCATCAAGGAGCGGCCGGACGCGATCCTGGTCAACGAAGGCGCCAACACGCTCGATCTCGCGCGCGGCATCATCGACATGTACAAGCCGCGCAAGCGGCTCGACGTCGGCACCTGGGGCATTATGGGCATCGGCATGGGCCAGGCGATCGCCGCCGCGGTCGAGACCGGCAAGCCGGTGCTCGCGGTCGAAGGCGACTCGGCGTTCGGCTTCTCCGGCATGGAGGTGGAGACGATCTGCCGCTACAACCTGCCGGTCTGCATCGTCATCTTCAACAATGACGGCATCTATCGCGGCACCGACGTCAACAAGGTGAGCGCCGATCCGGCGCCGACCGTGTTCGTCAAGGGCGCGCGCTACGACAAGATGATGGAGGCCTTCGGTGGCGTCGGCGTCAATGCGACTTCGCCGGACGAGCTCAAGCGCGCCGTGAACGAGGCGATGGATTCGGGCAAGCCGACACTGATCAACGCGGTGATCGATCCGGGCGCTGGCAGCGAGAGCGGCCGCATCGGCAACCTCAACCCGCAAAGCGCACTGCGGAAGAAATAAGTCGGCCGGAAGCGGCGGCGACGGCCACGAGACAATAGGGGACGACAATGGCAAAGAAATCGAAAGTGAAAGCCAAGGCGAAAGCGAAGTCCACCAAGAAGGTGGCATCGCGTGCCAAGGCCAAGGTGGCGGCTGCGAAGCCGAAGAAGAGCGCGGTGAAGAAGGCCGCGGTCACGTCGAACGTGCGCAGCATCACCAAGGCGGTGAAGCCGGCGGCCAAGTCGGCGAAGACCAACGGCGCGGCGAACGGGCTGCCGAAGCCTTCGAGCAAGCCCTGGGGCCAGGCCGGCAAGGCGCTCGACGGCGTGAAGGTGCTCGACTTCACCCACGTGCAGTCGGGACCGACCTGCACGCAGCTGCTCGGCTACATGGGCGCAGACTGCATCAAGGTGGAACGTCCCGGCGTCGGCGACATCACGCGCGGCCAGCTCCGCGACGTGAAGGGGCAGGACAGCCTGTATTTCACGATGCTCAACGCCAACAAGCGCTCGATCACCATCGATTCCAAGAATCCCAAGGGCAAGGAAATCCTCGAGCGGTTGATCAAGCACTGCGACGTGCTGGTCGAGAATTTCGCGCCCGGCGCGCTCGATCGCATGGGCCTGACCTGGGACTACATCCACAAGACCAACCCGCGCATGATCGTCGCGTCGGTGAAGGGCTTCGGCCCCGGCCCCTACGAAGACTGCAAGGTCTACGAGAACGTCGCGCAATGCGCGGGCGGCGCCGCCTCCACCACCGGCTTCCGTGACGGCCCGCCGCTCGTCACCGGCGCGCAGATCGGCGATAGCGGCACCGGCCTGCATCTCGCGTTGGGCATCGTGGCCGCGCTCTATCAGCGCCAGCGCACCGGCCGCGGCCAGAAGGTACTGTGCGCGATGCAGGACGGCGTGCTGAACCTCGCGCGCGTAAAACTGCGCGACCAGCAGCGGCTGGCGCATGGTCCGCTCAGCGAATACAGCCAGTTCGGCGAGGGCGTTGCCTTCGGCAAGGCGGTGCCGCGCGCCGGCAACGATTCCGGCGGCGGACAGCCCGGCTGGATCCTGAAGTGCAAGGGCTGGGAGAACGATCCCGACGCCTACATCTACTTCATCACTCAGGCGCCGGTGTGGGGTCCGATCTGCGACCTGATCGGCAAGCCCGAGTGGAAGACCGATCCCGACTACGCCACGCCGCCGGCGCGCTTGCCGCGGCTGCGCCACATCTTCGATACGATCGAGGAGTGGACCAAGACCAAGACCAAGTTCGAGGTCATGAACACCTGCAACGAGCACGACATTCCGGTCGGCCCGATCCTGTCGATGAAGGAGATCGCCGAAGAACAGTCGCTGCGCGACACCGGCACGGTGGTCGAGGTCGATCATCCGGGCCGCGGCAAGTATCTCACCGTCGGCAATCCGGTGAAGATGTCGGACTCGATCACCGAGGTGAAGCGCTCGCCGCTGCTCGGCGAGCACACCGAGGAGATCTTGACCAAGGTGCTCGGCTATTCCGCGAAGGAACTCGCGGAGATCAAGACGTCAGGCGCGATCACGCCGCCGGAGAAGCCGGCCAAGGCCGAGGCGGCGTAACGAGGCAGATGAGGTGCCAACCCTCCCCCTTGTGGGGAGGGGGCGGGGGTGGGGGTCGAGCGAGGCGCACTATTTGGTGCCATACGCGCCACCCCTCCCTAACCCTCCCCCGCAAGGGGGGAGGGAACACGGTCGGAGTTCGGGGAGGGAGTTGCGAATGCGTATCGTCGTTCACGGCCAGCAGGCGTTTGGAAAGGCCGTGCTGGAGGCGCTGCTCAAGCGCGGTGACAATGTCGTCGCGGTGTATGTCGCGCCGGAGAAGCCGGGCCAGAAGGCCGACCCGCTGAAGGAAGCGGCGCTCGCCGCCAACCTGCCGGTCTATCAGCCCGAGTCCTACCGCAAGCCGGAAGTGGCGGAACAGTTCAAGGCGCTCAAGCCCGACCTGCAGGTCATGGCCTTCGTCACGCTGTTCGTGCCGGAGGAATTCCTCAACATCCCGACCCACGGATCGATCCAGTATCACCCGTCGCTGCTGCCGGCCTATCGCGGCGCCAGCGCCATCAACTGGCCGATCATCCTCGGCGAGAAGGAAACCGGGCTGTCGATCTTCTGGCCCGACAACGGCCTCGATACCGGTGCCGTGCTGCTGCAGAAGAAGACGCCGATCGGTCCCAAGGACACGCTCGGCACCGTCTATTTCGATCGCCTGTTCCCGATGGGCGTCGAGGCGATGCTGGAGTCGGTCGACCTCGTGAAGGCCGGCAAGGCGCCGCGCATCAAGCAGGACGAGAGCCTCGCCACCTACGAAGGCCGCGCCACCGCCGATATCGCCAAGATCGACTGGGGCAAGTCCTGGCGTCAGATCGATCCGCTGATCCGCGGCTGCAATCCCGCGCCGGGCGCGTGGACGACGCTCGACGGCAAGACGGTCAAGATCTTCGACGCCACGCCGATCCCGGCGAAAGACCCGAAGGGCATCGGCGGCAAATACGGCGAGATCGTCGCGATCGACGCCGACGGCATCACCGTGGTCTGTCCCGACGGCCGCATCAAGATCACGCGCGTGCAGGCCGACGGCCCGAAAGTCGGCGCCGGCGAATGGGCCAAGGCCGCCAACCTCGCCGTCGGCGCGCGCTTCTCCTGATGCGCCTGCCGATCTCCCAATGACGAACGCCTAATTCCTCTTTCACCGGATCACCCGCCATGCCCGCTTCTCAGCACCAATCGCCGAAATCCGACATCGAGATTGCCCAGGCCGCCAAGATGCGGCCGATCATGGACATCGCCCGCGAGAAGCTCGGTATCGCGCCGGAGAACCTCGACCCCTATGGCCACTACAAGGCCAAGGTATCGATGGACTACATCAAGTCGCTGCAGTCGAAGCCGAACGGCAAGCTGATCCTGGTCACAGCGATCACGCCGACGCCGGCAGGCGAGGGCAAGACCACCACCACGGTCGGCCTCACCGATGCGCTCAATCACATCGGCAAGAAGGCGATGATGTGCCTGCGCGAACCGTCGCTCGGGCCGTCGTTCGGCATGAAGGGCGGCGCGGCCGGCGGCGGCTATGCGCAGGTCGTGCCGATGGAAGACATCAACCTGCACTTCACTGGCGACTTCCACGCCATCACGTCGGCGCATAACCTGCTTTCGGCGCTGATCGACAACCACATCTACTGGGGCAACGAAGCGGGCATCGACAGCCGGCGCGTCACCTGGCGTCGGGTGATGGACATGAACGACCGCGCGCTGCGCGAGATCGTCTGCTCGCTCGGCGGCGTCGCCAACGGCTTCCCGCGCGAGGCGGGCTTCGACATCACCGTCGCCTCCGAGGTGATGGCGATCTTCTGCCTGGCCAGCAACCTCAATGATCTGAAGGAGCGGCTCGGCAACATCATCATCGCCTATACCCGCGACCGGAAGCCGGTGCGCGCGCGCGATATCAAGGCGCACGGCGCCATGACCGTGCTGCTCAAGGACGCGCTGTCGCCGAACCTGGTGCAGACGCTGGAAGGCACGCCGGCCTTCATCCATGGCGGGCCCTTCGCCAACATCGCCCACGGCTGCAACTCGGTGCTCGCGACCACCACCGCGCTCAAGCTTGCCGATTACGTCGTGACCGAAGCCGGCTTCGGCGCCGATCTCGGCGGCGAGAAGTTTCTCGACATCAAGATGCGCAAGACCGGCCTGCAGCCGGATTGCGCGGTGATCGTCGCGACGATCCGCGCGCTGAAGATGCACGGCGGCGTGAAGAAGGAAGATCTCAAGAAGGAAGACCTCAAGGCGCTGGAAGCCGGCATGGCCAACCTCGAGCGTCACGTGCAGAACATCCAGAAGTTCGGCATCCCGGCGGTGGTCTCGATCAACCGCTTCTCCGCCGACACCGACGCCGAGATCGCGCTGGTCAAGGAAAAGTGCAAGGCGCTCGGCGTCGAGGCGCTGATGGCCGACCACTGGGCGATGGGCGGCGCAGGTGCGGCCGACGTAGCGCGCGCCGTGGTCAAGGTATGCGACGCCGGCACGGCCAAGCTGAAGCTGCTCTATCCTGACGATATGCCGCTGTTCGAGAAGATCCGCACCATCGCCAAGGAAATCTACCGCGCCAAGGACGCGACCGCCGACAAGACGGTGCGCGACCAGCTCGCGAATTTCGAGGCCATGGGCTTCGGCAAGGCGCCGGTCTGCATCGCCAAGACGCAGTATTCGTTCTCGACCAACGGCGACCTCAAGGGCGCGCCGACCGATCACATCATCAATGTGCGCGAGGTGCGGCTCTCCGCCGGCGCCGAGTTCGTGGTGGCGATCTGCGGTGAGATCATGACCATGCCGGGCCTGCCGCGCGTGCCGTCCGCGGACTCGATCGACATCGGCCCGGACGGGAAGATCGTCGGGCTGTTCTAGCCTGAGTTCAGACCTCATGGTGAGGAGCGCCGTGTAACGGCGCTTCTCGAACCATGGCCACGCATCCGGGCCGCCTCATCCTTCGAGACGCGCCCACGGCGCGTCGGAGGCGGGCGTAGGCATGTTTATGGGCGCTCCTCAGGATGAGGGCGGAGCGGGATTTCCGCGTATCGCGGCGCCAATTAGTCCAAATTGATCTCGTTGTAGATCGCGAGGTTTAACGTGACGCCGCCGGCGCGAACGGGCGACGATAGACCCGCGGGCCCCCTAGTTCGAAATGTTTCCACTGTGACCGATTAGGCACAGCCAAAGCCACGGCTGGTCTGTACAAATGAACAGTCGGTGGGGTGGATCTGGGGGATTCGTCATGAGGGAATTGCTTCTCGCGGCAGCTACCGCGGTTTCCATCGCTGCTCCGGCGCAGGCGGCGGATATGCCCGTCAAAGCCCGGCCGATCGCGGTGGAAACGGTCTGGAACTGGACCGGCTTCTATGTCGGCGGGACCGCCGGCGGTGGTCGGGGACGTCCTCACCATGAGGACGTCGGAAACCCTGCTTTCGCTTCGACGACATTTACGATGAGCGGTGCGGTCGCCGGCGGCACAGTCGGATTCAACTACCAGCTCAACCGACTCGTCCTTGGCGTCGAGGCGGACGGATCGTGGGCGAATATCAAGGGCTCGGGTCCCGACAGTCCCAATTACAATTGCGATGTCGTATGTCGTACTGAAATACGGTCGTTCTACACGGCGCGGGGGCGCGTTGGCGTCACGTTGTATGACCGCATCTTGGCCTACGGCACGGCCGGCGCCGCCTGGTCCAAGATTTTCGGCGGCGACGGGTTTTCCACCGTTGGCACCGCTACGAAGAGTGGCTGGACTGCCGGCGGCGGCCTCGAGTTTGCCGCAACGCAAAATCTGTCGTTCAAGGCAGAATATCTGCACGTCCGAGTGTCCAACTTCCACATCAATCCTTTTGGTGGATGCGACTCCTGCTCCACGGTCAATAACGACTACGATGTGTTTCGCCTTGGCATCAACTACCGTTTCTGGGGCGGCGGCCCGGTCGTCGCCCGCTACTGAACGTGCTCCAGCTCAATCCAGATTGATCTCGTTGTAGATCGCCGGATTCAACGTGACGCCGCCCGGCGCGAACGGGGGGGCGTACGTCATCAGCATCGTCAAACAGATTCCGGTCGCGGTGGCGAAGATGGTGAGCGTTGTTGCCATCGCCCGCGGCCGGCGTGGATCAGGCCGGTGGTCAGGATGATCAGTCCGGCGAGGACGAAGGGATCGCCACCCATTGGATATCGCCGATCTCGACGTAGCTGATCCGGATGCGATTGACGCGCGCATCGTATGATTCGGCGAGTGCGTCGAGCGCGCGTCTTTGCGCCAGTTGCTGCTGCGGTTGCGCCGGCGTGAACGATAGCAGCGCGGCCACGGCGTTGGTCAGCCCGACCGGGTCGACCCGCATGCTGGCCTCGAACCGGCCCATCGCCGGCCAATCCTGGGTCTCGATGAAATCGATGTGCTGCTTGAGCCCGGCGCGCACTTTGCCGGCGACATCGGCAGGCAGCGACCGCGTGAGCAAGGCGGCCTCGTTCAGCTTGCTGATTTCGCGACCCACCTGCTGTTGCGCCTGACTGACATTGTCCCAGACGCGGGCGGCGAGAAATGCGATCAACAAGCCTAAGATCACCGCGAGCGGGGTCAGCGTCACCGGCGAGATCGTTTTGAGCTCTTCGGCAATGGGGCGCCGTGACAGGGTCGTCACCACCCAGAACACGAGGGCGGCAAACGCATAGGTCAACAGCAGGACGATGACGGCGATGCCGAGCGTTGATTGGGCTTCAATCCAATAGATTGTTGCGTGCATCGGTGCGGCAATCCTCTTTCAGGCCCGCCTCTGTGCCGGCGGCGTGTCGATAAAGAATCACTTCGGCGAATCCCGATAGCGAATCGCGCCCGTGCCGGTTTGGTGCCGCTGGCAATTCTCGCTTCTTGGGATGAAGTGCCGCGCGCGGCGTGCGCTCAGGGGCGTTCCACTCGGGCTTTGCGCTCGCTACACTGGCGCCCAAAAGGGTCAAAGGGAGGTCTCATGCGCACGCGTTTCGCGGCTCTCGCCGTCATTCTTCCCCTGCTGTCCAATGCGGCGTTCGCGCAATCCTCCTATCCCAACAAGCCGGTCCGTATCGTCGTGCCGTATGCGGCGGGCGGCTCGGTCGATCCCATTGCACGCTTGGTTGCCGACCGGCTGTCGCGGTCCTTAGGGCAGAGCGTGTTCGTCGAGAACCGGCCCGGCGCCGGCGGCAATATCGGCATCGAGGCGGTGGTACGCGGCGCCCACGACGGCTACACGCTGCTGGCGACGCCGTCGGGCATTGCGGTCAATCCATCGGTCTACAGCAAGGTGCCCTACAATCTCGACAAGGATCTCACGCCGATTGCGTTGGTCAATCGCAACGCCATGATCGCGCTGGTGAGCCCGAAGTCCGGCATCAACAGCCTCGCTGACCTGGTCGCGCGCGCCAAGGAGAAGCCGGGCGCGCTGAACTACGCGATCTCCGCCAACGGGACGCTGGACCATCTGGTCAGTGAACACCTGCGCGTCTCGACCGGCGTCGACATGGTCCGGATCAACTACGGCGGCGTGCCGAAGGGCATCACCGCGCTGATGGCGGGCGAGGTCCAGGTGATGGTGGCGTCGGTGGTGTCGGCATCGGCGTTTTTGAACTCCGGGCAGCTCAAGGCGATCGCGGTGACGTCGGCGCAGCGGCTGGCACTTGCTCCCGAGGCCCCCACCATGACCGAGCTCGGCTACAAGAATTTCGTCATGTATGGCTGGGCGATGCTGTTCGCGCCAAGCGGCGTGCCGGCCGATATCGTCGTCAGGTTGCACGACGAAACCAGGAAAGTAGTGGCGGCGCCCGACGTGACCAAGATCATCACCGACACCGGCAGCGAGGTGCAGTCGCTCACCCTCGACGAGCTCAAGGCCTATCTGCGCCAGGAAGCGGCGCTGTTTTCCGGTATCGCCAAAGCGAGCAACACGCGCATCGATTGATTGAGCGGGGAGCGCCCGGTATCGCCCTACGGACGATCGGGCTGTGAATAGCGCAAATTTACGCCACAGATTCGCAATGGATATGTCGTACAAGACTGCTTGAAACACGGGCCCGCGAACGTCGGCACGCGGGCCGAGGACAAAAGCCGACACACCTTTCCAATTCCACTCGCTCAAACATCGATGGTGTCGCTCATGTTGACCGTTCTCGGTCGGCTCGCCGCAGCCGTATGCGTTGCCATGACTCTGGCAACGACCGCATTCGCCCAAACCGAGCCGCGCGAGATCACGGTCGCGACGCGTGTGCTGCCGCCGCTGGTGGTGGAGCAGAAAGGTGCGCTGACCGGCTTCAGCATCGAGCTGTGGAACGCGATTGCCGCGCGTTTAAAACTCAAGACCAGCTATGTGCCGGCGCCCAACGTCGGCGCGCTGCTCGAAGAGGTTCGATCGAACAGGGCCGAGATCGGCGTCGCCGCAATCTCGATCACGGCGGCGCGCGAGGTCGAGTTCGAGTTTTCGCAGCCGATCCTCAATGCCGGGCTGCAGATCATGATCCGCGGCAGCAAGGACGGCGATTCACATCCGCTGTCCGATCTGCTCGGGCTCTTGTTCTCCAAGACCAGTCTTGTTTGGCTCGGCATCGCACTGCTGCTGATTCTGGTCCCGTCGCACATCATCTGGTTTCTGGAGCGGCGCCACCCCAGCGGTATCATTCCGAGCGACAAGTATTTTCCGGGCATCTTCTATGCGATGCACTGGTCGGCGGCGACGCTCGCCACCCAGGCGGAAAACCAGCCGCGCCAGTGGCTGGCACGGATCGTCTCGGTATTCTGGATGTTTACCGGCATCGTGTTCGTCGCGCTTTATACCGCGCAGCTCACGGCAACCTTGACCGTCCAGCAGATCCAGGGCGGCATCACCGGACCCGACGACCTCGCCGGCCGCAAGGTCGCGACCACGCGCGGCAGCACCGCCGCCAATTTTGTGCGCGATCTGCGCGCGCAGGTGGTCGAGGTCGAGCGTATCGACGAAGCCTACAAGGCGCTCAACGATCGCGAGGTCGACGCCGTGGTTTTCGATTCGCCGGTGCTGCTCTATTACGCGGCCAATGAGGGCAAGGGCCGCGTCATGTTGGTGGGCACGCCGTTCCGCAAGGAGGACTACGGCATCATCTTCCGGCCCGGCAATCCGCTGCGCCGGCAGGTCAATGCGACGCTGCTGCAATTGCGCGAAGACGGCACCTATCAGCAGCTCTACGACAAGTGGTTCACCGCCCGATAGCGGCGCTGACTGCGCGGAAAAGCCCGGCCGCCATGCCAAGCGAGCGTTTGGCGGCCGGGCTTTCGTTTGCTAGGGACGGTGCATGCTCCAGACCGCCGGTTCGCCTGCCCGTCCGCACATCCCGCCCCTGATCAAGCGCAACACCACCCTGGTTGCGCTCTCGCAGTCGTTCAGCGGCGCCGGCATGCCGCTCGCCTATGGCATCGGGCCGCTGATGGTGGTCGCCATTACCGGTTCGGCGAGCCTTGCGGGGCTTTCGGTCGGCTTGTTCGGCCTGAGCCGGTTCCTGGTGTCGTATCCGGTCGGCAAGGTCACCGACGCCTATGGCCGCAAGCCCGGCATCCAGCTCGGGCTGGCGATTGCGCTGATCGGCGCGCTGACGGTCGCCTGGTCGATGAGCCTGAAGAGCATCGTGGTGCTCACCGCCGGCCTGCTCATTTTCGGAATGGGTATGGCTGCCGCGCACCAGCTCCGCGTCGCCGTCACCGACATGTTTCCGCCGTCCTTGCGCGCCGAGGCGCTTGGCTATCTCGCGCTTGGCTCGATGGCTGGCCTCGCGCTCAGCCCGATCCTGGTGGGGACCGCCGAGCACATCGCACCCGGTGTCGACCAAGATCCGCTGGCGCTGCCGTGGCTGATGCTGCCGATCCTGATCGTCACCGGCATGGTGCTGGTGACCTTCGTTCGTCCCGACCCGAAGGAGATCGGCCAGAACCTCGCGCAGTATTTCCCCGGAATCGCGCCGCCGCGCACGGCGGAAAAAGGCGCAGCGACGTTCAGCGTGATGAGCATGTTGCGGCGCGCGCCGATCCGGCGCGCGATCGTCGCCAACGCCGCCGGGCAAGGCAACATGGCGATCGTGATGGTGCTGACCTCGCTGGTGCTGCATCACCACGGCCATTCGCTGACGTCGATCGCCTTCTCGCACATGTTCCACACGATCGGCATGTTCGGCTTCACCATCCCGCTCGGCCGGCTCGCCGACCGCGTCGGGCGTGAGCAGGTGATGTATCCGGGCGTCGCGATCGCGCTCATCGGCGCGGTGCTGGTCGCCTTCACCGGCGCGTTCTGGTCGGTCACGCTCGGGACCTTTCTGGTCGGGCTCGGCTGGGCGGCCGCCAATGTCGCCTCGACCGCGCTGATCGCGGACCTGACGGAGACGCATGAACGCGGCCGCGCCATCGGCGTCAGCGACAGCGGCGCCGGGATCAGTTCCGTCATTGCGGCGCTGGTGACCGGGCCGCTGGTGCAATGGAGCGGCTTGCCGGCGGCCGGGCTGGTCGCCGTCGCGTTCGCGGTGGTGCCGCTGACGATGCTGGCAGCGCACCGGCTTCGCGGATAGCGCGGCGCGGCGCCGTCTCGTACAATCGGAACGGCGAGAGGTCAGACTGGAGCCTGCCATGGACGTGACTGTCAGCGAGGTCGGCCCGCGCGATGGGCTCCAGAGCATCAAGCGCACGCTGCCGACCGCGGACAAGCTCCGCTGGATCGCTGCGCTGGCGCAGGCGGGGTTGCGCGAGATCGAGGTCGGCTCGTTCGTCTCTCCCAAGGTGCTGCCGCAGATGGCCGACTGCGCCGAGGTGGTCGCGCAGGCGCGCACGATCCCAAATCTGCGCGTGGTCGCGCTGGTGCCGAACCTGCGCTACGCGACCATGGCGTTCGAGGCCGGCACCCATGTCGTCACCATTCCTGTATCAGTGAGCGAGCCGCACTCGATCGCCAACATCCGCAAGAACCATCCGGAGATCATCGCCGAGGTCGCGGCGATCGTCGCGCTGCGTCGCGAGCGCTTTCCGGACATCAGGGTCGAGACTTCTCTCTCTACTGCCTTCGGCTGCACCATCCAGGGCATCGTGCCCGAAGACGATGTGCTGCGCATGGCGGCGTCGATGGTCGAAGCCGGCTCCGACACCATCAACCTCGCCGACACCGTCGGCTACGCTAATCCCGCGCAGGTGAAGCGCCTGTTCACGCGCTTGCGCGCCGAGGTCGGCGATAAGACCGGCGGCGCGCATCTGCACAACACGCGCGGGCAAGGCCTCGCCAACGTGGTGGCCGCGCTCGATGCCGGCATCACCACCTTCGATTCCTCCCAAGGCGGTATCGGCGGCTGTCCCTACGCGCCGGGCGCGACCGGCAACATCGTCACCGAGGATCTGGTGTTCCTGCTCGAATCGATGGGGCTCGACACCGGCATCGATCTCGACCGGCTGATCGCGGCGCGCGCGATCCTCGCCGAAGCCCTGCCGGGCGAGGCGCTGTACGGCCATGTGCCGGCCGCTGGTCTGCCGAAGGGCTTCACGCCCGCAGCTCATGTAGCTGGGAGAATGGCATGAGGCTTCCGCTTGCGGGCATCCGCGTTGTCGAGTTCTCGCACATGGTGATGGGCCCGAGCTGCGGGCTCATCCTCGGCGACCTCGGCGCCGACGTGATCAAGGTCGAGCCGGTGGGCGAGGGCGACAACACGCGCCGGCTGCCGGGTTCCGGCGCCGGGTTCTTCGCGGCGTTCAACCGCAACAAGCAAAGCCTCGCGCTCGACATCAAGGCGCCGAAGGGGTTGGCGTTCGCCAAGAAACTGATCGCGCGCTCCGATGCGCTGATCGAGAATTTCCGTCCCGGGGGCCTCGACGCACTGGGGCTGGGCTACGACGCGCTCAGCATCGACAACCCGGGCCTCATCTATTGTTCGCTCAAGGGCTTCCTCGCCGGTCCCTACGAGCATCGCCCAGCGCTCGACGAAACCGTGCAGATGATGGGCGGGCTCGCCTACATGACCGGGCCGCCAGGACGGCCGTTGCGCGCGGGCGCTTCCGTCAACGACATTATGGGCGGCATGTTCGCTGTCATCGGCATCATGAGCGCGCTGATGGAACGTACGCATACCGGCCGCGGCCAGCGCATCCGCAGCGCGTTGTTCGAGAACAACGCATTTCTGGTTTCGCAGCATATGGCGCAGTTCGCCGTCAGCGGCAAAGCGGCGGCGCCGATGCCGGCGCGCATCTCGTCGTGGGGTATCTACGACGTGTTCGACACCGTCGACCAGAGCCAGATCTTCATCGCCTGCGTCACCGATACGCAGTGGCGTGCGTTCTGCGAGGCGTTCAGCCTTCCGGACCTTGCGGCCGACGACACGCTCGCGACCAACCTGCTGCGCGTCGCCGCGCGCGAGCGCTTGCTGCCGCGGTTGGCCGAAGTGTTCGGCAAGCTGACGCGGGACGAGATTGCGCGCATCTGCGAGGGCGCCGCCGTCGGCTACGCGCCGATCACGCGGCCGGATGAACTGTTCGACGATCCGCAATTGAAGCAACCCGGCGCGATGGTCGATGTGACGCTGGCGGACGGGCGGATCATGCCGATTCCGGCGCTGCCGCTGGAAATGAATGGTGAGCGGTTCGGCATGCGCCGCGACATTCCACGCGCCGGCGAGCATTCAAGCGCGATCGCCGCCGAGCTCGGCTGCACCGAGGACGAAATCCGCGTGCTGGTCGAGGAAGGCGTGCTTGGGGTGGGCGCTGTGCCGTCCCGGACGCAGGACGCTGCCGAATCCGCTTCGGCCTGAGGGCGGCCCTCAAGAAGTTAAGTAATAATTAAGGTGGAACGACTTAGGCTACGCGGAATTTGAGAGATTGCCATGCGTATTGTGCTGGTCGATCCAAGCCGCGCCGTTCAGCGAGCCATGATGTTGCTGATCGAACAGGGCGACCACGAGGTGGTCCCCTTCGCCGACGGGATGGAGGCGCTTGCCTGCATCACGCAGGATCGCGACGTCCGCACGCTCATCACCAGCACGCAGCCCCTTAGCATCACAGGAATTGAACTCTGCGCCGCCGCTCGGAGATTGAGCGGCAGCCGCCGGGCGCTGCACGTGATCTTGATGTCGTCGACCGACGACTACTACTTGGCGGTCACCGCGCTCGACAACGGCGCCGACGATTTCATCCACAAGCCGCCCAATCCCGATGAACTGCGTGCGCGGCTGCGGCTCGCGGATCGCGTGACGTCGATGAAGCAGCAGCTAATTCAGTACGCGACCACGGATTCGCTGACCGGCTTGAACAACCGTCGGGCATTTTTCGATGGTGCTGCGGAGTTGCGCCGCGCCACGTCCGGCAAGCAGCCGCTTTCGGTCATCATGTTTGATATCGACCACTTCAAGCGGATCAACGACACCTACGGGCACGACATCGGCGATCGGGTTCTGGCCGCCGTCGGTGGCGAGGCGAAGATAGCCGATGGCATCACCGGCCGCCTCGGCGGCGAAGAATTCTGCGTGCTCACCGATGGCGGCGTCACGGACGCCGTGGATGCCGCCGGCGAATTGCAGCGCTCGATCCGCGCCCTGCGTTTCCACCACGATGGTCAGTCGTTCGGCGTCACTTGCAGCTTTGGCGTTGCCGAATGGGAAGAGCAGGACACGATCGACCTGCTGATGCGCCGCGCCGACATGGCGATGTATGAAGCCAAGAAGTCCGGCCGCGATCGCATCGTGGCGTCGGATACCTTCGTGCTCACGGCGGGCCACGACGAGTGGGCCGGCGCCGTACGGACGGCGGTCAGGCAGGTCTAGGCCGGCCTACTTCTTCAGCCCGATCACGCTCATCAGGTTGGCAAGATAGGCGTCCTCTTTGGCGATCAGCGCCCCGAACTGACCCGACGGCAGGAAGGCGGGGCGCGCCCCGAGCCGCTCGCTGGCCTGCACGAATTCCTTGCTGGTGACAGTGTTGCGGATCGCAAGCTCGAGCGCGGCGACCGTCGCCACCGGCGTGCCGGTCGGCACCGCGATGCCGCGCCAGGCTTCCAGCGTGACGTCGAAGCCCTGTTCGCGCGCCGTCGGCACATCGGGGAAGGCGGGATCGCGGCTCGCGACCATCGCCGCCAGGAAGCGCACCTGCCCGCTTTTGGCGTATTGGGCGAGCGCGGCGGGAAGCTGCACCACCGCGTCGACCTGGCCGCCGAGCAGGCTCGGCACCACCTGGGCGGCGGCGAACGGCACGTCCACCACCTGCGCCCCGGCCGGCTGGAACAGCGCGACCGATGAAATGTGCGTGTGGCTGCCGACGCCGGAATTGCCGACGGTGATCGCCTTCGGGCGCGATTTGCCGAAGGCGATCAGATCCTTGAGCGTCTTCCATTTCGAGTCGCTCTTGACCGCGACCACCGGTGACTCGACCAGCACCTGCGCGACAGCCACGAACGACTTGTAGTCGAACGCCAGCGTGCCGGAGTGGAAGGTGGTCGAGATCGAATTCGAATTCCAGACCAGTGAGGTGCCGTCCGGCTTCTGCGCGGCGACGTGGCGGTAGCCGATCGCGCCGCCGGCGCCGGGACGGTTCACCACGATGACGTTGGTGCCCAGCTCTTTGCTGATGCCGTCGGCCAGGAGCCGTGCCGTGATGTCGGCCGACGAGCCGGCCGGGAACAGCACCGTGATTTCGATCGTGGGCTTGTGCGCGAACGGGTTTGGCGGCGCCTTCTCGGCCGCGGCAATGCTAGCCAGCGTGAACAGTCCGATCAGCGATACCAGGAATCGTTTCACTACCCGTTTCATGGCGCACCTTTTGGTTCAATCGTTGCGCAGGATCTCCTCGACCGCGACGCGGCGGCCCTCGCGTGCGGAAACGATGCCGGCGCGCACGACCGCGAGCGAGCGGGTCGCAAAGTCGCCGCCCACTTCGGGCGGCTTGCCACCGCGGCAGGCGGCAGCGAACTCCTCGAGCTCTTCCACGAACGTGTCGTTCTTGCCGGTCTCGATCGCGGTGGTCTTTTTCTCGCCGCGCTTGAGCAGGCGCAAGCCGTTGTGCAGGTCGTAGTAGGCGCTGGCATCTTTGCCGTAGATGTTCATCAAATAATATTCGGATGCGGAGGCGTAGCTCGCGTTCAACGTGGAGAGCGCGCCGCTTTCGTGCTCGAGGATCAGGCTGGCGACGTCCGGGTTGTCGCCGGGCAGAACGAGTTGCGCAAATTGTCCGCGCACCGCCACCACCGGCCCCATCAGGAATTCCAGCACGTCGGTGTAGTGGATGCCAATCTGCAGCATCACGCCGCCCGGCATGCCGGCGGCCTGGTAGCGCCAGGACGAGAGATCGATCTGGCCCAGCCGGTCACGGCTGATGTTCGCTTCGGCATTGACGAGCTTGCCGAACACGCCGGCATCGATCTGCTGCTTCACCCAGCGGAAGTGGCTCTCACGCCGGCGCTGGTAGCCGAGCGCCAGCACGACACCGGCCTTGCTGCACACTTCGCTGATCGCGCGCCCGTCGGTGACCGTGTTCGCGATCGGCTTGTCGAGGAACACGTGCTTGCGGGCCGCCGCCGCGGCGCGCGTGGTCTCGAGATGCACGTCGTTCGGCGTCGTGTTGATGACCGCATCGATCGAGGGATCGGCCAGCACCTCGTCGTAGCTCGCCGCCGGGCGGCATTTGTATTTGGCGGCAAAGGCGGCGCGTTTGTCGGCCGAGCGCGTATAGCACGCCGCGATTTCGATCCGGTTCGAGCGCGTCATGGCGTCAGCCAGCACGTCTGACCACCAACCCATGCCGATACAAGCAACGCGAAGCGGTTCGTTTGCCATCTCTGCTATTCCCCCAAAGCCTTATTACTTCCAGCTTGCGCGGATCGCCTCGACGGCCTCACGCGCGAGACGCTCGTCGGTCGCCCAGTCACCACCGCTGACGCCGATGCCGCCGATACATTCGCCGCCGATGAGCACCGGCGCGCCGCCTTCCATCGCGGTCCAGCGCTCAGGCCCTGCGGCGAGCGCAAGTCCCAGCGCATGATTGGTGTCGAGGTCTTGCCCCACCGCGCCCTTGGCCGAGGTGATGCGCTTGTTGGAGGCGGCGCAGACCGCTTTGGTGGTCGCGGAGTGCTGGGTGTGGAAGCGTCCACCATCCATGCGTTCGAACGCCACCAGATGTCCCCCGGCGTCGACGACGGCGCAGGAAATCGCGATTCCGGCCGCGCGCGCCTTGGCGACCGCGGTGTCGATCATCATCTTTGCGCCCTCATGGGTCAGGCGTTTGGAATCCGCGACATACATGGCCGAACACCTTCGTCGTAGCAGGTTGGGCGGGATAGTGCGTCAGGCGCCAGGGGGGCAGCAAGGGGTGGGAACGGCGATACGGCCGCATCGTCAATCAAAGGTGGATGCTGCCGCCGAGGACAGCCTGGCCGCCTTCGCGTAAAGTCGATCCAGCAAGTAAGAACATGCCAATTGGGGAGAAAACATGATGCGGCGGTTGCTGCTGTCGCGCGCGCTGCGAGGGAAACCCGCGACGGGCGCCATGGTCGCGACGGTGAAATGCGCCTTTGCCGTGGTGGCGCTGGCCGTTGCCGCGCCGCCTGCCGTTGCCGATGACGTCGCCGGTTTCTACAAGGGCAAGACCGTCACCATCGCCGTCGGCCACGAGGTCGGCACCGGCTTCGACATCTATGCCCGCGTCCTGCAACGGCACCTGCGCCGCCATATTCCCGGCAACCCGACGCTTGTCGTGCAGAATATGTTTGGTGTCGGCGGGGTCACCGCCGCCAATTGGCTTTACAATGTCGCGCCGAAGGACGGCACCGCGCTAGGCAGCTTCGTCTACACGGTCCCGCTCGAGCCGTTGATGGGCAACGATGTTGCCAGGTTCGATCCGGCGAAGTTCAATTGGATCGGCAATATGGAGGAGGGCGTCGCGGTGTGCGGCCTGTCGAAGGCCGCAGGCGTCGCTACCTTCGAGCAGATGCGCACGACCGAGACCGTCATTGGCGGCGCCACCACAACCGGAGCGCTGGTGCGAACGGCGCTTGCGCTGCGCAATCTTCTTGGCGTCAAGATGAAGCTTGTGCTCGGATACAAAGGTACTGCCAGCATCAAGATCGCGATCGCCCGCGGCGAGGTGCACGGCGTGTGCGGCCTGCTGATGTCGACGGTCACCTCGGCGTGGCGCGAGGACTACGATGCCGGCAATTTCCGTCCGATCATCCAGCTCAGCGGCCGCACGCGCATCGGGACTATTCCGAGCGTTGATGACTACGCGAAATCGGACGAGGACCGACAGGTGCATGGGCTGATCTTTGGCGCGCAGTCGCTCGGCAAGCTCTATGCCGCGCCGCCTGGCATTCCGGCCGTCCGCCGCGACGCGCTACGTGCGGCGTTCGCTGCCACCATGAAGGATCCCGCTTTCGTCGCCGACGCTGCCAGAACGCAGATCGACATTTCGCCGATGACGGGGACGGAGGTGGAAGCTTTCATCGCCCGCCTCTCGGCGTCGTCGCCAGCGATCATCGAGCGCGTCAAGCAGGCGTTTGCGCCGTAAGGTGAATCGCCGGGCGTGGCGGATCGGACGGCGCGTGTGTCTTCACGCCTTCAGCGTCGCCGCCAGCCGTTTCGCTTCCGCCACCAGTCCGGCGGCCAGCGGCGTGAGCGGCTCGCGCGGTGGCACCACCAGGCCGATGGTGTGCACCGCCTCCGGCTCGACGATCGGGATCGCCCGGATCGTGGCGGTGAGGCCGAGGGTTTCGGCGAGCCGCGCCGGCATCACGCTGGCCCAGCGGCCGGTGCGCACATGCGCGAACAGCAGGATCATCGAATCGGACTCGAGCGTCGGGTGCGGGTCGCCGCCGGCCGAACGCAGCAGCCCGTCGATGATGCGCCGGTTCTGCATGTCCGGCGTGAGCAGGCAGAGCGGCACCTGCGCGACTTCCTTCCAGGTGACGCGATCGCGATCACCGAGCGGCGCGTCGGCGGCGGTGAGCAGCTGATAGCTCTCCTGATAAAGCGGCACCGCGTTGACGCGGCCGAGCGGCTCGTTGTCGAGATAGGTGACGCCGGCGTCGATCTCGAGATTCTCCAGCTGCGTCAGGATCTCGATCGAGGTGCGCGACCAGATGGTGAAGCGCACGTCGGGATGACGGGCGCGAAACGGCGTGGTGAGCTGCGCGACCATCGCCAGCGCGGTCGGGATCGCCGCGATGCGCAATTGTCCGGTGAGGCCGTGGCGCAGCGCGTTGATCTCTTCGCGCATGGCGCGCGAGTCGCCGACGATGCGCCGCGCCCAGTCGAGCGTGCGTTCGCCCTCGGCGGTGAAGCCGATGAAGCGTGACCCGCGTTGAACCAGGAGGACGCCGAGCATTTCCTCGAGCTGCTTGATGCCGGCCGACAGCGTCGGCTGCGTCACTCCGCAGGTCTCCGCGGCGCGGCCGAAATGCTGTTCGCGCGAGAGCGCGATGAGATATTCGAGCTTGTCGAGCACCTTGATGGCGTCCTAAGCCTCAGATAAACCTAGGATATTACCAACGATAGAAATTTTCAATCGTTGTATCGGGACGAGGGGATTGAGCCGCGGGGGTTAAAATCGGCATCTAGGGCCGATGGAAACGCTCGAATGAGCACGACAACCCTTTCAAATCCCAAGGCAAATGGCGGCAAGCCCAACGGGGCTGGCGCCAATGGCGACGGCCGCCGCCGTCCGCGCCGCACGCCGAAGGGCCGGCAGGTCGATCCGATCGCGGTCGACGAGGTTCGCGCGCTGCTCGGCACGCGCAGCCGCCAGCGCGATCTGTTGATCGAGCACCTGCACCTGCTCCAGGACCGCTACGGCCATCTCGCGGCCGCGCATCTCGCCGCGCTCGCCGCCGAGATGAAGCTTGCGCTCACCGAAGTCTACGAGGTCGCGACCTTCTACGCCCATTTCGACGTGGTGAAGGAAGGCGAGGTCGCGCCACCGCCGATCACGGTGCGGGTCTGCGATTCGCTGTCCTGCGCCATGCGCGGCGCCGAGCAACTGCTCAATGAGCTTCCGGGCATGCTCGGGCAGAACGTGCGCGTCGTGCGCGCGCCGTGCATGGGCGCGTGCGATCACGCGCCGGTGGTCGCCGTCGGTCACATGCAGGTGTTCGGCGCGACGCCGGACAAGGTCGCGGCGAGCGCGAAAGCGCCGCCGCATCCGCATGCCTTCGCGACGAAAAATGATCTCGTGCGCTACCGCGCGGACGGCGGTTACGCGCTGCTCGCCGATTGCCTCTCGGGCAAGCGCACGCGCGACGACCTGATCAAGATTGTCAGCGACGCCGGCCTGCGCGGCCTCGGCGGCGCCGGCTTCCCGACCGGCCGCAAGTGGTCGCTGGTGCGCGCCGAGCCGGCACCGCGGATGTTCGCGGTTAACTGCGACGAAGGCGAGCCCGGCACCTTCAAGGACCGGCACTACCTCGAGCAGGATCCGCATCGTTTCATCGAAGGCATGCTGATCGCCGCCTGGGTGGTCGAGGCGCCCGACACCTACATCTATGTGCGCGATGAATATCCCGAGGTACGGCTGCTGCTGGAGCGCGAATTCGAGAAGGTTGTCGCAGCCGGCCTCGCCAAGCATACGCGGCTGCACCTGCGTCGCGGCGCCGGTGCCTACATCTGCGGCGAAGAATCCGCGATGATCGAATCGATCGAGGGCAAACGGGGATTGCCGCGCCATCGTCCCCCTTATGTCGCGCAGGTCGGCCTCTTCGGTCGGCCGACGCTTGAGCAGAACGTCGAGACCTTGTTCTGGATCCGCGACATCATCCAGAAGGGCGCCGACTGGTTCACGTCGCACGGCCGCCGTGAGCGCAAGGGCTTCCGCAGCTTCTCGGTATCGGGCCGGGTGAAGAAGCCCGGCGTGGTGCGGGCGCCGGCCGGCGTCACGGCGCGCGAGCTGGTCGAGGAATTCTGCGGCGGCATGGAAGACGGTCAGGTCTTCAAGGCTTATCTGCCCGGTGGCGCGTCCGGCGGCATCCTGCCGGCGTCGATGGCCGACGAGCCGCTCGATTTCGGCACGCTGGAGAAATACGGCTGCTTCGTCGGATCGCACGCGGTGGTGATCCTGTCGGAGCAGGACGACATGAAGGCGGTCGCGCTCAACCTCGTGAAATTCTTCGAGGACGAGAGCTGCGGCCAGTGCACGCCCTGCCGCGTCGGCACCGAGAAGGCCGTCAAGCTGATGGCGCAAGGGCCGTGGAATCCGGCGCTGCTGACCGAGCTGTCGACGCTGATGCGCGACGCGTCGATCTGCGGCCTCGGCCAGGCCGCGCCCAATCCGCTGCTGTGCGTGCTGAAATATTTCCCCGAGGAGCTGACCAAGCCGCTGGGACGTTGGTGATGAGAGAGGACGATAGTGCCTCGGGTTAGCCCCTCCCCCTTGTGGGGAGGGGTTGGGGTGGGGTTTCGCGGTATGCGAGAGCTTGGGTGACGGAAACGGATATGCCTCACAGTGCGATCGCAAAGCGGACGAGAGGGCAGGCGCAGCAACTGCGCCGCGCGCCGACCGATGCCGAACGCAAGCTGTGGTACCTGCTGCGCGCGTTGAAGCCACTGGGTATGCATTTCCGCCGACAGGCACCCGTTGGAATCTACATTGCGGATTTTGCTTGGCATGCAGGAAAATTGATCGTCGAGCTTGATGGTTCGCAGCATGCAGAGGCGAGGCAGAATTACGACGCACGACGAACTCAGTGGCTCGAGTCGCAGGGTTGTCGCGTGATGCAGTTCTGGAACAATGATGTGTTGAGAACTCCACGGAGCGTTGGCGACGCGATTTTGGAAGCTGCGCGCGCGGGCGCCGTAGAGAACCCCACCCCCGGCCCCTCCCCACAAGGGGGAGGGGAGCCGGCTGCGGCAAGTGGCAGGGATATTGTTCGATGACCGAAACGAAGCCCAACACCTTCTTCATCGACGATCGCGAGGTCGAGATTCGTCCGGGTGAGACGATCTTCAACGCCGCGCGCCGCCTCGACATCAAGCTCCCGCACCTGTGCTACTCGCCCAAGCCCGGCTACCGGCCGGACGGCAACTGCCGCGTCTGCATGGTCGAGGTCGAAGGCGAGCGCGTGCTGGCGGCGAGCTGCATCCGCACGCCGGCGCCCGGCATGAAGGTGAAGACCCAGACCGAGCGCGCCACCACCGCGCGGCGGATGGTCGCCGAGCTGCTGATGACCGACCAGCCGGATCAGGCGCACGCGCACGATCCGGATTCCGAGCTCTGGAAGATCGCCAAGCGCCAGAAGATCGAGCCCGGCCGCTTCCCCAAGCGCGAGCCGATCAAGGTGCCGGCGCCGGACCGCAGCCACGTGGCGATGGCGGTCAATCTCGACGCCTGCATCCAGTGCAATCTCTGCGTTCGCGCCTGCCGCGAAGTGCAGGTCAACGACGTCATCGGCATGGCCGGCCGCGGCCATCTCGAAAAGATCGTGTTCGACTTCGACGATCCGATGGGCGCGTCGACCTGCGTCGCCTGCGGCGAATGCGTGCAGGCCTGCCCGACCGGCGCGCTGATGCCCTCCACGATGGTGGACGCGAACAATGTCTATCTCGGCAAGCCCGACCGCACCGTCGACAGCGTGTGCCCGTATTGCGGCGTCGGCTGCCAGCTCACCTACCAGATCAAAGACGACAAGATCGTCGCGGTCGAAGGCAAGGACGGTCCGGCCAACGCCAACCGGCTTTGCGTGAAGGGCCGCTTCGGCTTCGACTATGTCGCCAATCCGCAGCGCCTGTTGAAGCCGATGATCCGCAAGGACGGCGTGCCGAAGGTGCCGCACGAGTTCATCGATCCCTCGAACCCGTGGACGCATTTCCGCGAGGCGACCTGGGAAGAAGCGCTCGACCGCGCCGCTGGCGGCCTGAAGAAAATCCGCGACCGTGATGGCTCCGACGCGCTCGCCGGCTTCGGCTCCGCCAAGGGCTCGAACGAAGAGGCCTATCTGTTCCAGAAGCTGGTCCGCACCGGCTTCGGTACCAACAATGTCGATCACTGCACGCGGCTGTGCCATGCCTCGTCGGTGTCGGCACTGCTCGAAGGCGTCGGTTCGGCCGCAGTGACCGCGACGTTCAACGAGTGCAAGAACTCCGAGCTCATCATCGTCATCGGCGCCAACCCGACCGAGAATCACCCGGTCGCGGCGACCTTCTTCAAGCAGGCAGCCAAGCGTGGCGCCAAGCTGGTGGTGATGGACCCGCGCGGCCAGGCGCTCAAGCGCCACGCCTGGAAGATGATGCAGTTCAAGAACGGCGCCGACGTGGCGATGCTCAACGCCATGCTCAACGTCATCGTCGCGGAGAAGCTCTACGACCAGCAGTACATCCAGACCTATGTCGAGGGCTTCGAGGCCTGGAAGGAGAACATTAAGGACTTCACGCCGGAAGAGATGGCGCCGATCTGCGGCATCGACGCCGATACGCTGCGTGAGGTGGCCCGCGCCTACGCCCGCGCCGAAAGCGCAATCATCTTCTGGGGCATGGGCGTTTCGCAGCACACCCACGGTACCGACAATGCGCGCTGCCTGATCGCGCTGGCGCTCATCACCGGCCAGATCGGCCGTCCGGGCACGGGCCTGCATCCGTTGCGCGGCCAGAACAACGTGCAGGGCGCGTCCGACGCCGGCCTGATCCCGATGTTCTTCCCCGACTACAAGTCGGTCGAGGACCCGGAGATCCGCGGCCAGTACGAGAAGGCCTGGGGCGTGAAGCTGCCGCCGAAGCGCGGCAAGACCGTCGTCGAGATCATGGACGCGGTGCATGCCGACGAGATCAAGGGCATGTACATCGAGGGCGAGAACCCGGCGATGTCGGACCCCGACCTCAACCACGCGCGGCAGGCGCTCGCGCATCTTGAGCACCTGGTCGTGCAGGATCTCTTCCTCACCGAGACCGCCGTCTATGCCGACGTGGTGCTGCCGGCGTCCGGCTGGCCGGAGAAGGACGGCACGGTCACCAACACCAACCGCCAGGTGCAAATGGGGCGCCAAGCGATTCCATTACCCGGCGATACCCGTCAGGACCTGTGGATCATCACCGAAATCGCCAATCGCCTCGGCTGCGGCTGGAACTACAAGCACGTCGGCGAGGTGTTCAACGAGATGGCGTCGATGATGCCGGCGCTCAACAACATCACCTGGGAGCGCGTCGACCGCGAATACGCCGTAACCTATCCGGTCGACGGGCCTGACGTGCCCGGCCGCGACGTGGTGTTCGACACCGGCTTCCCGCGCCCCGGCGGCTTCGCCAAGCTGGTCGCCACCAAGATCCAGCCGCCGGACGAGGTGCCGGATGCGGAGTATCCGTTCATCCTCTCCACCGGCCGCCAGCTCGAGCATTGGCACACCGGCTCGATGACGCGCCGCGCCACGGTGCTCGATGCGCTGGAGCCCTCGGCGATCGCGCAGCTCTCGCGCGGCACCATCAGCAAGCTCGGCATCCGGCCGGGCGACATGGTGCGGGTCACGACCCGCCGCGGCGTCGTCGAGTTGGCCGCGCGTCAGGACGATGCCGTGCCGGACGGCGTGGTGTTCATCCCGTTCGCTTATGTCGAGGCGGCGGCGAACCTCCTGACCAATCCGAAACTCGATCCATTCGGGAAGATCCCCGAATTCAAGTTCTGCGCGGCCAAGGTCGAGGCGGTTGCGCCGGAAGCGATGGTCGCCGCGGAGTAGGAGCGGCGAGCAGCGAGCCGGTCGGGCGGCCCGTGTTGGAATGCGCACCGGCCATGAACATCCGCCATTTACGTTACTTCGTTGCGCTCGACCGCGAGCGCAATCACGCGCGCGCCGCGGCGGCTTGCAACGTCACCCAGCCGACGTTGTCGGAAGCCATCCGGCAGCTTGAACATGAACTGTCGGTGCCGCTGATCCAACGCAAGGGACAGCGTTTCCAGGGTTTGACGGCGGAAGGCGAGCGGGTGTTGTCCTGGGCACAACGCATTCTCGCCGACGAAGATGCGCTCGGACAGGAACTCGCCGAAATGCGCGCGGGACTGTCGGGCTGCTTGCGCTTCGGCGTCATTCCGGCGGCCATGCCGGTGGCGCCGCTCATCACCAATCCGTTCCTGATGGCGCATCCGCTGGTGACGTTGCGGCTGCTGTCGCATTCCTCGATCGAAATCCAGCGCGGCCTCGAAGAGGGCACGCTGGAGGCCGGGCTGACCTATCTCGACAACGAGCCGTTGCGCAACGTGCGCATGCTGCCGCTGTACCGCGAGCGCTACGTGCTGCTGACTCCAGCGGGCGGCCCGTTCGACGGCATGGGCAGCGTGAGCTGGCGCGAGGCCGCGCGCCTGCCGATGTGCCTGCTGACCCGCGACATGCAGAACCGCCGAATCCTGGAGCGGCTGTTCGCGGAAGGCGGCGCGACCGCACCCAAGGTGGCGATCGAGACCAACTCGGTGCTGGCGCTCGTCGCGCATGTCCGATCGGGCCGGTGGTCGAGTGTCATCCCGCATACCTTCCTTGGCCTGCTGGGCGGCGGAGCGACGGCAGGCTTCAGCGCCGTGCCGCTGGTCGAACCGGAGGCGTCCCATACGGTCGGGGTCGTTTTGGACGAGCGCGATCCGCTGCCACCGCTTGCGCGCGCGCTGCTCAAGAGCGCACGCGCCACCGACGTGTCGACGGTGCTCGACCGGGAGCTTCCGGCGCCGGCTTGATCGGCTTTTCCGATCAAGGCGCGGCCATTCCGATTTGATGGCTGCCGCCTCGTCCACCTATGTCGGTCCACGCAACCGTTGTTGGTGGTCCGGCATGAATATCCGCGTCGATGGCTCCGTGGTCCTCCCTCGAACCCAGCTCCTGATTGGCGGCGCGTGGGGCGACGCCGTCGGCCGCAAACGGTTTGCAACCATCAATCCCGCGACCGAGGAACCGATCGCGGAGGTGGCGCAAGCCACGGCGGCCGATATCGACGCCGCAGTCGCCGCCGCGCGCGACGCGCTCAAGCGCGGGCCGTGGCCGGCGATGACCGGCGCGCAGCGCGGGCGCATCCTTAACCGGCTGGCTGCGATCATGCGCGAACGCGTCGAGGAGCTGGTGCTGCTCGAAAGTGTCGATGGTGGCAAGCCGATCGCCGCGACCCGCCGCATGGACCTGCCGGCAGCCATCGATTGCCTGGAGTACTACGCCGGCTGGGCCGACAAGATCGCCGGCGAAGTGGTGCCGACCCGCCGCGACGCGCTGACCTATGTGCAGCGCGTGCCGGTGGGCGTCGTCGCGGTGATCGTGCCGTGGAATTTCGCGCTGATGAATGCGGTCTGGAAGATCGCGCCGGCGCTGGCCTGCGGCTGTACCGTCGTGCTGAAGCCCGCCGAGCTGACGCCGCTGTCGGCGCTCTGGCTGGGCGCCGCCGCGCTGGAGGCGGGACTGCCGGCCGGCGTTCTCAATGTCGTTCCAGGCTACGGCACGGAGGCGGGCACCGCGCTGGTCTCGCATCCCGGCGTCAGCAAAATTTCCTTCACCGGTTCGCCGCAAACCGGACAATTCATCATGCGCGCCGCGGCGGAGAACATCACCAGGATCGGGCTGGAACTGGGCGGAAAGTCCGCAAGCGTGGTGTTCGCCGACGCCGATCTCGACGCCGCCGTGCGCCAGACCGCGTCGGGCGCGTTCTTCAACGCCGGGCAGGTCTGTTCGGCGGCGACGCGCGTGGTGGTCGATCGGTCGATCCATGATGCGTTCGTGGAAAAACTCGCGGCGCGCGCCCGCTCACTGCGGATGGGCGATCCGCGCGACACCGCCACCAATCTGGGCCCGGTCATCTCCGCCAAGCAGATGGAGCGCGTCCTCAACTACATCCGCGTCGGGCAGGGCGAAGGTGCGCAGACGATGGCCGGCGGCGAGTCCGCCGGTTCGCGGGGTTACTTCGTGCAGCCGACGGTGTTCGCCGGCGTGCGTGCCGACATGCGGGTGGCGTGCGAGGAAATATTCGGGCCGGTCGTGTCCGTGTTGCCGTTCTCCGGCGAGGAGGAGGCCGTCGCGCTGGCCAACGGCACCGACTACAGTCTAGCCGCCGCAGTGTGGACGAACGACGTGGGTCGCGCGCACCGGATGTCCGATGCGCTCAACGCCGGAACGGTGTGGATCAACACCTATGGCCCGACCGACGCTCGGTTGCCTTGGGGCGGCATGGGCGGACAGTCCGGCATCGGCCGCGATCTCGGCCGCGCGGCGCTCGACAACTACACCGAGCAGAAGGCGATCTGGCTCCAGCGCGCCGGCTGATCGCATCGCGCGCGGGGCCGTTGGAGCTCTATTTTTCTGAAATACGGTTCCACGGCGCCGTTGAGCTTGATCGTCAGTGAGCGATGGCAGCGCGTTGGTGCTGCGCCGTCGTTTCCGCCTGCGCGACCGTTCCTGGATCCGGCTTCGCTAGGGCAAAACCCAGGACGATATTTTCGGGTGTTTGCTTGAACTGCTTCGTGACTGCGGCGCGCGTCAATCCGGCCACGTCACGCAAAGGCTTCGTTTCATAGAGCCCGGGAAATATTACGGTGACTGATCTCAGCCGCCCATTTTGCCAATTGAAGCCGACTTGCGGTCTGACGCCTGTCGACTGCTCCAACTCGCTTTCAACGGCCCTCGCGGTCTTGAACCCGTCGGTCATTGTGCTGACCATGTCGCAAGCCGCGACGCTGGCCGCAAACGCAATGGTTGCCGCAATTCTCAACATTTGTTCCCCCCAATATCGAGGACAACTATACCGGGATCGCCAAGCGGCCTGCAGCGCGATCCTTCGCCCTATTTCCTGAAATACGGCTCCACGGCGCCGTTGAGCTTGATGGTCAGCGGATTGCCGTGGCGATCCTTGGCCGTGCCGGCGGATACCCGGATCCAGCCCTCGCTGACGCAATACTCCTCGACATTGGTTTTCTCGACGCCCTTGAAACGGATGCCGATGCCGCGCTCCAGCAGGGCGGCGTCGTGGTAGGGGCTGTTCGGGTCGTTCGACAGCCGGTCGGGCGGGGTATCGGTCGAGGGTTCGGACGAGTTGTCGGTCATTAGAGGTCTTCCGGTTTGGTCGTGCGGCAGGTGCGCCGCGGCGTCGGCCAACGATATGACGTTGAACCGGCGCCGGCTCAAGTGCAACAAAGGCTGGACCGCGACACTGGATAGAGAAATACCACGATGCGACGGCTGATCCTTGCGTTTGCGGCCGCCGCGGCCTGCTCCAGTGCTGCGTTTGCGCAACCGAATTTCACCACCTCGCGGGGGGTGGTCGAGCCTGCGGCTCCCTACGCCGGCGACGTCGTCCGTCATGTCTTCACGATCACCAACACCGGTGGGTCGGTGGGGCCGGTCATGATCTCGACGTCGCTGCGCCGAGGCTTCCTCATCGGTACCGAGGGCGACTGCGCCGCCGCCCAGGTCGGCGGCGACGGCGACTTCGAATGGCACAGCGGCGGCTTCGAGAGCGGCGTCACCCGGCGCTGCACGGTGACGATGCTGACGCGGGCAAGCGCCGCGGGCACGTTTGCCAATGTCGTGACCGAGATTCGCGTCATCCCCTCGGGCTATCACCGCGTTGAAGCCGCTGCCGAGCTTCGGACCCGGCCCGATCCGCATGCGGTTCGCGTCGGTCCTGTGATGATGACACGCGCGGGCATGATCGTGACGGCGTTCTTCGTGCTGCTGATCGTGGGCGCTGCCGTCATCAAGCTGCGCTCACTTGGGCAAGCTGAAGCCCCGCTGGGAGAAGAGGCGTCGCGGCAGCCGACAGGCATACTCATTGGCTCGTGGGCCGCGGTTTTGATCGCTCTGGGCTTTCTTGCCTTTTTCGTCGCGCTCGCCCGCGAGGACTGGCGCGCCTACAGCGACTACCGCGAGACGCGCTGCACTGTTTTCGGTTCGGAGGTTAATGCCATCGAGAGCCGATCGCGGTCGGGCGACCGTGAACGAAGCGAATCCTTCAAGCCGGTGTTCGCGGTCCGTTACCTGGTCGATGGCGTGGAGACGTACTCGAGCGGCTACACCACGGGCTCGGCATTCAACTTCAGCTCCCGCGCCGGCATCGACTCCGTGTTCGAGCGCTTCGCCATCGGCACCACCCACACCTGCTGGTACGATCCGGAGGACCCAAGGATGGTCGTGCTCGTGCGTGGCCCCGGCGGCGCCTACGTCCTCGGGCTGTTGCCGATCCCGGTGCTGCTGTTCGGGCTGGACGGGCTCACCGGCGCGCGGCGGCGGCGCAAGCGGGCGGCTGCCTCCGGCGCCGGTGTCACGCACCCGAAGATCGGCGAGTAATAGCCCACCTGCATCGCTGCAAACGTTTCACCCGCCAGAGCACGCCCGGCCCGTATGGCGCGGGTGGCGGCTCGCTGCTAGGCTGGAACCATTCAAAAAATAGCCTCGCAAACAGAGGCCCAGCAGCCGGGAGGGATCGCATGGCTGAACGCAGGACGCTCAACGTCAACGGACGCGCGCGCACGATCACCGTCGACGACCTGGATATGCCGTTGCTGCTCGCGCTGCGCGAAAACCTCGCTCTCAACGGACCGCTGTTCGGCTGCGGTCTCGCCCAATGCGGCGCCTGCACCGTCCATATCGACGGCAAGGCGGTGCGCTCGTGCGTGCATCCGCTGTCGAAGGTCGCGCCGGCGCAGAAGGTCGTCACCATCGAAGGCCTCGCCCAGGGCAGCCGTTTGCATCCGGTGCAGCGCGCATTCGTCGAGGAGCAGGCGGTGCAGTGCGGCTACTGCATCAACGGCATGATCATGGAGTCGGTCGCGTTCCTCGCCGGCAACAAGAACCCCTCCGAGACCGACATCAGGAAAGCGCTCGCCAACAACATCTGTCGCTGCGGCACCCACACCCGCATCGTGCGCGCGGTCAAGCGCGCCGCCGGCACAGCGTGAGGGAGGCAGCCATGACCAAGCATTTCAATCCATCACGCCGCGACCTGCTCAAAGGCGGTGGCGCATTGGTCGTCAGCTTCTCGCTGATCGGCCAAGGCGAGCCATTGATGGCGCAGGAGGCGACGGCGCAGCGGCCACTGTCGATTGCCGAGGTCGACGCGTTCCTCGCGATCGACGCGCGCGGGCGCATTGCCGTCTATTCCGGCAAGGTCGATCTGGGCACCGGCGTGCGCACCGCGCTGGCCCAGATGGCCGCCGAAGAACTCGACGTTCCGTTCAATCGGGTGCGTATCGTCGAAGGCGACACGGCGCTCACGCCTGATCAGGGCAAGACCTGGGGCAGCCTCACCATC
>Ga0075430_100000394_pt1 | contig 32236 bp, 32 predicted proteins | sample RhiMetdeltSRZDD4_FD_75294 | JGI IMG/M metagenome (GOLD analysis project Ga0075430, IMG submission 75294) | Populus rhizosphere microbial communities from Tennessee, USA - Rhizosphere MetaG P. deltoides SRZDD4 | ecosystem: Host-associated > Plants > Roots > Rhizosphere > Soil | place: USA... | reverse complement strand
TGTTCGAAGGCGACGGCGGGTTCCTGTTCCATATCCAGGAGCTCGAGACGCTCAAGCGTCAAGGCTATCGCATCCTGATTTGCCTGATGAACGACGGCGGATACGGCTCGGAGTTTCACAAGCTGCGTGCCGACGGGCTCGACGACAGCCTCGCGGTGTTCGGCCGGCCCGCCTTCGAAAGAATCGCACACGGCTTCGACCTGCGCGGCCACGAGATACGCGATGTGTCGGTCATCCCGAAGCTCTTCGCCGACTTCGCCGCGCAAGGCGAAAGCGAAATCTGGAACATCCAGATCACCGACCAGGTCACGGCACCGATCATGCGCCAGACCATGAAGCGCGGGCACGGCAAGATGTGAGGATTGCGACGCGTGCCGTCTTTGGCGGCTGTTGCCCGGCAGGAAATTGTGATTGAGGCTGTAGTCCCAAGCGTCCTGATAGGTTGGAAAGTCGGGGCCCTGCTTCACGGACCAAAGATAAGACTGGAAGAAGTCGCTCACGTAATGCGGAGCACCTTATGGGGAGGTCACGATTAAGGTGAACTCGGGGTGCCGGGGCCTAGGCGGCGCCTAGCTATGTTCTATCCGGCTGGTTGTCCCAAGCTCTGTCCCTAAACACACGCGCTGTGATCAGGGCCATACACCCCTCGTGGTCCAACCTTTGGATACTAAAATTGACTCTTGAGATAGTTGTTGGCTAGGCGATGGCCTCGCAATATTGGCGCGTGGCGACCCGCATCTACGATGCCAAGTACTGGCGAGCGCTCGCGCAACAGTTACGCGCTGAAGCGGAAACGTTGCGCGATCCTGTTTCCAAGCAAATGATGCTGCGAATTGCGGAAGATTACGAACAGCTCGCCGAGGGCCAAGGTTCCGACAGTGCCTGTCCAAACGGATAGACGCGCGCCGGGGAACTGCGCGAAAGGAACACGATGATGCGCATCATCTTCGTCACGGCCGCTGCCGGCGCGTTGCTCTCAGCGGCTATTACGCCGAGCTATTCGCAATCAAATTACAATCGGTGCGTTCAACTTGCATCACGGCAAGGTCTCAGCGCGAAAAGCACGAACGGTCGGAATTTCATAAATCGTTGTATGACTCGCGGCAGAGACCGTTCGCCCGCCCCTTCGTCGCGAAATTGCCCTGACGACCCGAGGGCGAGGTCGGCCTATCCTGCGTGGGCGTGCCCATAAGCCGCTGACGACGGAGCGCGCCGCTCTACACGGTGCACACCCTCTTCGCTGCTTCTCGCTGACATGGCTGTGGAGGGCTGATTTGTTCTAGGAGGTAGACCGCTAACCCGCTGAAATGATGGTGGGCGCTATAGGGATTGAACCTATGACCTCTCCCGTGTGAAGGGAACGCTCTCCCGCTGAGCTAAGCGCCCGGTCTGGGGGCAGGATTTAAGCCACGGGCGGCCTGTGTCAAGCGCGGTCGCGCCGCCGGGGCGCCGCCAATCCCGAAATATCAGGCGCGGCTCGGCTGCGGCACCTGCGAGGCGCGGCTTTGCAGCGCCCGCATGCGGTCGGCGAGCGAGCCGCGGGTGCTTTCGCCGTTGCGCGGCGCGGCGGCCGCGGTCGGCGCCAGCGGCACCGCAGGGGCGCCAGCGAGCATGACGTCGATCGGCGAGCCGGGTCCTTCGAGCACGCTGGTGAGGCGTGCGACTTCCGCCGCGACGTCGTTGATGCGCTCGCGCAGCACCGCGTTTTCCATGCGCTCGGTCGCCCAGGTGGCCTCGGCCTCGCGCTTCATCGACACGATCTCGTTCTGCAATTTCTCGCGCTCGGCTTGCGACTGCTTGAGCTGGATCTCGAGCCCGAGACGCTCGGCTTCGATGGATTCGTGCGAGCTGCGGCTGCGGTGCTCGGCTTCCGCCAGCGCCTTGCGCAGGTCGAGCACGGTCTGCTGCGCGGAGCTGAAGTCGGTGCGCAGCGCATCCGACGACTGCTCGCGTTCGGAGAGGAAGCGGCCCTGCTCGTCGGACCGGGCGAGCAGCTCCTGCACCCGACGCCCGAGCACTTCGGCCTCGGTGGTCTGTGCGATGATCTGGCGTTCGAGCTCGGTGGCGCGGCTGGTCAGCGTCTCCGACTTCGCGATCTCGGAGGTCAGCGCCTGGCGGGTCGCGTCGGCGGCGGTGCTCTCGATCGTGAAGCGCTCGCGCAGCTCGCGGCTTTCCTTGTCGTAGGTCTCGATCTGGCCCTTCAGCACCTCGATCTGCGCGCGCGCGGTGACGAGCTCGACCCGCTGGCTGTCGACGGTCAGCGCGGAGTCGTTCGCGGTCGTGGAGGTGGCGGTGAGCTTGGCGCGGGTTTCTTCCAGCAGGCGCTCGGCCTCCTGCAACGCGGCGGCCTTCTGGTCGCGCTGCTGCTGGGTCTCGCGCAGGTCGTCGGTGAGCTGCTGTTCCTTGGCTTCCAGCGCGAACAGCGTGGCGGTCTTTTCGCCGAGCTCGAGCTTGATCCGGCCGATCGCCTCGCTCTTCTTGCCGAGCTCGGCAAGCTGGCTGGTGGTCTTGGTCTTCATCTGGTCGACGCTCATTTCGAGGCGTCGGGTCGACATCGCGAATTCGGCGCGGAGCTGATCCTTGTCGGCCTGGATCTCGGCCATCGACATCGGCGTCACCGCCTCGAGCCGGCGTGTGGTCAGGCGGACGGCACGCGCGTGCACGACCGGAATAATGCCGATGATGAGCATGCACGCGACCAGAAACCCGATCGCGACGTACATGACCGGTTCGATCATCTGGCTACGCCTCCTACACAACCCTGATTTTTACCACATTGGCACGGCGCAATCAGCGGTGCCAGCAATGGCAATCATTAACCTAAATCCAGCGCGCGGCTGAGCGTATTTGTCGAGCATTGGCGTGGAAAAATAGCCAATGCCCATTGACGGAAGCGTGACGGTCGCGCGGTTCCCGCAGACTGTGGGTGCGCGGAAAGTCAGTCGATCAGAACGGGTTCCAGGTCGGTGCCCGCGTGAAATGCAGGTAGCCGATATTGGCGCCGAGCCGCAGGCCGACACCGGAACGGATCGGCACCAGCACGATATTGCCGGCGCCGAGCGCGGTCATGCCGAAGCCGCCGACGAAGTAAGCTGATCCGTCGATACCGGCGAAGCGCTGGTACATCGCCTCGGTCGAGGGCAGGTGGTAGACCAGGATCATGGTGCGCGCGCCTTCGCCGCCCCAGTCGAAGCCGATCGACGGGCCTTGCCAGAACACCCGGAGGTCGCCCGCGTTGCGCGTATAGAGCGTGCCTTCGCCGTAGCGTAGCCCGGCCACGAACGCGCCGCCGGCTTCCTGGCCGAGGATGTAGCCATTGGGTTGGCCCCATTGGCTGACCGCCTTCTCGATCACGCTGGCGAGGCCGCGCGACACGGTGCCGAAGAAGCGATGCCCGGTCGAAACCAGTTCGCCCGGCGGATATTGCTGCCCGGGGGGCGGCTGTCCTTCTTGCGCTGCCAGCGGGGTTCCGAGGCTGGTCAGGACAAGTAGCAGGATCGTGGCCCGGAGTACGGCGCCCATCGGCAGCTCCATTCAGTGACTGACGGATTTAACGGCTTCGTCACGCCGATAGCCTAGGTTTGCGGCACGAACGCAACCGAATCGCCACAGGATCGGCAATACTATGGCCGTACAGCGGCATGCACGGAAGGTGGCCTTTCGGCGCGCCGCCTCCGGCGCCACCCTGGTCGCCCTGGCTTTTGCGTCGGCGCTGCCGCTGGTCGCGTCGACCACCGAGCAGATCGTGGTCGACCGCAACAGCGGATTGGCGATCCACGGCTTCGATCCGATCGCTTATTTCACCGACGGGGCGCCGATGCTCGGGAAAGGCGAGTTCGAGCACCGCCACGCCGGCGCGGTCTGGCGGTTTCGCAATTCCGGCAATCTCAGCGCTTTCGCCGCCGATCCGGAGGTCTATGTGCCGCGCTTTGGCGGCTACGATCCGGTCGGCATAAGCCGGGGCGTGCCGGCGGCCGGCGATCCACGCATCTGGATGATCGTCGAGCAGCGCCTCTATTTGTTCCAGTCGCCGGAAAGCCGGGCGGTATTTGCGATGGAGAATGAGCGGCTGCTGGCGGCCGCGGACGCGGCCTGGCCATCGGTAATGCGCACGCTCACGCCCTGAGCGGGGGGGCCTTCAGCGACCCGCATTGACTGCGGCGGGGTCGCCCCAGGCGATGAAGCCGGGAACCCGCAAGCCTTCGGAGTTCGGTTGATACGTCAGCGGCTTGCGGTCTGGCGTCGTGACGCTGCCGCCGGCGGCGGCGAGGATCGCATGGCCGGCCGCCACGTCCCATTGGTGGGTGGGCGCCAGCCGGGGATAGACGTCGGCGCTGCCTTCGGCGACCCGGCAGAGTTTGATCGCCGAACCACTGGCCAGCCGTTGGACATCGCCGAGGCGGGCCAGAAAGGCGTCGGTGGCGGGATCGAAATGGGAGCGGCTGACCGCCGCCACGATGCCGGCCTTGGGCATCGCCCGGGTGTGGATCGCCGCGACGTCGGTGGCCGCTTCGGCCGCCGCGCCGGGCGTGAGCCGAAACCGTTGCGCGCCGCCGCCGGGCGCCGTTCGCCAGACCATTCCGAGCGCGGGCGCCGCCACGATCCCCAGGACCGGGAGGTCCGCCCGCACCAGACCCAGATTGATCGTGAATTCGTCGCGGCCGGCCACCAGTTCACGGGTGCCGTCGACCGGGTCGACCAGGATGAACTCGTTGCCCACCGGCCCGCTGGCCGCGCGGGCGTGGGCCTCCTCCGAAATGACCGGCACGCCCGGCAGCAGCCGCATCACGCCGTCGATGATGATGGCTTCGGAGGCGTCATCGGCCGCCGTCACCGGAGACTGGTCGGCCTTGGTCCGCGTATTGAGCGCACGCGCGCGCACCGTGAGAATTGCCGCCGCTGCGCGCGACACGATCGTCGTCAGCTCGTCGATGAGGGGGAAATCGGATCGAGAACTCATGATCGAGACTCGTGGGCGGCGTCGCCGCGTGGTCTTGCCTTGGCGGATGACTCGACGCGGTGTATCACGCGCGCTCGCGCCAAGTAACCTGAGTCGAAGTAACCTGAGTCGCGTAACCTGAGTCGCCTGATTCGCGTCGCGTCTGCGTTTCGCATTCCCCGCTCCACGCCACCCCGCCAACCGGAGACATCGTCATGTCCGGCCCCGTGACTCTCGACCCGCTCGATCTGGCCGCGCTGCTGTGCTCGCGCATCTGCCACGACCTGATCAGCCCGGCCGGCGCCATCGTCAACGGGCTGGAGGTGCTGGAGGAGGGCGGTGACGCGGAGACCAGAACCTTCGCGATGGACCTCATCAAGAAGAGCGCACGCACGGCGTCCGCCCGGCTGCAATTCTGCCGGATCGCGTTCGGCGCCGCCGGCTCCGCCGGCGCGCAGATCGACACCGGCGACGCCGAGAACATGGCGCGCGGCCACATCGAGGACGAGAAGGTCAAGCTGACCTGGAATCTCACGCGGGCGCTGCTGCCCAAGAACCGGGTGAAGCTGCTGCTCAACATGCTCGTGGTGGCCGGCGGCACGATCCCGCGCGGCGGCACGCTGACCGTCGATCCGATCGGCGAGGGCGAGACGGTCGGCTTCAAGATCACCGCCACCGGGATCAATGCGCGCATCAACCAGGCGGTGCCGGGCCTGCTCGAGGGTCAGTCCGAGCACGGCACGGTGGATGCCCACGCCATCCAACCGTTTTACACCGGCCTTCTGGCCCGGGCCTGTGGGCTCTCGGTCGGCCTTGTCGCCGAAGGCGACACGGTGACGGTCGCCACCCGCTGAACTACGTCGAAACTGTCGCGAATTGCTAACGCCTGCTTAACGCGGGTGTTTAAGTGCGCGCGCTGCGTGCCCGTGCACGGAAATTAAACCCTTTGCCAACACACTGATCTCGCTCCCAAAAGGTTATCGATTGGGAGGCTTTTGCGTATTTGAAAGCCTCGGCCGCCATGGACGAATTGCTGCGGGACTTCCTTACCGAAACGCATGAGAGCATCGACGTGGTGGACGTCGAGCTCGTGCGCTTTGAGCAGGACCCCAACAACGAGAAGATTCTCAACAACGTCTTCCGTCTCGTTCACACCATCAAAGGCACCTGCGGCTTCCTCAACCTGCCACGCCTCGAAGCGCTGACCCATGCCGCGGAAGCGCTGATGGGTAAATTCCGCGACGGCGCGCGTGTTACCGGCGAAGCGGTGACGTTGGTTCTCGCGACTATCGACCGCGTGAAAATCCTGCTCGATCAGCTCGAGCGGAATCAGGTCGAGCCGGCGGGTGATGACCGCGACCTGATCGTCAAGCTCGAGCGCATGGCGGCGGCTACAGCCGCGGCCGGCAGCCCGCCGAACGAGAACGTCATCGACCAGCTCGAGCGCGCGTTCCGCGATACGCCCGCGCCGCGTTATCAGCCGGCGGCCGCCACGCCTGCCCCGGCCGCAGCGCCTGCCCCGGCCCCACAGGAAACGCCGACGTCGACGTCAGCGCCGAGCGCTTCGGTGTCGACCGCGGCAGCGGCGAGCCCGCAGAGCGACGCCAACGGCGACGCCGGCCGTGACGAGGAGCGCGACAGCAAGGTCGCGAACCAGTCGATCCGCGTGCATGTCGACACGCTCGAACAACTGATGACGATGGTCTCGGAGCTGGTGCTGACACGCAACCAGCTTCTCGACATCGGTCGGAGGCACGAGGATTCCGAGTTCAAGGCCCCGCTCCAGCGCCTCTCCACCGTCACGGCGGAGTTGCAGGAAGGCGTCATGAAGACGCGCATGCAGCCGATCGGCAATGCATGGCAGAAGCTGCCGCGGGTCGTGCGCGATCTCTCCGCCGAGCTCGGCAAGCCGATCGAATTCGAGATGCAGGGCGCCGAAACCGAGCTCGATCGCCAGGTGCTCGACCAGATCAAGGATCCGCTGATCCACATGGTCCGTAACTCAGCGGATCATGGACTCGAATCGCCGGCCGAGCGGCGCGCCGCCGGCAAGCCCGAGAAGGGCACGATCCGGCTCGCCGCCTGGCACGAAGGCGGCCACATCATCGTCGAGGTCTCCGACAACGGGCGCGGTCTCGATACGGCCCGCATCAAGTCGCTCGCGATCGCCCGCGGCTTGGTGTCAGAGTCCGAAGCGGAGAAGATGACGGACGCGCAGATTCAGAAGTTCATCTTCATGCCGGGCTTCTCGACCGCGTCCAAGGTGACGAGCGTATCCGGCCGCGGCATCGGCATGGACGTCGTGCGCGCCAATATGGACCAGATCGGCGGCGTGATCGATGTGAAGTCCGTGCTCGGCCAGGGCACCAGCTTCATCATCAAGATTCCGCTCACGCTGGCGATCGTCTCCGCGTTGATCGTCCAGTGCGCCGGCGACCGCTTCGCGATCCCGCAACTGGCGGTGGTCGAGCTGGTTCGCGCGCGCAACAATTCAGAGCACCGGATCGAGCGCATCAAGGACGCTGCCGTGCTGCGTCTGCGCAACAAGCTCTTGCCGCTGTTCCGGCTGAGCGGCCTGCTCAAGATCGGCGAGCACGCCGAAAGCGACGTCGAGAACGGCTTCATCGTGGTCACACAGGTGGGCAGCCAGACCTTCGGCGTGGTGGTCGACGCCGTCTTCCACACCGAAGAGATCGTGGTCAAGCCGATGTCGGGCAAACTGCGGCACATCCCGATGTTCTCCGGCAACACCATTCTCGGCGACGGGTCGGTGATCATGATCATCGATCCAAACGGCATCGCGCAAAAACTTTCGGGCTTGCCGGCGACGCGCCTCATGGCGGAGAACGCGGTCGAGCGCGCGCCCGAGGACGGCATGGTGGAATCCATGCTGCTGTTCCGCGCCGGCTCGCCGCAGCCCAAAGCGGTGCCGCTGTCGCTGGTCACGCGGCTCGAGGTGATCGATTCGAAGTTCATCGAGACCACCAACGGCCGCGCCGTCGTCCAGTATCGCGGCCAACTCATGCCGTTGGTGCCGGTCAACAGCGACGTCAAGATCAAGAGCAGCGGCTCGCAGCCGCTTCTGGTGTTCTGCGACGAGGGCCGCTCCATGGCCCTGATGGTCGACGAGATCGTCGACATCGTCGAGGAGCGGCTCGATATCGAATTGACGAGCACGACGGCGGGTGTCCTGGGCTCGGCGGTCATCAAGGGGCAGGCCACCGAGGTGATCGACATTGCGCATTATCTGCCGCTGGCGTTCGAGGACTGGATGCATTGGCGGCATCACCAGGCCAGCGCGGTGCCGCATCAGGTCCTGCTGGTCGACGATGCCGCGTTCTTCCGCAACATGCTCGCGCCGGTGCTCAAAGCCGCGGGCTATGTGGTGACGCCGGCGTCATCGGTCGACGAAGCGATCACGTTGCTGCAAGGCGGCCGCCGCTTCGACGTCGTCGTGACCGACATCGAGATGCCCGGCAAGGACGGATTCGAACTGGCGTCGGCGGTGCGCGCCAATCCACGCACGGCGAACCTGCCGGTCATCGGACTGTCGTCGCTGGTCTCGCCCGAAGCAATCGAGCGCGGACGGCAAGTCGGGCTTCATGACTATGTGGCCAAGTTCGACCGGCAAGGCCTGATCGCTGCGCTCAAGGAGCAGACGGCCGAGCTGGTACGGGCGGCGTAGAGGGTGAGATGAGCGAGGCGGTGGACAAAGTTGTCGAATACGTCACCGCGACGGTGGGCGGCCAGCTGTTTGGGCTGCCGATCTCGCGCGTGCAGGACGTGTTTGCGCCTGACCGGCTGACGCGGGTGCCGTTGGCGCCGCCGGAGATCGCCGGTCTGCTCAACCTGCGCGGACGCATCGTGACCGCGATCGACCTGCGCCGGCGTTTTGGCCTCGATGCGCTCACGGGGGATGCCCCGAGAATGGCAGTCGGGGTCGAATGGAAAGGCGAATCTTACGGCCTGCTGATCGATGCGATCGGCGAGGTGCTGAAGTTGCAGACGAGCGACCGCGAGGACAACCCGGTCAATCTCGATCCGGGGCTGGCGCGGGTTTCGGCCGGCGTACACCGGCTCGAGGGCAAGCTGCTGGTAGTTCTTGATGTCGACCGCGTGCTCGATATTGCGCCGCGATCCGAGGCGGCGTGAGGAAGCGATCTGGAAAACGGTGTCGGTCACCGCTTGAGCGTAACGAGGCAAGAAAATGAAAACGTGCTTGGTTGTGGATGATTCAAGCGTCATCCGAAAGGTGGCGCGGCGGATTCTCGAGGGTCTCGATTTCGAGATCTCCGAGGCCGAGGACGGCGAGCAGGCGCTCGAAGCGTGTCGCGGCAAGATGCCCGACGCGGTTCTGCTCGACTGGAACATGCCGAAGATGGACGGCTACGAGTTTCTCCGGTCGATGCGGCGGCTGCCGAACGGCGACCGCCCGAAGGTCGTGTTCTGCACCACGGAAAATGACGTCGCGCACATCGCGCGGGCGCTGCATGCCGGGGCGAACGAGTACATCATGAAACCGTTCGACAAGGAGATTGTCGAAGCCAAGTTTCAGGAAGTTGGACTGATCTAGCCGTCCTCGCGCGCGTTCGTAGCATTCGTAGCCGGTGTAAGTGCGCAATGAGTATCGCCATCGCCTCTCCGACGCCGCGGCCCGACTCCGGACAGGAGTCGATTCGGGTCATGGTCGTCGATGACGCCGTCGTTGTGCGCGGCCTGCTGACGCGTTGGATCGAGGCGGAAGCCGGCCTGCACATTGTCGGCTCGATGCGCAGCGGCCGCGAGGCGATCGAGCAGCTCGACCGCGCCAATCCGGACGTCGTCATACTCGACGTCGACATGCCGGATACCGACGGCATCACCGCGCTGCCGATGCTCCTGGAAAAGAAGCGCGACCTGATCGTGATCATGGCGTCGACGCTGACGCGCCGCAATGCCGAGATCAGCCTGCGGGCGCTCGCACTCGGCGCCTCCGACTATATCCCGAAGCCGCAGACCACACGCGAGATCACGACGTCAACGTCGTTCCGCCGCGAACTGATCGACAAGATCCGGGCGCTGGGATCGCGCCGCAAGCCCGTGATGCCGGCGGCGCCGACCATCGTGCGCGGCGACGAGCGGTATGGCGTGCCGGCCCTGCGGCGCGTCGCAAGTCCCTCGCTTGCTCCCCAATTGATCGTGCCCCAACTGCATGAGCATGGGGCGCTGAAATTGCGTCCGCTTCCCATGATGCTGCCGCGCGTGCTGCTGGTCGGCGCATCGACCGGCGGTCCGCAGGCGCTCAACCGGGTGCTCGCGCAGGTCGGCAGCGTGATCGACCATGCGCCGGTGCTGGTGGTGCAGCATATGCCGCCGACCTTCACCACGATCCTGGCCGAGCACCTCACACGTGCGGTCGGCCGTCCGGCGCACGAGGCCGTCGACGGCGAGGAGGTCAGGGCCGGGCAGATCTATATCGCGCCCGGCGGTCATCACATGCGGGTGGTGCGCCGTGCCGGCAACCCGACGATCGCCATCGAGGACGGGCCGCTGGTCAATTTCTGCAAGCCAGCGGTGGATCCGCTGTTCGACTCGGCAGCCGAGATCTGGGGCGGCAAGAATCTCGCGGTCGTGCTGACGGGAATGGGTTCCGACGGCACGCGCGGTGCAGCGAACCTGGTCGCGGCCGGAGGCACGGTCATTGCGCAGGACGAGGAATCGAGCGTCGTCTGGGGCATGCCGGGTTCGGTTGCGAACGCAGGCCTCTGTTCCGCCGTCCTGCCGCTTGACCGGATCGCACCGAAAATCGTTCGCCTGTTCGCGGGGGACCGCTCGTGACCCCCCACGACTACGATTTCATTCGCAAGCTGGTCAGGGAGCGCTCCGGGCTCGTGCTCTCGGCCGACAAGCAATACCTGGTCGAAAGCCGCCTCCTGCCGGTCGCCCGCAAGGCCGCGCTCGTCAGCCTTTCGGATCTCGTGCGGCGGCTCAAGGAACCGAACACGCAGGCACTCGCGGTCGAGGTCGTCGAAGCGATGATGACCAACGAGTCGTTCTTCTTTCGCGACAAGCTTCCGTTCGAGCACTTCCGTGAGACCATCATCCCCGCGCTGATGGCTGCGCGGGCGAGCCAGCACCGGATCAGAATCTGGTGCGCGGCCGCCTCGACAGGTCAGGAGCCCTATTCGCTGGCGATGTGTCTGAAGGAGATGGCGCGGCAGCTGGCTGGGTGGCGGATCGACATCCTGGCCACCGATATCTCGAATGAAGTTCTCGAAAAGTCCAAGGCCGGCATCTACAGCCAGTTCGAGGTCCAGCGTGGGCTGCCGATTCAATTGCTGGTCAAGTATTTCACGCAAGTCGGCGAGACCTGGCAGATTTCACCGGAGATCCGCGCCATGGTGCAGTTCCGGCCTTTCAACCTGCTGAACGACTTCGGCGGCCTCGGGATGTTCGACATCGTGTTCTGCCGTAACGTGCTGATCTATTTCGACCAGCCGACCAAGGTCGGCGTGTTGGATCGCATGGCGCGCGCCACCGAACGCGACGGCTACCTCGTCCTCGGCGCCGCCGAGACGGTGGTCGGTCTCACCGACAGCTTCAAGCCGGTCCCGGAACGCCGCGGTCTCTATTCGCCGAACACCGGCGTGCGGGCGGCCGTGCCTCGGCTCGCGGTCGTCGGCGCCCGCTAAAAGATTCCGCAACCTCCGTCGCAGTTGCTTTGGCGATGAGCCGTGCGGCTGGTTTCGCTGTTTCCCTCATCGTATGGTGATGGTCCCACCTGGGCGTGGTTCACGCGCCACTACGAAGGACCATCGATGAAGGTCGCCCAAGCCATCAGCCGCGCGCTCGTGTCTGAAGGCGTCACGCTGTGCGCCGGCCTCGCCGGCCAGTCGATCTCGCCCATCATCGACGCGCTCGGTGAATGCGAGGAAGTCTCGCTGGTGTATGCGCGGCAGGAGCGGGTGGCATTCGACATTTGCGACGGCTTTGCGCGCGCCAGCGGCAATCCGGCGGTGGTGTTCGCCGATTCGGGGCCCGCGGCCGCGAACCTGATGGGCGGCATCGTCAACTCCTGGGGCGACTCGGTGCCGGTGCTGTTCATCGCCGGACACAACGAGCGCACCAGGGTCGCCAGCAAATTCACCAAGGAGTTGCCGTTCCTCGACATCTTCTCGCCGGTCAGCAAGTGGGCGGCGATGGTCGACGACCCCGCCAAGGTGGCGGAAACGCTACGGCGCGCTTTCATGCATCTGCGCACCGGCCGGCCGGGGCCGGTCGCGCTGGCGATACCCGAGGACGTCGCGCACATGGAAGTCGGCAATTTCGAGTATCAGCCGATATCGCCGCGGCCGCGCGTGCGCGGTGGCGGCGATCCGGATGCGATCAATGCCGCGATCGAGCTCATCGCCAATGCCGAGCGGCCCTATGTCTATGTCGGGGCGGGCGTGCTGTTCTCGGACGCGACCGACGAACTGGTTCGCTTTGCCGAGATGCTGACACTTCCGGTCGCGACCACATTGAACGGCAAGAGCGCATTCCCGGAGGATCACCCGCTCGCGCTCGGCCTGGGTGGCTTCGGCCGTGCCAACTACGGCACCCTGGCCGCGTCGGTCGCGGGCGAGAACGCCGACGTCATCCTCACCATCGGCTGTGGTTTCAAGCAGCACACGACGCTGGTGCGTCCAAGCCAGCGCACCCGGCACATTCAGGTCGATGTCGATCCGACCGAGGTCAACCGCGACCACGTCGCCGACGTGGCGATCCTCGGCGATGCCAAGGTCGTGTTGCGCCAGCTCGCCGAAGCCGCACGGGCGCGGCTGCCGGCGGCGCGACTGGCTCCGGTCGAGCGTCGCGCCAAGGAGATCGGCGAATTGAACAGGCGCTGGCAGATCGTCAGCGCGCCGCTGCTCGACTCGGACGAGACACCGATCAATCCGTTCCGTGTCACCCGCGCGTTCATGAAGCTCGTCGATCCGGCGCAGACCATCGTTCTGCATGACGCCGGCTCGGTGCGCGGCACGACCTCGCAACACTACATCGCGCCGCGGCCGCGCTCGTTCATCGGCTTCGGCGTGCAGAGCGCCATGGGCTGGTCGCTCGGCGCCGCGATCGGCGCCAAGAAGGCGCATCCCGACAAGCTGGTGACGGCGTTCATCGGCGAGGAGGCGCTGAACGAGACCGCGATGGATATCGAGACGTCGATCCGCAACGACGCACCGATCCTCATGATCGTGAAGAACAACCGCAAGCCTCCCGATCAGGACAGCGGCAAGAGCAAGAAGCTCGCGCTTGCCCGCTTCAAGCAGGGCGTCGACATCGGCGCGCTCGCGGCCGCGCTCGGCGCCAAGGCCTACCGCATCGAGAAGCCGGGCGATCTCGCCACGACGCTGTCGGCCGCGATCGCGGACGTGCGCGGCGGCCAGACCGCGGTGGTGGAGGTCATGACGGCGCGCGTTAACGCCAGCCTGCATCATCTCTGGGATACGAGTGCGGCGAAGGGCGGGGGGTAGTCTCCGGGCTAGCCGCCGATATTTCCCCGGTGAGGCCCACTGGATGTTGCCGGCAGCGCTCGAACCGCCGGACCACGATCAATCGCAAGAGGCTCGTGCGCCGCCGATGCAACTTGACGCGTCCGATCGTGCCGATCAATGTCGATCTGCGAATAGCGCACCAGGAGATCGGCGATGATCGGCAGACGCATGACATGGGCGGGGTTGATATCGCTGCCGCTGATGGCGACGGAAGCTCCCGCGCAACTCGGCACCGAGATGAAGCTCACCGACGCGGGCTTCGTCATGCGGATCGCGAAATCGCCCAAGCAGCTCGAACGCCTCAGGACCATTCCAGCCCGCCGGATGGTGGCGCGTACCAAGGCGGGCGTTCGTCACTATCTCTATGCGGATCCCGCCGGGTGCCAGTGCGTGCTGGTCGGTGACGAGCGGGCGATGCGCAACTACCGCGACATGGTCGCGCCGCCGGCGCTGCCGCCCGGCTTCAAGGATTTCGAAGGCGCGCCGCGCGACGTCGGGGTTAATCCGGAACGCGACATCATTCAGGAGATCAACGCGGACGGCGAGCCGCCGTGGGCGGACGGGGAAGAGGACATGTTCGCCCCGGTCTTGGACGTTCCTCTCCGGTAGTCGACGCCGCTAAAGCAGCTTGAACGCGCGGTAGAAGTCGGCGGCGGCGCGGAGCAGCCTGATGTTCCTCAGATAGACCACGCCGCGGCTGACATAGAATTCCGGCTGCTGCGGCTCGATCGCGATGGCGCGATTGTAGTCGGCGATGGCGCGCGCATACTGCTCCTTGCTCTCATAGAGGCTCGCGCGCTGCGCATAGGCGCTGGCGTCATCGGGGTCGAGCGCGATCGATCGGTTGTAGTCGGCGAGAGCGCGCTCGGTCTCGCGCTTCATGTACCAGCAATGGCCGCGGTTGACGTAGGCGACCGCAAGCTTCTCCTCCGGCGCTTGCTCGATCGCCCTGGTGAAATCCTTGATCGCGACGTCGAACTGATCCTTGCGGTAGTAGGCGATGCCGCGGTTGATATAGGCGATCGCGCAGCGCGGATCGAGCTCGATCGCCTTGTCGTAGTCGGGCAGCGCGCGATCGATGTCGCCCTTCAGCTTGTAGGCGTAGCCGCGGTTGTTGAATGCCGACGGTTCGGTCGGATCGAGTGCGATACTGGTGTTGTAGTCGGAGATCGACCGCTCGTAGTCGCCGAGAATGTCGTAGACGATGCCGCGGTTGTTGTAGGCGTGCGCGGCCTGGGGCGCCCGCTCGATCGCCTCGGTGTATTCGGCGATTGCGCGTTCGTATTCGCCGCGGTCGCGATGGATGTTGCCGCGGCCATAATAGGCGGCGGAAAGGTCCTCGTTGAGGGCGAGCGCAGCGTCGTAGTCGGCGAGCGCAGCGTCATGATCGCCTCGCGTCTCATGCACCGTGCCGCGGCTGAGCAGCGCGTGGGCGTGCGCCGGTTCGAGTTCGATCGCCTTGGTGAAGTCGGCAATCGCCCGTGCGTGGTTGCCCATGAAGCCGTGGACGTTGCCGCGCAGGAAATGGGCGTGGATCCATCCCGGCTTTAGTTCGATGGTCCTGGTCAGGTCCTCGGCGGCCAGTTCGTAGGCGTCGGTCAAGGCGCGCGCGAGGCCCCGGTCGAAATAGGCGTCGGCCGCCGCCGGATCGAGCTCGATCGCCCGGGTGTAGTCGGCGATCGCATGGGCGTAGTCGAACGTCGTCTCGTAGAGGTTGCCGCGATCGGCGAAGGCCTTGGCGCTGGGCCTGGTCTCGATCAGGAAATTGCTGGCCGCAAGCGCGCTCCGGAAGGAGTCGTCGGGTCGGCGGGACGGGACGCTGGCAGCCATGGTCGGTTCATCGGCACTGGACACGTCACCATTGGTCGCTGGCCGCCGGGCGGAGGTTCACGGCATCTCTCAAAGAAAAACCCCGCCATTTCTGGCGGGGTTCCGGAATTGTCCGAGTCTTGGGAGGAGAGCCGTTGCAGGCTCCGTGAAACCCTAGGCCGGGATCCTTGCTTCGTCGTCGGCGGGCTCGCGCAGCACGTAGCCGCGGCCCCACACGGTCTCGATGTAGTTCTTGCCGTTCGACGCGTTCGCAAGCTTCTTGCGCAGCTTGCAGATGAACACGTCGATGATCTTGAGCTCGGGCTCGTCCATGCCGCCGTAGAGATGGTTGAGGAACATCTCCTTGGTGAGGGTCGTGCCCTTGCGGAGCGAGAGCAGCTCCAGCATCTGGTATTCCTTGCCGGTGAGGTGCACGCGCGCCCCGTTCACCTCGACGGTCTTGGTGTCGAGATTGACGCAGAGGTCGCCGGTGTTGATCACCGACTGCGCGTGGCCCTTCGAACGGCGCACGATGGCATGGATGCGGGCCACCAGCTCGTCCTTGTGGAACGGCTTGGTCATGTAGTCGTCGGCGCCGAAGCCGAGACCGCGCACCTTGTCTTCGATGCCGGCGAGGCCGGACAGGATCAGGATCGGGGTCTTGACCTTCGACACCCGCAGCGAGCGCAGAACCTCGAATCCCGACATGTCGGGCAGGTTCAGGTCGAGCAGAATGATGTCGTAGTCGTAGAGTTTGCCGAGATCGACACCCTCTTCGCCCAGATCGGTGGTGTACACATTGAAACTCTCGGACTTGAGCATCAGCTCAATGGATTGAGCTGTGGCGCTGTCGTCCTCGATCAGCAAAACGCGCATGCCAGTCCCCTTCCTCGCCGCTTCGGGCTCAGGTCGGCACGCCGCAGCGGCGGCCCGTTAAAACGCAATGGGACAAACCGACTCGCGACACTAATGCCATATGGTTAACAAAATCTGATTCTCGCACGCAAGAACTCACTGGGCAAATTCTGCCGAATCGCCCTAAGATATTGCGTGAGAGTGATTTTTCGACCGCTTGGCAGTTCATGTCACACTTTAAAAGCCGGTTCTAACTGACTCAAAGGATTCAGCCCCCGCCATTGTCCGGACAAAACGAGTGCCCTGACGTCCCAGACGGTGACGCAATGATTAACGACGCGGGTAAACACCGGGTTAAGAACCACTGCCACGACGTTAAGAAGCGAAGCTAACGTATGGTCAACGCAGCCCAGATCGCATGAAGGCGCTCGCCGAACAGATCGCTGAGCTCGATGACGTCGAAACTTTCGGCCGCGTCGTCGGGGTCCGTGGCCTGATGGTGGAGGTCGCCGGACCGATTCATGCCATGTCGGTCGGCGCGCGGGTCGTGATCGAAAGCGGCCGTGACGGCCGCGATATCCCCTGCGAGGTCGTCGGCTTCTCCGGCGAGAATGCCCTCTTGATGCCGTTCGGCGCGCTCGAAGGCGTGCGCCGCGGCTGCCGCGCCATTGTGCGCTCCGCCGCGGCGTCGGTGCGGCCTTCGCAAGGCTGGCTCGGGCGCGTCATCAATGCGATGGGCGAGCCGCTCGACGGCCTCGGCCCGCTGCCGCCGGGGCCGTCGCCCTATGGCTTCCGCAACGATCCGCCGTCCGCCCATGGCCGGCGCCGCGTCGGCGGGCCGCTCGATCTCGGGGTGCGGGCGCTGAATACCTTCACCACCTGTTGCCGCGGTCAGCGCATGGGCATCTTCGCGGGATCGGGCGTCGGCAAATCGGTGCTGTTGTCGATGCTCGCGCGCAATGTTCAGGCCGACGTGTCGGTGATCGGGCTGATCGGCGAACGCGGCCGCGAGGTGCAGGAGTTCCTGCAGGACGATCTTGGCCCACAGGGAATGGCACGCTCGGTGGTGATCGTGGCCACCTCCGACGAGCCGGCGCTGATGCGCCGGCAGGCCGCCTACCTGACGCTCGCGGTCGCGGAGTACTTCCGCGACATCGACAAGGATGTGCTGGTGCTGATGGATTCGGTCACGCGCTTCGCCATCGCCCAGCGCGAGATCGGGCTGTCCGCCGGCGAGCCGCCGACCTCCAAGGGCTATACGCCGACCGTCTTCACCGAACTGCCGCGGCTGCTCGAGCGGGCCGGGCCGGGTTCCGGCGTCGGCACCATCACCGGGCTGTTCACGGTCCTGGTCGAGGGCGGCGACCACAATGAGCCGGTTTCGGACGCGGTGCGTTCGATCCTCGACGGCCACATCGTCATGGAACGGCAGATCGCCGAGCGCGGGCGGTATCCGGCCATCAACGTGCTCAAGTCGGTGTCGCGGACGATGCCGAAGGCCGCCGATCCGGCCTACCTGCCGGTGGTGGTGCGGGCGCGCCAGGTGATGGCGACCTATGCGGACATGGAGGAACTGATCCGGCTGGGCGCCTACCGGGCGGGGTCGAGCGCCGAGGTCGACGAGTCGATCCGGCTGCACCTGCCGCTCGAGACATTCCTGGCCCAGGCCAAGGACGATTCGACCAATCTTGGGCAAGGATATCAACGTCTTGAACAAATCCTCGGTACCTTGGAAACCGAAAACTAACATTGTCGGGCCACACTCACCTGGAATGTCCGCCTGGATCGGCCCGCTTGGCCGTCCTGTGCGGACGGCACGGCGTTTGCCGCCATGGCAGCGCCGCGCTTTGCAGTCCCGCGTAACGGGACTTCGGGGGAGTAAGAGTCGATGAAGTCACGCGAAACGCTCATCCGCCTGAAGAAATTTCAGGTCGACGAAAAGCGCCGCAGGGTCGCGCAGATCGAAGGCATGATCGCCGAGTTCGATCGTATTGCCGGCGACCTCGAGCGCGAGATCAAGACCGAGCAGGACCGCGCCGGTATCCACGATCCCGCCCACTTCGCCTACCCGACCTATGCTAAGGCCGCCATGCAGCGGCGCGAGAACCTGAAGCGTTCGGTATCCGAGCTCCGCGGGCAGCTCGACGAGGCGCAGGCGCACCTCGGCGAAGCGTTCGAGGAGCTCAAGAAGGTCGAGCTGCTCGACGAGCGCGACCAGGCGCGCGAGCGGGCCGAGGAAGAGGCCCGCGAGCAGGCCGAGCTCGACGCCATCGGCATGATGCGTACCGGCGCTCGGGCCTAGGCTTCTTAGTCGTCCGAATCTTGAGTTGCAGCGTGGGCCTGAACGGCCTGCGCGCCGCCATTGCATCCGCACGGGTGCCCGCGCCGGCACAAGTCCGAGCATCGGGGCGGGAAACTTGTGGCTGAGCGCGACTGTCGGCAAGTCGCAGGACCGATCCTGTCCAAAACGTGCCATTGTCGCCCGGCCCGCGGCCGGGCATCCTCCTGACCGAGCGCAAGGATGCGTCGCGGCGGCCCTCGACAGGGAGGGGCGGTCGGCGATAATCCGTCCGGGGGCAGGGGTCCTTAGGTAATGTCTACGTCCGTTGAAATGTCACTGATGCTGGCCTCGATTGCCAACGGCGACGCCGGGGCGTTCGAGAGGCTGTATCAGGCGACTTCGTCGAAGATCTACGGCGTCGTGCTGCGGATCGTACGGCGCCACGACCTCGCGTTCGACGTGATGGAAGAGAGCTATCTGCACATCTGGAAGACGGCGGCCAAGTTCGATCCGGCGCTGGCGTCGCCGATGGGCTGGATGATGGCTATCGCGCGCTCCCGCGCCATCGATCTGGCGCGGCGCCCCGACATCGTGGCGAGCGACGCGGATCCCGAGATCGCCGATAACGAAAGCCCTGGCGCGCTGTCCCGGCGCGAGCTCACCGACGAGCTCAAGCGCCTGCTCACCTGCATCGGCCGGCTTGAGCCCGATCGCCAGCGCATGCTGTTGCTCGCCTATTACGGCGCGTTCACCCGCGACGAGCTGGCGAGTAAGCTCGACATTCCCGCCAACCTGCTCAAGGCATCGCTGCGGCGCAGCCTGTTCGAGATCGAACAATGTCTGACGTCGTAAGCAACGACGAGCTCAACGCGCTCGCCGCGGAGTATGTGCTCGGCACCCTCGACTACGAGGAGCGCAAGGGCGCGAACGCGCTGCTCGAGGTCGATCCCACGTTCCGCGGCATCGTACGCATCTGGGAGCGGCGGTTCGGCGATCTGCATCTGATGGTCGAATCGGTCGAGCCCGATCCGCAGCTCTGGGTACGCATCAAGCCGAAGATGGGGGGCATCGAGCAGATTGCTCCGGCGATCCCGTCGAGCGCCGAAGTGCCGGCTGCTGCGGCCGCTGCAACGTCGGAATTCGAGGCGGTCGCCGGGACGCCACCCGCGGAGCCCGCGTCGTCGGACGCCCCCGCTGCGGCGCCGGAAGCCGTGGCCGTGGCGTCGGTCCCGGAAGGAAGCGTTGCCGCAGAGCCGAAAACCGAAGCCGTTGCCGCGCCCGCTGATGGCGCGGCGCCCGCGGGCACCGAGCCCGCCGCTGCCGAAACGCCGCCGGCCGAGGTGCAGCTGGCCGGAACTGAAGCACCCGCGGTCGCCGAAGCGGAGCTCAAACTCGCCGAGCTGGCGGCGCTGTTGCCGGTCGCGCCCGAGCAGCGCCACGCCGCGTCGGCGGGACAACCGGCCACCCCGTCTGCGATCCCCGAGGCGATGCCGGAGGATGGGCTGCACACGCATGCCCCGGACCTGGTGCCGCGGGGCTTTGTGCCGCCGGCTCCCATGACCACGCGCGGGACGCCGATCGTGGTGGAAAAGCCGGTCCGCAAGTCGGCGCGCGGCTGGGCCGCGGCCACCCTGACGATGGCGTTGATCGCGGTGGCGCTTGCCGGATTGATCAGCGCCTGGCGGTTCTTTCCCGAGCGCCTGCCGCCACAATTGCGGGCGACGACGGTGCTCAACCTGACAGCCTCGCCGCAGGCGCCGGGACCCAAGGCGCGGCCGAAGCTCGCGCCGTTCGACGAATAGCCGCCGTCGCGTAGCCCCGTCGCCGACATGAAAAAGGCTGGCCCCGGAAATCCGGAGCCAGCCCTAAATGACTAATTGCAAACGAAATTCGGTATTCGGATCAGCGAACGGTGTTGCCGTCATTCGCCGCGGTGACGGGCGCAGTCGCCTTGATCACGGTGGCATGCAGCCCGTTGGCCGTCGTGGAGCCGTCGGTGATGCGCGCCGCGATGCCGACACCGGCAACGAGGGTCGCGCAAACCAGGGCCACCACAACGATCTTGAGGTGGGTCATCCGATCCGCAGTGAACATCGAAGAGTTGTTCATGGCGTCCTCCCGCGAGGGGGTCCTTAACGTTTGGTCGCGGTAACCCGTAAAAAGGTTCAACGGTCCTTAACCGCCCTTAAAACGGGTACTCAGGCACACAAGTTGCGTCCGGCACCCTTGCGGGCACACGTCCGGTAGCTCCCCCGATTTCACTGACGTGGAGTAACGTAGTGCGGCTAAGGAAGTTCCTGAAGGCCGCCTAACCCCGCTCACGAAACGTTGATTAAAAGCCGTATGAGCGGCCCGGGCCGCCCGGCCGGTTTGACTTTGTGGCCTGTCATGCGCAAAAACGCGGCAGAACCCTTCAAAACAAGGTCAAAATGACCACACTTGCCGCCCCGGCCGACCCCGCCGCCCCCAAATCCTTCAAGGAAGTCTGGCTCATTACCATCGGGCATTCGCTAACCCATTGGTATCCGGCGACTTTCTACCTTCTTCTGCCGTTGATCGGTAACGAGCTGGGGCTGAGCTACCTCCAGATCGGCTCGATCCTGACCACCCAGGCCCTGGCCGGCGCCATTTCCAACATCCCGGGCGGCGTGTTCGTCGACTCCGTCGGCCGCAAGGGACTGCTGATGGCGGTCTCCCTGTTCTGGATCGGTGCGCCCTACCTGCTGATGGGCTTCAGCCATGACTACTGGCTGCTGCTGACCTGCGCCGCACTGGTCGGCATCGGCAACAATCTTTGGCACCCGACCGCGATCCCGCTGCTGGCGCAGCGTTATCCCGACCGCAAAGGCCTGGTCGTTTCGATCCACGGCATGGGCGGCAATGTCGGCGACGCGCTCGCGCCGCTGGTCGCCGGGGCGATGCTCGCGGTGCTGAGTTGGCGCGAGGTGGTGGTCATCAACGTGATCCCCGGTATCGTGATGTCGGTGGTGCTGCTGGTCATGCTCGGCCACACGCTGAACGCCGATGGTCCGGCGGGCAAGGCGCCGGCGCCGAAGCGCACGCTACGCGACACGCTGCGCGACTTCGGGCCGCTGCTCGCCAACCGCACGCTGATCTTCCTGTGCGCGGGCTCGGTGTTCCGCTCGATGACGCATGGCGGGCTGCTCACCTTCCTGCCGCTCTACCTCGCGACCGACATGGGCTACTCGCCGATCTGGATCGGCGCCGCCATGGCGGCGTTGCAGACCGCCGGCTTCATCGCGTGTCCGATTGCCGGGCATCTCTCCGACAAGATGGGCCGCCGCGAGATCATCATGAGCAGCATGACGATGACGGCGGTGATCATCGTGGCGATGATCTTCACCGGCGGCACCAGCGCCTTCGTGTTCTTCGTGGCGTTCCTCGGGTTCTTCTTCTTCTCGATCCGCGCGGTGTTGCAGGCCTGGCTGCTCGACGCGACGCCGCCGAACATGGCCGGCTCGTCGATCGGCATGCTGTTCGCGCTGCAGGCGTTCGGTTCGGCGCTCGGCCCGCTGATCTGCGGCCTGATCGCCGACCGCTACGGGCTGATCACGACGTTCTATTTCCTGGTCGCCACCATCATCGTCGCCAACATGCTGATCTTCTTCACGCCGATCGGCGACCGGCCGGGCGAAGAGAAGGCGCGCTTCGCCGGCCAGCCGGCGGAGTAGGGGTCAGATACCCGCCACCGTCTTCAGCCTTGCGCGCGGGTGGATCTCCGCCTGCGACAGCACCGGCGTCTGTGACCGGAACCGCTCGACGATCCCGCGCACGAACGGCCGCACCGATGCCGAGGTCACAAGCACGGGCGCCTCGCCCTGCCGCGCGGCGTCCTCGAACTTCTCGCGGACGATGGTGATGAACTCGGTCAGCCGCGATGGCTGCATCGCCAGCGTGCGGTCGTCGCCTTGCCCGATGATCGACTCGGCGAAATTCTGCTCCCACCGCGCTGAGAGCGCGATGATCGGCAGGTGGCCGGCATGCGAGGTGTATTGCGCGCAGAGCTGGCGCGAGAGCCGCGCCCGCACATGCTCGGCGAGCGTCGCCGGGTTGCGCGTGAACGCGATGGCGTCGGCGATGCCTTCGAGGATGGTGGGCAGGTCGCGGATCGACACCCGCTCGGCCAGCAGCAGCTGGAGCACGCGCTGGATGCCGGACATCGAGATCTGCGCCGGGACGATGTCCTTGACCAGGTCCGCCTGATCCTTCGGCAGGTCCTTGATGAGCTTGTTCACCTCGGCATAGGAGATCAGCTCGGAGACGTTGGCCTTGATCAGCTCGGTGAGGTGGGTCGACATGACGGTCGCGGCGTCGACCACGGTGTAGCCCTTGATCGCCGCGTCTTCCTTGAGCGCCGCGTCGACCCAGGTGGCGGGCAGGCCGAACGTCGGCTCCTGGGTGTGGACGCCGGGCAGCGCGACCTGCGCGCCGGTCGGGTCCATCACCATGTACTGGCCCGGCCAGATGCGGCCGGTGCCGGCCTCCACTTCCTTGATCTTGATGATGTAGAGGTTGGCGTCGAGCTGGACGTTGTCGAGAATGCGCACCGACGGCATCACGAACCCCATCTCGACCGCGAGCGAGCGGCGCAGCGCCTTGATCTGCTCGGTGAGGCGGTCGGTGCCGTCGGGCGAGTTGACCAGCGGGAGCAGGGCGTAGCCGAGCTCGATCTTGAGATCGTCGATCTTGAGCGAGGCCGAGATCGGCTCCTCGACCGGCGCGGCCTGCACCGCTTCGGCGGTTTTCACTTGCTCGGCCACCACCTGCTTCTTGCGCTTGTCGAGGAACCAGGCCGCGCCACCGGCGCTGCCGGCCAGGATCAGGAACGGGATCGCGGGGATGCCCGGCAACGCCGCCATCGCCAGCATGACGGCCGCCGACATGCCGAGCGCCTTGGGATAGCCGGAGAACTGCGAGATCAGCGCCTTGTCGGCGGCTCCGGCGACGCCGGCCTTCGAAACCAAGAGGCCCGCCGCCATCGAAACGATCAGGGCCGGGACCTGGGTGACCAGGCCGTCACCGACGGTCAGCAGCGTGTAGGTGCGCGCGGCGTCGGCGAACGACATGCCCTGCTGGGCGATGCCGATGATCATGCCGCCGATGATATTGATGAACACGATCAGCAGTCCGGCGATAGCGTCGCCACGAACGAATTTCGAGGCGCCGTCCATGGCGCCGAAGAAGCCCGATTCGTCCTCGACCTCGCGTCGCCGGCGACGGGCCTCTTCCTCGTTGATCATTCCGGCCGAGAGATCGGCGTCGATCGCCATCTGCTTGCCGGGCATCGCGTCGAGGTGGAAGCGCGCCGCGACCTCGGCGATGCGGCCGGAGCCCTTGGTGATGACGACGAAGTTCACGATCACCAGGATCGTGAACACGATAATGCCGATCACGAAATTGCCGCTCATCACGAAATTGCCGAACGCCTCGATGACGTGGCCGGCGGCGGCGGTGCCTTCATGGCCGTGCGAGAGGATCAGCCGGGTCGAGGCGAGATTCAGCGACAGGCGCAGCATGGTCGAGATCAGCAGGACCGTCGGGAAGGCGGAGAATTCCAGCGGCGCCTGGATGAACAAGGCGGTCATCAGGATCAGGACCGAGAACGTGATCGACAGCGCCAGTGCGAGGTCGAGCAGCATCGGCGGCAGCGGCAGGATCAGCACCACCAGGATCAGCATCACGCCGATCGCGAGGGCGAGGTCGCCGCGTTTCAGCATCGTGCCGATTTCGCCGACGCTCGGCAGACCGAATTTCTGTGCGCCCGCCGCCGTTACATCCGTCATGGGTCCCCGCCGGGCCCGGTCATGGGCTCCGAATGATTGTTGGGCAGCCGTGAGGCCGCCGACTCGCGCAATTGGAAGCGCTCCCGCGTCCAAAGGGGTCGTCCTCGGTTTCGGTGATGAGGGATTTCAGTGCTGCTGAGCGGAAAAAATTACCTCCCCAAACCCAGGCAATATTTGCCGTGTGTATGGTTAATCGGTCGTTAATGGAGGTACTCAGCGCCATGTTTTTCCCTGCCTGTGGCATGGGAACACCACATCGCAGCGCAACAATGTAGATGAAGAAACTGCATTGAAACGGGCGTTGCCAGGCTGCGGCAACGCGCTCGGGGCGGTGCATTGCGGGCTGCCGGCAGGTCGGGTCCAATACCTCTCAAGGCGTGACAAAAGCCGGGGAGGAATGGACGATGCCGACGCAGGTCTCGAGGCGGCGTTTGGCGCAGCTTGCGCTCGGCGGCATCGCCATCGTCACGGCGATGCCGGCGCAGGCCGAGCCGGCTGCCGATTTCTATCGCGGCAAATCCATCAGCCTGGTCATCGGCAATACGGTCGGGAACGACTACGACTACCGTGCCCGGCTTCTTGCACGTCATATCGGCAAGCACATCCCCGGCAATCCGGCGGTGGTGCCGCGCAACATGCCGGGGGCCGGCGGGCTGGTCGCGGCCAACTGGATGGCCAAGCTCGCGCCGCAGGACGGCACCTCGCTGTTCATGATCGCGTCGCCGCACCCGGCCGGTCAGGCGATGGCGCTTCCGAACGTCCAGTACGACGTGCGCGCATTCCATTGGATCGGCAACACCATCGACACGCCGAACGTCATCAATGCGTGGCACACGTCGGATGTCCGCACCATCGCCGACGCGATGCAGCGCGAACTGGTGCTGGGCGGCACCACCGGCACCAACTCGGTGGTCTATCCCGCGGTGCTCAACGCGCTGGTCGGCACGCACTTCAAGGTGGTCACCGGCTATCCCGGCGGCGGCGAACTCAATCTCGCGATGGAGCGCGGCGAGATCCAGGGACGCGGCTCGAATTCGTGGGCGTCGTGGAAGTCGACCAAGCCGCAATGGCTGGCCGAGAAGAAGATCATCATCCTGGTGCAGATCGCGCTCAAGCGCGCGGCCGACCTGCCGGACGTGCCGCTGTTGCTCGAACTCGCCAAGAACGATTTCGACCGCAAGGTACTCACCTTCCTCTCGGCGGATACCGCGATCTCGCGCGCCGTGGTCACCACGCCGAACGTGCCGGCTGATCGCGTCGAGGTGCTGCGCCGGGCGTTCGACGCCACCATGAGGGACAAGGCGTTCCTGGCCGAGGCGGCGGAGGCGAAGATGGATATCGTCCCGAGCACCGGCGAGGTCTCGCAGCAGGTGGCGCAGTCGATCATCGACACCGACCCCGCCGTGGTCGCGCGGGCCCGCGACCTGGTGAACGCGGTCGCGAAGTAAGCGCGATCGACCTGCGGATAAAAGGCCCGCTGCGTTGCCGCAGCGGGCTGTGCCGAGACGACAGTTACGGGGGGATGGCTGCCGCCGCCGGTCGACGAAGTTGCAAGAGATACGAGAGAGATTGGCTGCTGGATGCAGGCTCTCGCCGCATTTGCCGTGGTGGCGGTTAGCCGATAGGGAGTGGCGTGTTTGGGAGCCACCAAGATGCCGTACCGTTCAAACGCGCTGATCCTGAGTTGCCTGTTGGTCGCGGCCACTTTGGCTGCACCCGCGGCCCGTGCCGACGGGCTGGAAGCCGGGCTCTGGCGCTCGAACCAGACTGTCACGCTCAACGGTAACCCCGTGCCCCCGCGCGAAACCATGCGCTGCCTGCGCGATGCCGAGGTCAACGATCTGGAGCGGACGTTCAGCCCGGTCTACGGAACCACCAATTCCGCCTGCGAGCAGACCGAGCAGGAATTCACGCCGCAACGCCTGAAATGGCGCTTGCAGTGCCGTGGCCAGCTCGACATGGACGTCGCCGGCGAATTCGTCTTCGAGCGGCGCGACCGCTACACCGCGACCATCGTCGCGAGCTCGTCCATGCTGGGGAAGCTCATGCAGGAAACCCACACGCGGATCGAGGCCGAGCGGGTGGGGGAGTGCAAGTAGCAAGACTCTCCTCCGCTCATTCCCGCGCAAGCGGGAATCCAGAGTCTTCCTTTGTCGCCCCTGGGTCCCCGCTTTCGCGGGGACGAGCGGTGAGAGAGCGAGTCCAAATAAACTGGGAATTAGAGCCGCGATAGATTGCCGTGGGCGATGACCTCGCCGGTGGGCTGGCCGGTCGGCGATCCGCCAAGCGGTTCAAGTGATACCGCGAGCGTCGCGCCGGAGCCGACCAGTGGCAGCAGGGCCGGCGGCACGTTGAGCTGCACCGGCTGGCCGGCCGCGATCAGGCCGAGCGACGCGGGCTTGCCGCCTTCCGGGATCAGCCACAATTCCATCGAGCGCTTGTCGGCGGTGAGCAACGACGCCGGCACGATGGTGAGGCTCCGGCCGTCGGTGCTGATGGCGGCGACGAAATTCGGCTGGTTGGTCTTGAGGCCGGTCAAGGTCGCGAGCAGCGGCACCCGCGGCGTCAGCGTCGTCGGCCGCATGCCGACATAGACCAGCGCGGCGACGCAAGCGGCAGCGATTGCCGACGCGCCGATGCCGAGCCCGCGCCAGAACGCGAGGCTCTGCCAGATCGTCGCCGGCGGTACTGCGGCGGTGCTCGTCGGCGTGCCGAGCGAGGCCTCGATGCGCATCCAGGTCTGCGCCGGGGGCGTCACCGGCGTCACGTAGGACGCCATGGGGCCGAGGCGGTCCTCCCAGTCCGCGATCTCGCGGGCGAACGACGATTCCTCGGCGATGCGCTTCTCGACCGCGCGCCGTTCCTCGGCGCTGAGCACACCGAGGACGTATTCGGCCGCGAGCACGCGGCCTTCGTCCTCAGGTGCGATATGGTCGACGTCGTCGCTCATGCTTCGAGACAGGTCCTCAGCTTCAATAGTCCGCGCCTGATCCAGCTCTTCATCGTTCCGAGCGGCACGCTCATGCGCTCCGCCAATTGCTCGTAGGTTACGCCATCGAGGAACGCCGAGCGGATCGCCTGCGACGTCTTCTCCTCGAGCTCGCCCAGGCATACGCCCAGGCGCGCCTGCTGTTCCGCCTTCACCACCATGTCGAGCGCGCCGGGCGTCACGTCGCGCAGGTCCGCGGCCTCCTCGATCGGCGCCGAGCGACGGTTCATGGCGCCCGACCGCAGGCGGTCGATCGCACGGTTGCGCGCGATCGCCACCAGCCACGTGATCGGGCTTGCCCGATCCGGGTTGAAGAGGGCGGCCTTGCGCCACACCGTCACATAGACGTCCTGGAGCACGTCCTCGGCCTCGCTGCGATCTTTCAAGATACGGAGCAGGACGCCAAAAAGCTTCGCGGACGAATCCTGATAGACGATCCGCAACGCAGCCCGGTCCCCGGTGCCGGTACGCACCAGGGCCGCGGCAAGCTGGCTGCGGGCGGCGTCTGCATCCATCAGGCGAGGGTCCCCCGGCCGCATCCGGGGTGCCGGCGCGGCGTCACCCACCTATTATACGGGGATCGGCCGGATGTGGATGCGAATTTGTGAAGCCGTGAATCAAATGTGATCGTGCCTGTCCGCCGGTGCCGGCGGGCCGGTTTCCATGATAGCCATAGCCGATGACCGTTTTTATTCGGCGGGTCGTTCGATCCGTCCCCTTCCTCGCCCTTGTCATGTTTTCGCCCGTCCAGGTTTCGCTCGCCCAGACGCAAGCGCAAATGCCGGCGGGCTTCGTGGATGCCGCCGCGGTGGTCGACGGTCTGGCCGTCGACATGCGTTATTTCGGTGAGGACAATTTCGTCGGTGCCCGCATCGACGGCTATGAGGGTGGGCGTTGCCTGCTGAGCCGGCCGGCGGCGACGGCGCTAGCGCGCGTACAGCAGGACCTCGCGGCCCAGGGGTATGGCCTCAAGGTCTTCGACTGTTACCGGCCGACGCGTGCGGTCGCGCATTTCGTGCGTTGGGCGCGTGACATCAAGGACGTGAAGCGCAAGGACGACTTCTATCCCGAGGTCGACAAGCGCGACCTGTTCCGGCTCGGCTATATCTCGAACCGCTCCGGCCATTCGCGCGGCTCGACTGTCGACCTCACGCTGGTGCGGCTTGCGAGCGGGCATGTACCGGTTGATGTCGCGCCGGTTGAAGTCGATATGGGCACGCGGTTCGATTTCTTCGGCGTGCAATCCTGGCCGTCGAGCAGCGCCGTCAGTGTCGAGGCGCAGGCCAACCGAAAAACTCTCGCCACTGCGATGCGGCGCGGCGGCTTCATGCCTTACGACAAGGAATGGTGGCACTTCACGCTGCGCGGCGAGCCGTACCCGAATTCGTATTTCAATTTCGTGGTGAAGTGAGCGCGTCTTGGTGGACCGAGTCTTGGTGGACCGAGTCTTGGTGGACCGAGTCTTGGGAGACCGAGTCTTGGGAGACCATGAGCGCGCCGCTCAGACAGCTTCGCGCTTGGTGCGCTTGAGCGGGAAGTCCTCGCTTTCGTAAAGCCGCTCGATGCCGTCGACGTCGAAGCGCTGGTCGCCGACCTGCAGCCAGGCTCCGAGCGTGCGGACCGCGGGAAATTCTTCCACGGCGAAGCGGATCGCTTCGGCTGCGGTGCCGAACCGGCGATAGCCGAGCGGCTGGCGCGTACCGCCCTTGCGTTTGGCCATGAACAGTTCGGCCGGGCTATCGTAGTCGAATTTCATCAGCACGCTTCCACAAACCCGGTCGCAAAACCGGAACGCCGCAAGATCTTAACACCGAGTGTCTCAGTCTTTGGCGAGTTGGCTTTCCTTGACGACGCGCTCGTGCGGCTCGCTGGCGCTTTTGATCCGGTACTGGCGATCGTCGCCTTCGACCGGCAAAACCTGGGTGATCTTGTAGACGCCGCTCGCGGTGCCGCGGCCGTAAGGCCCCGACGTGTAGTGGACGGATTGCCCGACCTTGAATTTGTGATCGCTCACGGTGCTCTCCATGCTGCAGGCAAGCGTGGTCGCCCGCCATTCTGGCGGGGCCGCCAACCGCTGCTGTTGGAAATCATTCGCGTTTCTAGCACGAATCCGTGCTGGCCGGAAAGTATTTGGCAAATAGTTGCGCGCCGAACCGCAGATATCGGCCTGATTCCGCAAATATTTGGCCTTTTTTATCTTAACGCCGTGCCGAAAATCGGCTCGCCAGAGACGTCTAAAACCGCTCCACCCAGGGCCGCAATTCGATCTCGGTCGTCCACACGCTGCGTGGCTGGTGGATGACATGCAGGTAGTTCGCCGCGATCGCGTCGGGATCGAGCAGGCTGTCGGGCTTGTCCGCCGGCTCGGGGTTGCGCGCGCTCCGGATGCCGCCGTCGATCACGACGTACGCGACGTGAATGCCTTGCGGATGAAGTTCGCGCGCCATGCTCTGGGCGAGCCCGCGTAGCGCGAACTTGCCCATCGCGAACGGCGCCGACTGCGGATAGCCCTTCACGCCCGCCGACGCGCCGGTGAACAGGATGACGCCGCGCCCGTTCGGCAGCATGCGGCGCACCGCCTGCTGCGCCACCAGGAAAGCGCCGAAGGCGGTCACCGCGATCGACCGCTCGACCTCGGCCGGATCGAGCTCGGCAAACGGGCCGCGCGTGCGGTAGCTCGCGTTATAGATCACGACCTCGGGCGCGCCGATGGTGGCGTCGAGATTGTTGAACAGCGCTTCGACGTCGGCGCGCTTGGCGGCGTCGCAGGAAAAGGTCTCGGCGCCGGTCTCGACCGCGAGGTCGTGCAGGTCGTCGGTCGAGCGCGCCGCCAGCGCGACCTTCATGCCGTCCTTGGTCAGGACGCGGGCCAGCGAGGCGGAGAGGCCGGCGCCGGCGCCGACGATCAGGGCGGTGGTGAATTTGGATGAGGTCATTGGCGTACCGGAATGAGAGACGTTGACACGTATCAAGCAGCCTATCATGCAAAGGTGCAGCAGCGGCTGCCTCTCCCGGCCCTCATGCTGAGGAGGCGGCGCAGCCGCCGTCTCGAAGCATGGGGCCGCCCCAATCCTTCGAGACGCCGCCTGCGGCGGCTCCTCAGGATGAGGCGGGGTGAGGTTTAGGGATCGACACCATGCGCTACCTCATTGCCCTCGGCACTGCGATCCTGATCGTCGCGATGGCTTGGCCGTACCTGCGTCACTTCATGCCGCGGCGGCCGCAGCCGGGTGGGCCCAAGGGAGGGTCCAAGCCCGCGAGCCGGGGCGAGATGATCTACTTCGCGTTCCTGGTCATCATCGGGCTGAGTTTCGCGATCAGCACGATGCTCTGGATTTTCGGGAAGTAACGCAACGGTCATCCAATGCTTGCCGTTGGCGCGAACCTTACGCCGTCCTCACGCTGAGGAGCCCGCTGCAAGCGGGCGTCTCGAAGCGCGGGGCGGCCACCGGCCTCGGCGCACCATGCGGGGCCTGCATGGTTCGAGACGGTCGGCCTAAAGGCCTCCCTCCTCACCATGAGGAGCAGTCGTGCCTACGCCGCGCTGCGCACTTCACCGACGTCGAACGGCGGGATCAATGCGCCGCACGTGCGACAAAACTTGTCGGCGATGGCAACGGCATGTCCGTTTGGACATCTCGGTTGCAGGCCTCGGCGCCGTAGTGTCATGGCAAGGGTGATTTGAGAGAAGTACATGGACATCGCGAAGCTCGAGAAGAGAATCCAAATAATCCTTGGTGGATCGTCAAAGTCCTGCTTAGCCGCCGAGTCCAGGAGTGGGATCAAGGAAGGAAATGCAAAAAGAGCTAAGAAGGGGAAAGTAAAGACCGCAACAAAATTCACAATCGCGTAGACGTACAAGCCAATGTGGACGTATCTCATCCACGTCGGGCAGCCTGAAATCGTAAACTCCCACTGCTGGCGCCACCCCAAACCCTGTGTCAATTTTATTGAGACAAGGATTCCCGGGATCATCACCGGAAAAAGACCGAGCATCATACCGAGGAGCCAGGCATTGCCGGATGGTTGCAGCCCCGCCCATGCGAGCAGATGCAGCGCCAAGCTTACAACGAAGCCGCAGGCTGCGAAAAACATCAGCAGCTGCAGCAGCAGTTTGGTGATTTTTGACGGCACGGCCGGCTAATCCAGTAGTGAAAGCCGGATAGTACACCGTGGTTGAGTAAAGTCTACGCCGCGCCCCTGATCTCGCCACCGCCCGGCGCCGGGATCGGCACGCCGTCGTCGGCATATTCGTTGATCTTGTTGCGCAGCGTGCGGATCGAGATGCCGAGGATGTTGGCGGCATGGGTGCGGTTGCCGAGACAATGCTTGAGCGTCTCCAGGATCAGGTCCCGCTCGACGTCGGCGACCGTGCGTCCGACCAGCGCGCGGGTCACGGTCTCGGCCGCCAGCGTGGCGTGCGCGACGGTCGGATTGCGGGACTGGTCGAGCCGGGTGCCGTCCGGCGACACGATGCCGTCGATGCCGATCTCGTCCCCGGTCGCCAGCAGCACCGCGCGATGCAGCGTGTTTTCGAGCTCGCGCACGTTGCCCGGCCAGCGGTTGAGCACCAACGCGCGCCGCGCCTCGGCGGACAAGGGCCGCGGCGGCACGCCGTTGGCGTCGGCGTATTTCTTGATGAAGTGCTGGGCGAGCTCGACGATGTCGGCAGGCCGCTCGCGCAGCGGCGGGATCTTGAGGTTGACGACGTTGAGGCGGAACAGCAGGTCCTCGCGGAAGGTTCCGGCGCGCACCGCCTCGACCAGGTTGCGGTTTGACGTCGCGATGATGCGGATGTCGACCGGCACCGGTTTGGTGCCGCCGACGCGATCGATGACGCGTTCCTGGATGGCGCGCAGGAGCTTCGACTGCAGCCGCACGTCCATCTCGGAAATCTCGTCGAGCAGCAGCGTGCCACCGGTCGCTTCCTCGAATTTGCCGATGCGGCGCGCCACCGCGCCGGTGAAGGCGCCCTTCTCGTGCCCGAACAGTTCGGACTCCAGCAGGTTCTCCGGGATCGCCGCGCAATTGACCGAGATGAACGGC
>Ga0075430_100000389_pt1 | contig 32344 bp, 30 predicted proteins | sample RhiMetdeltSRZDD4_FD_75294 | JGI IMG/M metagenome (GOLD analysis project Ga0075430, IMG submission 75294) | Populus rhizosphere microbial communities from Tennessee, USA - Rhizosphere MetaG P. deltoides SRZDD4 | ecosystem: Host-associated > Plants > Roots > Rhizosphere > Soil | place: USA... | reverse complement strand
GCCGCGCTGATCGAAGCCGCGAACACAGGCGGCGGTCCCGACAACATCACCGCCCTCGTGCTCGAGGTCGATGTTCCATAATCTCGCGCGATTAGCCCGCTATCGCGGTCTCATTCAAAGCCTTGTCGCACGAGAGCTGAAAGCGCGGTATCGCGGATCGGTTCTCGGGTTTTTCTGGTCGTTCATCAACCCGCTTCTGCTGCTGCTGATCTACTCGTTCGTCTTCAAGTATTTTCTGCCGCGCAGCGCCAACGACCTGCCGCACTACGAGCTGTTCCTGTTCAGCGGCCTCCTGCCCTGGACGTGGTTCTCAGCGTCGCTGCTCGAGTCATCCGGCGTGCTGATCTCCGGCGGCAATTTAATCAAGAAGGTCCTGTTTCCAGCCGAAGTGCTGCCGATCGTCACGGTGCTGGCGAACATGGTGCACTTCTTCCTGGGGCTGCCAATCCTTGCCGGATTCCTTGTGTACTTCGGGGCGCCGCTGCAACTGAGCGAGCTGGTCTGGTTTCCGGTCGTCGTCCTCGTGCAACTGGTGCTGACGCTCGGCTTCGCGCTACTCCTCTCGGCGCTCACGGTGCACTTCCGCGATTTGCGTGACATTCTCACGAACCTGATGAACTTCTGGTTCTTCGCAACGCCCATCATCTATCCGTACACCGTGATCTTCGGCGATCCAAAGACCGAAGTGACGGCGCCGGGTTGGGTCGCGACGCTCCTCAAAGTCAATCCGTTCACGCACCTTGCGATCAGCTATCAGGAGATCCTGTATTTTCCCGGGCCGGTTGGACACGTGTTCTGGCTGCTGGTGCTGGGAGTCGTGTCGGTCGTATGGTTCTTGGTCGGGTACTTCGTGTTTGACAGGTTGAGAGATACGTTTGCGGAGGAAGTGTGAACGCCATCGAACTCAGCCGCGTCTCGAAGATTTATCAGAAGTACAGCCGGCGCCGGCAGTTCGCGACGCTGAAGAGCGCGCTGCTGTCGGGCAGCCTGATTCGCGATCTGAGGCCTGACGACACGTTCGCCGCAGTGCGCGATGTGTCGTTCACGGTTTCCGGCGGCCGCACGCTGGGCGTCATCGGCCGCAACGGATCCGGCAAGAGCACGCTCCTGAAGCTCGTTGCCGGGATCACGAAGCCCAGCGAGGGTCATCTGTCGGTTCGGGGACGAATCTCGGCGCTCATCGAGCTTGGAGCCGGGTTTCATCCCGAAATCTCCGGCCGCGAGAACGTGTTCATCAACGGCATCATGCTGGGGCTCTCGAAGAAGGAGATCACCAGGCGGTTTGACGAGATCGTCGAGTTCGCCGAGCTTCAAGAGTTCATCGACGCGCCGGTCAAGACCTACTCGTCAGGGATGTACATGCGTCTGGGATTTGCCGTCGCGATTCACGTCGATCCGGACGTACTGCTCGTCGACGAAGTGCTGGCCGTCGGCGACGAGGGCTTCACGCACAAGTGCCTCGACAAGTTTGCGGAGTTCAAACGTCGTGGCAAGACCATTTTGCTCGTCACGCATTCGCTTGGCCTCGTCGAGCGGTTCTGCGATGAAGCGCTCTGGCTGGACGGTGGTTCGGTGAAAGCGCTAGGCGATCCGAAGCGGGTGGTCGGCGCGTACATCACCGACGTCGAGACCAGCGAGGAACAGGAGCTCGCCAAGGCCGACGCCAAAGCCCAGGAATCTGCCGCGACCATGTCGCCCGACGAACCCGCATCCGCCGTTCTGCCCGATCACCCGATCGATTCCGCCACCGCGCCCGCAGACATGTTCCGTGCGACGGAAGGACGATGGGGTTCACGTGAAGTGGAGATCACGGACGTCGCCCTGGTTGGGCCGGACGGGGAACGCTCGCACGTCTTTCACAGCGGCGAATCGTTCAACGTCAGGCTGCGCCTGCGTGCGCCGGTCGCTATCTCCGATTTCGTCGTCGGCATCGGGATCTTCAACGCGGAGGGCGTTTGCTGCTACGGGACGAACACTGACATCGAGCAGCTCAAAGGCGAACGCATTTTTGGGGATGCCGAGGCAGTCTTCTCGATCGAGAGCCTGGATCTCGTCGAAGGCACGTACAAGCTGGATGTCGCCGTGCACAGGGCCGACGGCTACCCGTACGACTATCACCGCCTCCTTCACACGTTCCGCGTCAAGTCGCGCACGAAGGACGTCGGCATCTACCGGCCCAAGCACGAGTGGCAGTTCTCGGACACGATGACGTTTACGAGATCGGGAGAGCTGTGAAGGTCCAAGGAGGCGGAATCGAACGCCTCATGTCGCGTGACGCGGCGGTCGCGCTCGTTCACAAGTTGAGGGCTGAGGGACGCTCGATCGTTTTCACGAACGGCGTCTTCGATCTGCTCCATCCCGGGCACGTCCGCTATCTCGAACAGGCGAGATCGCTTGGAGACGTGCTGATCGTCGGCCTCAACGGTGACGCGTCCGTTCGGCGCAACAAAGGCGAGGGCAAGCCGATCACCCCGCAGCACGAACGCGCCGAATTGCTGCTGGCGCTGTCTTCAGTGGATGGCGTGGTTTTCTTCGACGAAGACACACCTGCGGAGATCATCTCGGCTATTCAGCCTGACATCCTCGTGAAGGGCGCAGACTGGGCGGCCGATCGTATCGTCGGGCGCGACACCGTCGAGTCGCGCAACGGGCGCGTTGTGCGCGTGCCACTCGAGGCCGGTCACTCCACCAGCGCCATCGTCGAGCGCGTGCGATCGGTTACGCGCGATCCTTGATCGCCGCCTCGATCTGCGACACGACGCTAGGCGGAATGATCATCATGTTGTGTTCTTTTCGCGCGTGCTCTTCAGCCTTCGCGAAAACTTCATCGGCGTCCTTCCCCACGATTACCGTGTCGCATCCGGGCATCAGATCGCCGCATTTCAGCACCTTTGCCACGCAACACCTCCCCGCGGTTTGCAGACTGGCTTGAGTCTAGGCCTTTGATCGCCGAAACAAAAGCTCAACCATCGGACTCGCTGGGCCTAAGCTAAAATAGAGAGTTCGCACGTTCCCGACACGCACGATTAGTGTCCTCCTACACTTCCAGTTCTCTGACGCTTCGAGCGGTGCTGAAATCGGCCGCCGGCCAGTTGGGAATGGGTGTGCCCTCGCCCCGCATCACCGGACTCACCCCCGCCGCAAAAGCGATGTTTGCCGCAGCGGCGGCCAGCCGGACGCCCGCGCTCCTCGTCGCGCCCAACGACGCGGAAGTCGAGCGGATGACCATGGATGCGCGATTCTTTGTGGCGGCGCTCGAAGGGTTGTCTGACGTCGACGTGGAACGCCAGGTACTTCCTTTTCCGTCGCACGAGGTCGACCCGTATCGCGGGCTGAAGCCACACTTCGACATCGCATCCGCGCGCGCCCGAGCGCTTCATGGACTCGCGTCCGGCCACGCGCGCCTGGTGATTGCCTCAGCCGCCGCGTTGCTTCCGCGGCTGAGCCATCCTTCGCGGCTGCTGGCCACGTCAATCGTGCTGACACCCGGCCAGGACATTGCGCCAACGGCTCTCGCCGACATGCTCGCGCAGGCCGGTTACACGCGTCAGGATCCTGTCGATGAGTCCGGCGAGTTCTGCGTTCGCGGCGGCGTGGTTGACTTCTTCCCCGCTGGCGCAGATCAACCGATCCGCATGGAGTTCGTCGGCGACACGATTGAGTCGATTCGTGCCTACGACCCCGCGACGCAGCGATCGAGCGCCGAGCTCGACCGAGCTGCGATCGAACCGCTGCAAGAGTTGCCGGAAGGATCGGAGGAGGTCGATCGCGGTTCGACAATCCTGGACTACGTCGCGGGCGCGCATCCGACGATCTTTCTGTCAGAGCCGGACGAAGTTTTGGCGCAAGGACGCAAGCACTGGGAACAGGTGCAAGCGAGCTACAGCGAAGCCATCGCCAAAGGCGATCGCGCCGCCGCACCAGAAACGCTTCTGCTCGAATGGGACGCCGTTGAGCGCTGGCTTCAGCATTCGAGTGCGCTCGAAACACTTGCCATCGGCGATGACGCCGCGCATATCGCGTGTCAGCCGGCCGTTGAGTTCTCTGGCCGCGTGCCGGACTGGGTGGAGGAGATCCGCCGTGGCCGCGAGCGTGGCGACACGATGGTGTTCATCGCTCACTCCGCCGGCCGAGCCGAGCGAACGATTGAGCTCCTTGCCGATTACGAAATCTTTGCCGTTCCGATCGAACGCGGTGAGGACAGCCACGCCGCATCGCTGCTCGTTGGTGTAGGACATCTCTCGCGCGGCTTTCGGCTTCCGGACGCCCAGCTCGTGCTCTGGGCCGAGACGGATGTCTTCGAGGAAGAGCGCACGGTTCACGAGCGCCGCCGCTCGGCAACGCGGACGTTCCTCTCTGACTTCCGCGACCTCAAGGCAGGCGACCTTGTCGTCCATGTCGATCACGGCATCGGCTTGTTCGTTGGCTTGAAGCGTATCGAAGTCGGCCTCGATCCGCAGGAGTTCATGGAGCTCCGCTACGCGGCCGAGGACAAGCTGTTTGTTCCGGTCGAGCGACTGGATCTCGTGCAGAAGTACACCGGCGCGAGCCGGCCTGCACTCGATCGCCTCGGCGGCACCACATGGGAGAAAGCAAAAACGCGCGTCAAGAAGGCGATGCGCGACATGGCCGAGGAGCTGCTCAAGCTCTACGCCGCACGAAAGGCGGTGGCAGGCCACGCATTCAGCTCCGATACGCACTGGCAGGAAGAATTCGAAGACGCCTTCGAATGGGAATTGACGCCCGATCAGAAAACGGCCATCGGCGACATCAAGGGCGACATGGAGGCGCCCTCCTCGATGGATCGGTTGCTGTGTGGCGACGTCGGGTACGGCAAGACCGAGGTAGCCATGCGGGCCGCCTTCAAGGCGGTCATGGACGGCAAGCAGGTTGCGGTTCTCGCTCCGACGACCGTTCTCGCGTTCCAGCATTTGAAAACGCTGAAGCAGCGGTTCGCTGCCTTCCCGGTGCGGATCGACATGCTCAGCCGCTTTCGATCCAAGCAGGAACAAAAGGCGATCGTCGACGATGTGACCAACGGAAAGATCGAGATCGTCGTCGGTACGCATCGGCTGTTGTCGAAGGACCTGCAGTTCCGCGACCTGGGCCTGCTCGTTGTTGACGAGGAGCAGCGCTTTGGCGTCGCCCACAAGGAGCGGATCAAGCAGATGCGCCGGCGCGTGGACGTGTTGACCATGAGTGCGACGCCGATCCCGAGAACATTGAACATGTCGCTGGCCGGCATCCGCGACATGTCGATCATTGAAACGCCGCCGCGCGATCGGCTGTCGATTCAGACCAACGTCGTCAAATTCGATCAGGCCGTCATCTCCAGAGCAATCCGCACGGAGATGGAACGTGCGGGCCAGATCTATTTCGTCCATAACCGCGTCGAATCGATCTACTCGTTGGGAAATCTGATCACGAGGCTCGTGCCGGAAGCGCGACTTGGCATCGCGCATGGTCAGATGAGCGAGGACGCGCTGGAGCGCGTGATGGTGGACTTCGTGGCGCACAAGTACGACGTGTTGCTCGCGACCACGATCATCGAAAACGGCCTCGACATTCCCAACGCGAACACGATCATCGTGAATCGTGCCGATCGGTACGGTCTCTCGCAGCTCTATCAATTGCGAGGCCGGGTCGGACGCTCGGACCGGCGCGCGTACGCCTATCTGCTGATTCCTCCCGAAGAAGCGTTGTCGCCGGTCGCAAAGAAGCGCCTCGCGGCGATTCGCGAGTTCAGCGACCTGGGAAGCGGGTTCCGCGTCGCGGCGCTCGACCTCGAGATCCGCGGCGCCGGCAACCTCCTTGGCGGCGAACAGAGCGGCCACATCGAGGCGGTCGGGTTCGACATGTACATGAAGCTCCTCGAGCAGACGATCAAGGAGCTGAAAGGGGAAGAGATCGAAGACGACGTCCGCGCGACCGTCAATCTACACGTCGATCTGCGAGTGGACGAGGTCTACATTCCGGACATGAATCAGCGCCTGACGGTGTACCGCCGGATGGCGGCGGTAAGAACCGAGCCCGAGCTCGATCGGCTGATGGACGAGGTCCGCGACCGCTACGGTCCGCCGCCGGATTCCGTGTTGAACTTGGCCGAATACGCCGCGATCCGGCTGATGGCCGACCGAATTCGGGTGGAATCACTCGACCGCGACGGACAGTCGGTCGTCCTAAAGTTCAGACCCGACGCGAAGGTGGATCCCGCCTGGCTCTATCGGCTGATCCAGCAGCGCGGAGATGTGGTGCTGCTGCCGCCGGCGACGCTCAAGTTGGATCTCCGAGCTTCCGACAAACAGACCGTGCCAGCCCGGCCGGCAACGGGACGGAGCCGAAAAGGCGGTGATCCGGTAGCCGGGGGCTCCTGGTGGGCGGCCCGCGCCAAGTCCGGTGGTGTCTCAGCCGGGTTCTCGCGGGAGGAGATTCTGAGGCCGGCCAAGGAAAATCCCCGCGCCGAAGGAGGTATGTTCACCCGCGTGTTCGGCCTCCTACGAGAGTTGAGCAATGGCGCTTCGATCAGCTAAAATGTTCTATTGCAGAGATTTAGGTGGTTCGCAATGCTGAAGCTGAATTTGAAGAACATGACCGCAGCTGGAGCGCTCGTGATGCTCGTGGCTGGCGCCAGGACGCCGCTGCTGGGTCAGGCGGGACAGCCGCAAATCGTCGAGCAGGTGCTCGTGAAGGTGAATGGCGACATCATCACCAAGACCGAGCTCGAGGAGCGGCAGATTGCTGCGCTTCGTCAACGGAATCTGAGCCCAGAGGTTCTCAAGAACGATGAGCAGCTGAAGAAGGCCATCGCCGAAGTGACGCCGCAGTTGCTCGTGTCGGCGATCGACGAGCTGCTGCTCACGCAGCTTGGCCGCGAAAAGGGTTACAAGCTGTCGGACGAGCAGTTCAATCGCTGGCTGACCGACATGCGCAAGGAGCAGGGACTGGAAGACGAAAAGCGATTCCAGGACGCGCTCAAGCAGGAAGGCATGACGCTCAGCGACGTACGCCGCAACGTCGAGCGCAACTTCGTGATGACGCAGGTTCAACGCGAGGAGTTCGGCGGCAAGCTGCAGATCACGGAAGAAGAGGCCAAGCAGTACTATCACGTTCACCAGAAGGAATTCACCGACCCCGCTACCGTCACGCTCCGCGAGATCTTGATTGAGGTGCCTACGACGACGCAGCAGGGCAAGCCGATGATCAATGTCGGCCAAGATGATGAGGCGGCGAAGAAAGCGGCGGACGTTCGGGCGCGCCTGGCCGCCGGAGAGGATTTCGCCAAAGTCGCCGGTGAAGTTTCAAGCGGCGCGTCAAAGGCCAACGGCGGGCTCATCGGCCCGATTGCTACTTCCGAGCTCTCGTCCGACTTGCAGAAGGTGCTGACGGACATGAAGCCGGGCGACATCACGCAGCCAATCAGGACGTCCCGCGGGTACCAGCTGCTGAAGCTCGAGACCTCGAAGTCGTCCGGCATTCGCCCGTACGACAGCGTTCGCGATATCGTGGCGGATCGCGTCTACAACGAGCGAGCGGCCGCTGAGATGCGCAAGTTCCTGGATCGTATCCGCCGCCAGGCCATCATCGTCTGGAAGAACGAAGAACTGCGGAAGCTCTACGAGCAGCAGGTTTCGCCAAAGGGCACGAATAGTCCTGGATAGACACGCCGTGAATCCTGCCTGGTATGCGGTCTGGACACGATCGCGCCACGAGCAGGTCGTGCGGGAGCAACTCGAAAAGAAGGGCATCGAGGCCTTTCTGCCGACAATTGCCCGCTGGAGCCGTTGGAAGGATCGAAAGAAGAAGATCGACTGGCCGCTCTTTCCCGGCTATTGCTTCGCGCGGTTCGACTCGAATCAACGGCTCCCCATCCTGACGTGTTCCGGGGTCGTCAGCATCGTCTCGTTCGACGGCGAGATTGCGCCGATTCCTGAACCCGAGATCGACAGCATCCGGCGCCTCGTCGAAAGCGATCTGCAGTACGACCCGTGTCCGCTCGTCCGCGAGGGGATGACGGTCGAGGTCACTGGCGGGCCGCTCAAGGGCGTCATCGGCCGGCTTGTGCGGAAGGGCGCACATGCGCGTCTCGTGCTCGCGGTCGATCTGATCGGCCAGGCGGTGAGCGTTGAAGTGGATGCCGCGGATGTGCGGCCTTATTAACGCGGATTAGTCGCACCAGGTCAGACGCGGATTACGCCAGACGCGGATCAACACGGGACGCGGATTACGCCGATCACGACGGGACGCGGATCGCGCCGATCGAGACGGGACGCGGATTACACGGATTTCACGACATGAAGATCGGACACCTCACGCTCTCGCCCGCGTTTGCGCTCGCGCCAATGGCGGGGATGACCGACACAGCGTTTCGCCGCCTTGTGAAACGCGAGGGCGGGTGTGGTCTCGTCGTGACCGAGATGGTGAGTTCCGAGGGGCTCGTGCGTGGGATCGATCGCACGCTCGAGTACGCCGAGTACACCGAGGAAGAGCGGCCGGTCTCCATCCAGATTTTCGGGGGCGATCCTGACAAGATGGCGGCTGCGGCCCAGATCGTCGAGGGTATGGGTGCCGACATCGTGGACGTCAACATGGGCTGCCCTGTGCCGAAGATTGCGAAGCACAGCGCAGGCTGCAGCCTGATGCGCGAGCCGGAGCATGCGGCCAAGGTCGTTCGCGCAATGACCAAGGCGGTGAAGATTCCGGTGACCGTGAAGATGCGCGCGGGGTGGGACGCGACGCAGCTGAACGCGCCCGATCTCGCCAAACGCGTTGAGGACGCTGGAGCGTCAGCGGTGGCTGTGCACGGCAGAACCGCGGCACAGTCTTACTCAGGATTCTCCGACTGGGACTTCATCGCACACGTCGCTGCGGCTGTCGGTATTCCCGTGTTTGGCAGCGGCGATTGCGTCGAGCCCGAGCAGCTGGTTGGCCATCTCGGTCGCGGTGACGTCTCGGGCGTGCTCGTCGGACGCGGTGCCCTGCGCAATCCGTGGATCTTCAGTCAGGCTACCGACATTGCGGCTGGACGCCGGCCACGTGTTGTGTCCGACGACGACCGGGGGCGGTTCCTGCTCCAGTACATCGACATGCTGCAGCAGGAGCGGTTACACGAAGAAAAAGGATTCCGTCACGTGGCGCCGGGGCAACCCGACGCGGTTCAAGCCACAGCCGGTCCGGCGCGTGGTCACGACCGCTGGGTCATCAACAAGCTTCGCGCGCTCAACTCTTGGTACACCAAGGGTCTCGAGAACGGTTCTCATCTGCGCGTCGCGGTCAACCAGGCAGAGTCGATCCAGCAGCTCAAGGAAATCATCGAGCAGTTTTTTGCCGGCGAGCGTGAGCTCGCGTCCCCTTATAGATCGACCATCTCGTAGTCGTAGGCGAGCGCTGCGGCAGCAGATTCAGAGAAGTGTTTACCGATCGCCGCGTGTTCCGGGTGCGCGAGATACGCGCCGAGCGCCTGAATATCGTCGAACTCGATAATCACCGCGTACTCGAAGTCTTCTCTCATCATCTGCTCGTAGCCTGGCCGGCCGTGCCGAATCCGCGCGCCGAGTCGAATTCTGCCGATTGATGGAATCTTCGCGGCGGCAGCCTCGAGCGACTTCAAAAGTGCCTGTCGTTCGTCAGGCGTCAGCTCGGGCCGCGGCTTGAACAGAATCACGTGGGTGATCATCGAGAGGATCCCCCTCCCCCGCTCCTGCCGCCGCCTCTGCCACCGCCAGGGTTTCCGCCGCCTCGACCACCGCTAGGGTTTCCGCCGCCTCGACCACCGCCAGGGTTTCCGCCGCCTCGACCACCACCGGGTTTTCCGCCGCCTCGACTACCACTGGGTTTTCCGCCGCCTCGGCGGCCTGGTGGCGGCCCGCCGCGATTCCAGGGACGTGCTCCCTCTTTCTTCGGAGGCCGCGCCGGCTTCCACGGTCGTTTTTCGTCGCGCTTCGGTTTGCCTTCAGGCGATCCGGGTGTCTCGCCCTCCTGGCGATCGCGATAGAGCCGATCGCGGAATCGCCGCCGCTTCTCGTCGCGCGGCACTTTGAAGCGATCGCGCGGGTCGCGGTGCGCGCCGCCGGGCCGCCACTCGCGTCCACGGCTTTGCCGCTTGGCCTTGCGCGCTTCCTGTGCCAGCCGCTCTTCGTCTTTCGAGTTCCACAACCGTCCACGCGAGAACCACCGCAACACCGTGTCGGGGTGCCGTGCCTGCAACTGCTTCAGCGTTGGCAGCAGCTCTTCTTCCGTGTGCGCCCGAAACGCCGTCGGCTTGCCCTCGAGAATGATCGTCCAGTACGCGTAGCGTGGAGGCATTTCGTGTTGTCCGTGTTGTCTGTGGCAGAGTGTTGTCGGGCGAAGTCTGGTCCGTGTCATCCGAGGCTGCGGTCGCGCGGCTCCAGACGTTTGAGCTTCTCGATTAACGTCGTTCTTTTCAGGTTGAGCAGCTTCGCGGCCTGCCGCTTGTTGCCCTGTGTTTTCTCGAGCGACTGCCTGATCAACGACAGCTCGATCTTCGCGATATACCCTTCGAAGTCCACACCGTTGTCTGGTATCCACAGTCCGTTGGCTTCGGTCACCGGCGTCGCGCTGCGGACGTCAGGCGCGAGATCCTGTACATCAACCTGTGGTCGTCCTTGGCTGAAGGCGAGCGATCGTTCAACGACGTTTTCGAGCTGGCGGACGTTGCCCGGCCAGTGGTACGCCATCAAGCGGCGAAGCGCCTCCTGAGACATCGTGGCTGGACCGCGTCCGAGTTCAGCCGACAGCTTTTGGAGGAAGTGCTGCACCAGAAGCGGGATGTCGTCGCGGCGTTCGCGCAGCGGCGGCAGCTTTACCGGGATCACGTTGAGGCGGTAGAAGAGGTCCTCGCGGAACGATCCCTCTGCAACCATCTTTTCAAGGTCCGAATGCGTTGCGGCGATCACTCGGACGTCGACCTTGACGGGATGGGAGTCGCCGACTCGTTCGAATTCGCGTTCCTGCAGTACACGCAGCAGCTTGGCCTGCAGCGCAGGGCTCATGGTTCCGACTTCGTCGAGAAACAGCGTCCCCTTGTGCGCCTGCTCGAACCGACCCTGGCGATTGGCAACGGCGCCGGTGAAGGCGCCGCGGACGTGGCCGAAGAGTTCCGCTTCGAGGAGCGTCTCGGGGATCGCGCTGCAGTTGATTGCGATGAAGCGGTGCGCTCGCCGCGCGCTATTGTGGTGAATGGCCTTGGCGGCCAGTTCCTTTCCCGTCCCGGTCTCGCCGATGATGAGCACCGTGCTCGACGTGCCGGCGACGATCTCGAGCAGATGAAAGAGGTCGCGCATCACAGCACTGCTTCCGACGAGGCCATCGATGCGATAGCGCTCCTCGAGCTGCGAGCGCAGATACGCGTTCTCCGATTTCAGCCGGCGCTGCTCCATCGCCGATCCGAGCACGTGGAGCAGCGCATCGAACTGAAATGGCTTCGTGATGAAGTCGGCGGCGCCTTGTTTGATGGCATCGACCGCGTCCTTCACCGTGCCGTAGCCGGTGATGACGATGGCGACGATTTCTGGATAGCGTTCGAGCGCGGCGTCGAGCACTTGCCGTCCGTCGATGCCGGGGAGGCGCAGGTCGGTGATGAGAATGTCGAAGGCGAAGTCCGCGAGGCGTGCGAGCGCGGCCTCGCCGCTGTCGGCTTGTTCGACCGTAAACCCGTGGTCGGTGAGGCGCTCGGCCACCGCTTCGCGGAGCGCCTTCTCGTCGTCCACGATGAGGAGATGTTTAGGGGGATCAGGCATTTAGTGGGGCTGGCAGTATTTTGACACAGCCTCGTGATCCGGAGTTCGGGAACCGGGAACTGGGAACCGGGGAACTTGGGAACGCGGGAACTACAGATAACCCCTTGACCCTCCGATAACAGTCCACGGCGGAGGTTTTTATGCCGATGATTCGCGGCCAACTTCCGGAAACACCAATGATGATGATTGAACGCAAGACGATCTCGATCATGAAGGCGTGTGAGCTGGTCGGCGTCAGCCGACGAACCATCTACAACTGGATTGCAAGCGGCAAAATCGAGTACGTGCGGACTGCCGGTGGATCGGTGCGGATTTTCGTCGACACTCTTTGGCGCGAGCCCGGCCGCGCGGAGCTCCACACCAAAGAAGCTTCATGATGACGGCGTCCGGCCGCCAGAGCCACACTACGACTGTGGAAGACTCGTCAGACCTCGGACTGCTCTTTCACCGCTTGAACAATCAGCTCGGCATCATCCTCGCCAACGCCGAGCTGCTCGAAGCGAAATCCGCCGACGATATGGGGCGGGCTCGTGCCGCGCAGGTGGTCGCTAGCGTGCTCGACGCGATGACCACTGCGCGGGAAATTCGGCTCCGGAGCCGCGCGTAAGTCCACACCCCGCTCTGTCGACTCGCCACACTTTTCCAGCTCCCAAACGTGTCATACATTTGGCGACAGAGCTTGCCTTGTTGTCAATATTTTGACGATTTGGCGTCGACCCGGGCACCTGAGATGCACAGACCTTCACGCAGTATCACAGCAATAAACGCCGTATCAATAACAACTTAGGAAGATCTGTCGAAGCTGGCAGGCATCAGCTCGACCAGGCTGGTACCTCCGTTGCCCTACGTCCGGCTCGTCCGCGCACGCGACGGGCGTGCGGCCGGCATCTGGAGGAGAGGAGACATGCAGCGTCAGCCCCTGGTCCACGAGCAACGTGAACGAATCGCGGCCGGCTTGCCCTTTGTCGAGTCGCTCGCTCGCCGAGTTGCATCGTCGATGCCCCACTCGATCGAGCTTGGCGATCTCGTGCAGGACGGGATGCTCGGGCTAATCGACGCGGCGTGCCGCTTCGACGAGGCACGCGGAATCAAGTTCGAAACCTTCGCGGAACGGCGCGTGCGCGGCGCGATGATTGACGCCCTGAGACGTGATGCGTGGCCGCGTGGCGTGCGCAGACAGCGCCGAGAGCTCGAAGCCGCGCGCGAGCAACTCCGCCGCGAGTTGGGTGCCGAGCCGTCGCTTGCCGACCTAGCCGCGCGCGTTGGCTCGGATGAAGCGCGCCTTGGCCGCACGATCATCCGCATCAACACGATTGAATCAACATCGCCATTGTCTTCGGGCGAGAACGTCGACGGCTCGTCGCTGCCGCCAGCACTGGTTCCATCCGAACCGCAATCACCCGACAAGGCGTACGAAGAAAAAGAGATTCGCGATCGCATTCGCGCCGCCATTGGCTCGCTGCCTCCGCGCGAGCGCAAGGTGATCGGGATGTACTACTACTCGGAAGCGACGATGAAGCAGATTGGCGCGGAGATCGGCGTCAATGAGTCGCGCGTCTCGCAGCTGCACGCGCGTGCCGTGCAACGGTTACGCAAGGCACTCGGCGCCGAGTGCTCGGCGGCCGAAGCCGCTGCCGCGCTCAAGCCGGCGATCCTGTCGTTCCAGCACACGCTCAAGCGGATGCGTATGGCAAACGCCACGACGCCGACGACGAGCGGTCAGCCTGGTATCGTGCTCGAGTATCGCGCGCCAGCAAAGGCGGTCAAGGCGACTCTGAAGCGGCGCACCGCTGCAGCGGCGGAGCGCATCGCCGCGGCGAGATAGGCGCCCAAAAAATCAGGTAACCATATCGCGCGCGGCTCGCAACAGGTCCTTCAACCGAAAGGGCTTTGCGAGCCAGCGCGTGCCGGTCTCTTCCAGAAAACGTTCGGCGTCGGTGCCGGCAACGTCGCCGGTGACGAACATGACGCGCCGCGTCATCTCGGGCTTCATGGTCTCGAGCTCGCGATAGAACTCCATCCCGCCTACGTGAGGCATCTTCAAGTCGCAAATAATCAAGTCGAAATGCCGCTGCCGGACGCGGTCGAGCGCCTCGAGGCCATCGTTCGCGCGATCGACAACGAAGCCGGCGTCTTGAAGAGACTCGGCGACGGCGGCACCAAGTGCCGCCTCGTCTTCGACAACCAGCACCGTCGAACCTGCGACCGCACCGGCAGTGTGTTCCGGCGGACGCGGCAGCGCCGGCTGCAACGAGCCGGCGCCAACCGGCAATTCCACCGCAAACGAGGCGCCACGGCCGACGGCTGACTTGATCGTGATGCGGCCGCCATGCTCCTGCACGATCGCGTAGGCGACGGTCAAGCCGAGCCCTGTGCCCTTGCCGACTTCCTTGGTCGTGAAAAACGGATCAAAGATCTTCGGCTGCACCTCTTCCGGCACGCCCGGCCCATCGTCGGTGACCTCGAGGATGACGGCATCGCGTTCGGGATCGTGCCAGGTGCGGACGATAAGTGTGCCGCGGCCGTGCGCGGCAATCATGGCTTGTTCGGCGTTGATGACGAGATTGAGCAGAACCTGCTGGATCTGGTGAGGATCGGCGAAGGCCTGAGGAAGCCCGGCCGCAAGCGCTTCGATCGTGCTGATGTTGCTGACGCGCTGCTCGTACGAACGCAACGCAAGCGTCTCGCGCACGACCTGATTGAGATCGACCATCGCGCGCGTCGTGTGCCGCTTGCGCGCGAACGTCAGGAGGTTGCGGACGATCTTTGCCGCGCGCTCCGATTCAGCAAGAATCGTTTCAAGACCCTTGCGCGTTTGATCGTCAGCGGGCCGCTGCGACAATCGTTCAGCCCATGTCAGGATCGTGGCGAGCGGGTTGTTCAGTTCGTGCGCGACACCCGAGATGGTCTGCCCGAGCGCGGCGAGCTTCTCGGCCTGGAGGAGCTGGTGATAGAGATCGCGTGCCTGGTCTTCGAGGCGCTTGCGTTCGCTGACGTCGCGGATGAGTGCTTCGACGCGCAGACCGTCCCGCGCCGGCTCGGCGTGGGCGGTGATTTCCACCCACATCGGCGTTCGATCGGCGCGACGCAGTCGCAGCAGATAGTCCGTCACCGCGCCGTCGCGTTGGAGCCGTCCGAAGAACCCGTCGCGAGCCTGCGGATCGACGAAGTGCTCAAGGTCGAAGGGGCGGAGGTCGGTATCGATCGTTTCTGCGACGAATCCGAACATCAACTTGAGGTGCGGATTCGCAGCAAGCGTCCGGCTGATCTCGCCGTTGACGGTTCCGATGTACACACCCTCGTGAACTGATTCAAAAAATCGCGCGAACGCTTCCGCGGACGGCTTCGTGCGCGCGGACGTCGCCATTAGTGCTGCACCAGCGGGGTTGGAGTAGTCGTGGAGTATTCCGACTTGTAGCGCGCATCGATCGCCGTCCGGATGTCGCGCACCTTGACGCCTTCGCGATGCAGGCGTGCCGCCTCACGTGCGACATCGATGCAGATTCCACAGCCGATGCCATGCGGGTTCCACTCGGGGCGGCCATCAGTCTGACGCCGCGAGATGAAGCAATCCTCGTTGTTGCCGTGACCGTTGCGTTCGCACCCGCAGTAGCACGGCATGTGACGCAGCACTTCGGGATGTCGGGCCGCGAATTCGTACGCGGCGCGGGTCAGCGCCGCAGGACGGGCTGATGCGAACTGGACTTGCGGAAGCGGCGGCAGTTCACCGGTATAGCCCTTCTCGGCGGGAGCCGTCGTGGCCGTCGTGCTGGTCCTGGACGATGACGGCTCGCTGGCGCACGCGGTGCCGATCATCACGGCGGCTACGAGTCCACAGCGCACGCCGATCCAGTCCATGGGCGCGATGTTAGCACCGTTCGCGGAGATTGCCTGCGCGGTGGGACCCCAGCTAAGCTGGTTCGGCATGGCTGACAGCGAGCAGACACCGGTGGAGCGGGAAGATCCGAGCGTCATTCGACCGCGGGCGCTGAAAGGGCGCGTGGCCATCGTCACCGGCGGCGGTACGGGCATTGGTCTCGCGATCGCGAAACGATTGGGCGAGCTTGGTGCGACGATCGTGTTTGGCAGCCGGAACTCGGCAAACCTCGAGCAAGGGTCCGCCGAGCTCCGACGCGCTGGATACGATTCGCTCGCGTGTCAGGTCGACGTGCGGAAGCCGGACCAGGTCGACGAAATGGTCCACCGCACGATTCATCACTACGGTCACGTCGACATTCTCGTGAACAACGCGGCCGGCAATTTCATCTGCCGCGCTGAGGAGCTTTCACCAAACGGGTGGAACGCGGTGATCGGCAGCGTGTTGAACGGCAGCTTCTACTGCTCGCGCGCGGTGGGGAAGCAGATGATTGAGCGGGGCGCGGGAGGGTCGATCGTGTCCGTGCTCGCCAACTACGTCTGGACCGGGAGCGCCGGCACGGTCCACTCGGCGGCTGCGAAGGCTGGTGTCATGTCTATGACACAGACCTTGGCTGTGGAGTGGGCTCGCTACAAGATTCGCGTGAACGCCGTCGCGCCGGGTCCGATCGAGTCGCCGGGGGCCGCGCGGCAGCTCTGGAACAGCCCGGAGGCGGTCGCGCGGATTGCGGCCACCGTGCCGCTGCAGCGATGGGGCCATGCGTCCGAAGTTGCTGATGCGGTGGCATTTCTGGTCTCCGACCATGCGGCATTCATCACGGGGGAGACGCTGACCGTGGATGGGGGTGCGTGGCTGGGGCGCGGGACCTACGGGTTCGTGTGAACGGGCCTCGTTCACCAATTCACGGCCTGACCCGTTCACGCGTTCACAACCTGACATAAACAGCGGTCCATTCTGACTTTGGCAGCTTTGCACGAACTTTATCCAGTCATAAGGCTCTAAAACTGTATAATATAAGGATTGTGGCTGCTGACAGAAACCTCGACGATACGGACCTTCAGATCCTCGAACTCCTCCAGGCAAACGCCAGGGAAACCCAAGTCGAAGTCGCCAAAGCGGTCGGCCTGGCCCCGTCCGCGGTACAGGAACGGATTCGCAAGCTCGAAGCGCGGGGCGTCCTCCGCGGATACGCTGCCCAAATCGAACCGCGGGCACTCGATCTCGGCTTGCTCGCCTTCGTCGCGGTTCGCAGCGACGAAGCCGGAACCGAGAATCACATCGCCAGACAGCTCGGCGACTATCCGGAAGTACTCGAAGTGCATCACGTCGCCGGCGATGACTGTTATTTGATCAAGGTCCGCGCGCGCGACGCCGAGCACCTCGGGCAAATGCTGCGCACGCGCTTCGCGCGCATCCCGGGCGTGCGCTCGACACGAACCACGATTGTTCTCGAAACGGTGAAAGAAACCCCGCGGCTGCCAATCGCGAGGCGCGAGGAGACGCGGGCATGACCGCCGCCGCCGCCGCGCGAAAACGACTCGCCTATTTCGCCTGGGTTGCAGTGTGCGTGATCTGGGGCACGACGTACCTTGGCATCCGCGTCAGCCTGGAATCGATTCCGCCGGCGCTGATGGGCGGCTTGCGCTGGACGCTTGCCGGCGGTCTGCTCGCGATTTATCTCGCGGCAACCGGACGTTCACTGCCGGCTCGATCGCAATGGGGCGGCATCGCGCTGCTTGGATTCCTCCTGCTCGGTCTCGGCAACGGTGGCGTGGTGTTCGCGGAGCAGTGGGTGCCGAGCGGGCTTGCTGCGGTGATGGTCGCAACGTCGCCATTCTGGATGGCAGCAGTTGAAGCGTGCCTGCCCGATGGTGAGAAGTTGCGGCCCCGCGTGATCACCGGGCTGCTGATTGGGTTCAGCGGAATCGTCTTGCTCGTGTGGCCGGATCTCACGCTTGGAAATGCCAGCGGCCGCGGGTTTCTGGCCGGAATCGTCGCGCTTCAGATCGCGGCGATTGGTTGGTCGATCGGATCCTCGTACTCGAGACGGCTGGGCAAACGAGCGGGCACGCCTCATGAGGATTCGCCGGATGCCATCCTCGGCTCAACAGCGTACCAGATGCTTGCCGGCGGATTAATGATGATCGCGGTCGGCACCGTGCGAGGCGAGTGGAGCGATCTCTACTTCACGACGCGCACGAGCATCGCGCTCCTCTACTTGGCGACCTTGGGAGCCATCGGCGGGTTCGTGGCCTACACGTACGCACTGCGCCACTTGCCGGTTTCGTTCGTGTCGCTCTACGCGTACATCAATCCAGTGATTGCCGTCGCGCTCGGGATCCTCGTGCTGCACGAGCCGTTCACATGGCGCATGGCCATGGCAGCGGCTCTGGTGTTCGGCGGTGTTGCCGTCGTTCGATGGCAGCGATCGCCCGCTGTCGTACGGCAAGCCGCAGTCGCGGACGCATCACGGATCGTGCGCCGGCCCGCATGATCCGTGCGCGATCCGCGCGCGGCGCGCGTCATACGCGTCGGCCGCTGACGAGCCTGACCAGGAACAGCACGATCGCGATAACAAGCAGAATATAGATGAAGTTTCCCATCGTGTAGCCGCTGACGAGTCCCAACAGCCACAGGATGATCAGAATGATCGCGATTGTCTCGAGCATCTCTCGTCTCCTTTGCGCCACCACCGGCGCATCACATCGCGTCGCCTTGAGCAACGCGTGTGCCACGGACGAGTCTCGTAACGTCGCTTCACGTGGATCGCGATTACTGCTGTGTATTCTGGCGGTTGCGCTCGCGACTGGCTCGAGCGTAGTTGAAGCTCAACAGGAAGAATCCGGACAGGGTGTGAATCAGACTGCTGCGGTCGCCGGGTTCCTTGCCGGAGCTGTGGTCGGGCTGGGTGCACACGAGGGTGGCCACGTTCTCTTCGACGTGATCTTCGACGCCGACCCATCCATAAAGCGGGTCGAGTTCCTCGGCATTCCGTTCTTCGCGATTACGCATGCCTCTAATCTCCCGCCGCGCCAGGAGTACACGATCGCGGCGGCCGGTTTCTGGGTGCAACATGCCACGAACGAGTGGATCCTCACGCGCCGTCCGCAGTTGAGGCACGAACGCGCGGCATTCACCAAAGGCGTCCTTGCCTTCAACGTTGGTGCATCGATGGCGTACTCGGTTGCAGCATTTGGGCGCACGGGGCCAGCGGAACGCGATACGCGAGGAATGGCCGACGCCTCAGGGATTGCTGAGCCGTGGATTGGCGCAATGATTCTCGCGCCGGCGGTCTTCGACACTTGGAGGTATTTCGATCCCGGTGCACGCTGGCCCGTGTGGCTATCGCGGGCGTCGAAAGTGGCGGTGGTCTTGCTCGTGTTGAAGTAGGTGCTATTCCCCTGGTTCCGCGCCGCCTGTGCGCGGCCCCAGCGCAAACGTCATGGTGCCCTCGACGGCAACTTTTCCGTTCACGCGGGCAATGCCGCGCAGCACACCGACCCGGCTGCGAAGCCGCCGCACCGTGGCCTCAATGACGACGACATCGCCAGGGTGGACCGTGCGTCGATAGCGCACCCGCTCGATACTGCGGAAGTAGGGGAGCTTGTCGCGATTCTCGGGCTTGGCGAGGATCAGGATGGCACCCACTTGAGCGATCGCCTCAGTGAGGATTGTCGGTGGCAGGACCGGCTCCTCTCCGGCTCGATGTGCCAGATACCGCTCGTTGAGCGTCACATTCTTGATGCCGACGATGCGCTGATCGGGCACGAGCTCGGTAATCCGATCGACGAGGAGAAACGGATAGCGATGCGGCAGAATCCGCTCAATCGCGGTGTAGTCGAGAGGCAGCGTGATGTCCATGCGTTTGTCGCCGCCAGCAGCGCGGCTCGATGGGAACTTGCAAGTATAATTCAACACGGATCCTTAAGACGTACGCAGTGAGCCACTCCGACACAACGCCCGACGAAGGCCGCCACACACTCGATTCCGCCGGTACTCCCGAAACCTCGACGCCCGCGCACGACATCGTCAACACGCTGTTCGATCTGGGCCGCCAGGTGACGTCGGTGTTGGACCTCGACCAGTTGCTGCAGCAGATTCCGACGCTGATTGCGCGCGTCATTCAGTTCGAGGCGTTCGCGGTGTACCTGCTCGACGAACGGCGCGCAGAGCTTCGCATCGCATACTCCGTGGGATATCCCGAGGACACCAGCCCGATGCGTTTGACGCTCGGCCAAGGTATCGTCGGCGCTGCAGTGGCGAGCGAGACACCGGTCCTCGTCAACGATCTGTCCGCAGATTCCCGCTACGTCGAGTTCGTGCCTGGGATGGCGTCGGAGATCGTCGTCCCGCTGCTTCACAAATCGAAACCGATTGGCGCCCTCAACGTGCTCAGCGCGAAGCGCGATCAGTTCAGCGGCCGCGACGTGGCGATCCTCCGCCAGTTCGCGTCGACCGTTGCGATCGCGCTCGTCAACGCCCGCCTGTTCGAACAGAGCCGCAGCGATGCGGACGCGCTGGAAACGCTCGCTGAGATCAGCCGCGAAGTTGCCTCGGTGTTAGACCTCGATCAGCTGTTCGGCCGGATTGCGCAGCTGACAAAACGGATCATCGACTACCGCACGTTTGGCATCCTGTTGCTCAACGATTCCGACGAGCTCGAGATCAAGCTGGCCGTCCACTTCGGCGAGAAGCGGGATCTTCCACGCGTGAAACTCGGTGAAGGTCTCGTGGGCTACGCGGCGCTTCATCGCGAGCCCGTGCTCGTTTCAGATGTCGAATCCGATCCGCGCTACATACGAGTTGTTCCAGACGTTCGCTCCGAGCTGGCGATTCCATTGCTCATCAAAGATCGGTGCATCGGCGTCGTCGATCTCGAGAGCCCGGAGTTGGACGCGTTCTCCAAGCGCGACGTCGAGATCCTGACGCTGCTCGCGAACCAGGCGGCAGTGGCGATCGAGAACGCCAGGCTCTACGAGGAACTGAGGGCGAACGAGGCGCGGCTGGAGAAAGAAGTTCGCTTCGCGCAACGCGTGCAGATCGCGCTGCTTCCGACATCGCCGCCGAAACGCTTGAAGGGTGTTGAAGTCGCCGCGGCGTTTGCGCCCGCGCGAGAAGTGGGCGGGGATTTCCACGACTATCTCTCGCCCGAGTCGAACACGATGGTTGTCGCCGTCGGCGACGTCTCCGGCAAAGGCGTGCCCGCGGCGCTCTACAGCGCGTTCGCCGCGGAGCTCGTGCGCGGTCGCACGTTCCGCCGCCGCTACCTGCCCGAACGCTCGAGCCCCGCGAGCGTTCTTGCCTCGATCAACACGATCCTGCATCAGCGCCAGCTCGAGGAGTACTACTGCACGCTCTGCTACACGATTTTCGATCTCAAGCGCCGGACGATGACGCTGGCGAATTCCGGATTGCCCTACCCGGTAAGAGCGACGGCGGACGGCTGCTCCCAGATCGAATTGCCCGGCGTGCCCCTCGGATCGTTTGCGGGATCGACCTACGATGAAGTCACGTATCCGCTGCAGGCTGGTGAGGTGTACGTGTTTTGCACGGACGGTGTGTCCGAGGCGATGAACGCCCAAAGCCAGGAATTCACCGCCGCTCGCCTGGTGGATGTCGTGTCGCGCTCTCGGGATTTGCCCGCAGGCAAAATCGTGAACGCGATCTTTCAAGCGGTTTCGGAATGGCGCGGTGATACGCCCCCCAACGACGATATGACCGCCGTCGTCGTGCGCATCACCGCGTAGGTGATAAAGGATCGGGGTCCGGGGTCCGGAAGTTCGATCGGTCGCGCGATCGCTCAGCGCCTGAAGTCCAGATCGGTTTCCTGAAGGTGCAGACCGATGCTGGATCCGCCAAAGCTGGCGACATCGTCTACTCGTCCCTTCACCCGAACATGCGCGCCGCGCGGCGGTGTTCGTCCACCACGCCCGACGACTGTCATTTCCCCCGTGCCGTCATCGATCTTGTACACCTTGCCGACAACGGGCAGTCCCCACGAGCCGGTCACGACGCCATCGATGGCGACTGTGCGGTCGTAGTATCTGCCGGGGTTGTACTTGAGTTCCTGAATGGTCGGCCGGCCGGTTACGAGCGCGCAACCCGACAAAAGCGCGGCCGTCGCCAGTGCGGCAGTGACGCGTGCAATTCGTCCCGGCATGATGGTCTCCTTGTCCCGGCATGAGTAATCGGCCAGAGACAAAAATAGCCGCGCGAAATCGACCACTTACACGAGATGCGGCGATGCCAGCGCCTGCCTGAGTTAACGCACCCCGTTGATTCCGCGCGACTGGCATCCTCATCATCAAATCGCGTACCCGACAGAATCCTTTGTTTTTCGCAAGAACGCTCCGTCGCCGTCCCTTGTCGCGGACAGACAGTGACCTCCGCGCCGGACGGATCCCGCACAACCTTTTCTTGACGTCTCGCGTCTATCAGTCACTCAGGGGGGAACAATCCAGGCTCGAAGGAGACACATATGACGGGTTGGGCAGCAGCAACAGCAGCGGCAGTGATGATTGGTACCGTGGCCGCGGTGCCGGCGACATATGGGCAGTCACTGATGTGGAGCCAGGGTCCGAGCACCGACCTGTCGCCGCTGACCGAGGTCGAGCAGGTTTTTCGGCTGATGAAAGGCCCGGGCGGCCAGATCGGGGTCACGATTCGAGATCTGACACAGGACGACCTCAAGGGCAAAGCCGTGAGCACAGGCGTGGTGATCGAGCAGGTCGAAACAGATAGTCCTGCCGCCAAGGCGGGCTTTCGGGCAGGCGATATCGTCGTTGAGTTCGACGGCGAGCGCGTTCGAAGCACGCGCCAGTTCACACGATTGGTACAAGAAACCGCGACGGGCCGTCCGGTTGCCACGGCCGTCCTCCGCGACGGTCAGCGGGTGACCCTGAACGTCGAGCCTCGCGACAGTGGCTCGTTCCGAATGGTCGACGGCCTGGGGAACTACTCGTTCAGCTTTCCGAAAGCGGTGCCTCCAGCGGCCAAGGTGGCACCGCGAGTCGAGACCTTCTTCGGTACGGGCCGCCTCGGCATCACGGTCAGCGAGCTGTCCTCGCAGCTGGCGGGCTATTTCGGCACCAAGGACGGCGTTCTCGTGACGTCAGTTAATGACAGCTCGACTGCCAACAAGATTGGCGTCAGGGCTGGAGACGTGATCACTGGTATCGATGGTGGAACGGTGACGACAGGCGCGGATCTGCGTCGTCGGCTTCAGCGCCTCGAGGACAACGACGAGTTCACGCTGACGATCGTCCGCGACAAGAAGACGTTGACGTTGAAGGGAAAGCTGGAGCCGTCGCCGGCAAAAGCCGTGACGGGCCGCGTGATCCTCTAACTAGGCGCCTGCCGCTCCGGCCTTTGAGTGGTTGCGAGCGGCGGGCGGTCCTACAAGGGTCGCCAACTGCGCGGCGACGATCGTTGCCGCGGCAAGTTTCATCTCCTGCCGTTCAGCATCGTGCCTGACCTCGGCCGCCATCACGCCGACGCATCCTCCCGGCGTCACCAGCGGCGCCGCAATCGCACCGGGAGAAATCGAGTCGGCCATCACGGTCTGTAGCAGCGACGTTCGGAAGGCGGCGGCCGTTGCGTTCTCCGCCTCGCGCGGAATCGTCCCGAGGCGGTTCACGAGCTGCAGTGGATAGCCTTGGGCGAAGATCGGATTCAGCTCGCGGCCATCGGGGTCGGCGATCCAGAGGATGATGCCGGAGGCATCGAGTACTGACGCTGCTCGGTCGAGAAGCGAAGGCAGAGCTCGGGTGTCGACCACTCGCGCCAGATCGACGCAAAGGGAGGCGACACCCGCAAAATCTGTATCTGCGGCCACCATCGGAACTGGTTCCGGCACGATCTCGGAGACCTCGACCGGCGCTGATGACTCGGCTATGGCTGCAACGGGTGGCTCGTCGACCGGAACCGGCTTTTCAGCCTCTTTCTCGCGCGGCCGCGCTTCAGCCGTTGTGCGAAGCGGAACTGTGGCTTCGACGACCGGAACAGCGACCGGTCTGGGTGCGGCACGCGGCAACAGAAGGAGGACTGCCAGCATCGCCGAAGCCGCGCCGGCAACGATCGCGAAAACACCCCTTCGCTGGGCGGTCTCCAAGGCTTCAGCTCGCGCACGCGCTTCAGCCACTCGACCGTTCTCGAGCGAGGTCAGCGCCGCGTCCGTTAATTCCAGCCCATCGGCGAAGATCACATCGGACGCCAGAAGCCGCTGATCCTTTCGGATGTACTCGACCGCGCGCTTGTCGATCCGCACGAAGTCATCGAGCGCCGACAGGATTTCGTCAACGCTGGTTTTTGCCTGAGCGGCCACGGCCTCAGTGCGAAGCAGTGCGAGCGATGAGCGCACGTTCTCCACGCCTTGCGCGACGCGCGCTGCCCAGAAGTCTCCTCCCTGGCCTGCCGCCACATAACTACGTTGCGCAGCGCGGATGTCCAGCAGCGATCGCTCCGTTGCTCGCATCGCCCGCTCGAATGCTGCGGCCTGCGCAGTCAACGAGGCTGACGTTGATTCGCTCTTCCAGAAAAGATACGCCGTGGTGCCAATAGAGATGAGAAACAGGAAGAGGAGGATGAATCGCGCGGCTCGAGTGTGCATGTCTCGGCAACGGTTACTATAGCACCAGCGATCATCACCGCGGCCACGGATAACATGAATAGTTCAGACGGTAGCCACGGACATCACGAATCTTTTTGCCGCGGGCAACGCGGACCACACAGAGTGTGAGCCACAGATAACACGGATTACGCAGATCGTTTCAGCCACAGATAGCACGGACAACTCTGATCGACATCTATATCTATGCGCGTTGTCGCGATTATTAATCCGATGTCGGGTGCGGGACTGGATCCGTCGATCGCGACGGCACGAGTCGCGATGATCGGCGGCGAGCTGAAGCGGCGCGACATCGATCACGCAATCGTCGTGACTGAACGAGGAGGGCACGCCCGCGAGGTCGCCGCTCGCGCCGCCGCCGACGGTACCGATCTCGTCATCGTGTGGGGCGGCGACGGCACGGTGAACGAAGTCGGTGGGGCACTTGCCGGAAGTCCAACTGCGTTGGGGTTAATCCCGGCGGGATCCGGGAACGGTCTGGCTGCCGCGCTGGCTGTGCCGCGCGAGCCGATGCCCGCTATCGCGAAAGCTCTCGGCGACAAAACCCTCGCCATCGACGCCGGAATGCTGAACGACCGCGCCTTCTTCAACGTCGCAGGCATCGGCTTCGATGCCCACATTGCCATGCTGTTCAACCAGCGCACCCGCGGCCGCCGCGGGAAGTGGCCCTACATCGCGATCGGCGTGCGAGAGGGCTGCAGCTACGTTGCCCAAACGTACAACGTCACGCTCGATGGCTCGAGCGTGAGATCACGGGCGCTGTTGATCGCCTTTGCCAATGGTAGCGAGTACGGGATGGGCGTCACGATTGCGCCCCAGGCTCAGCTGAACGACGGCCAGCTCGATGCCTGCATTGTCGAAGACCGGCCCGTCGTATCCAGGTTCCTGCACGCCCGGCATCTCGCGCTTGGAACCATTCAACGCGCTCCGCGGTTAGTGATGGCCTCAGTGAGGCAGGCCTCAGTCGAAACCGACGGCGACATCATCTACCACGTCGACGGCGAGCCGGGTCTCGCCCGCAGTCGCGTGGACATCACCGTCAGGCCCGGCGCATTGAGAGTAAAAGTCTAGATTCGTGACTAAAACGTCGGCAGGTACGGCGTCAGGTAGCGGACGATAACCGTCATCTGATCCGTAAAGAGGAGAACGCCGATCCCGACGAGGAGTGCGCCCGAGGCAAGTTCAATCTTGTGATAGTGCCGCCGGATCCTGCCTGACGCAGCGAAGAACTTGTTGATGGCCAGCGAGGTCAGCAAGAACGGAATCCCCAACCCCATCGAATACACCGCGAGCAGGACGATCCCCTGCCACACTGTCTCCTGCGATCCGGCAAGGATGAGGATCCCGGACAGGATCGGGCCGATGCAGGGCGTCCATCCAAAGCCGAACGCCATCCCGACCATGACCGCGCCCATCAGGCTCTTGGGTTTGGAACCTGCCTGCAACCGCTTCTCGGTTTCGAGAAACGGAATGCGGAAGACGCCCATCGTGTGCAGGCCGAAGATGATGACGAGCGTTCCGGCGATCTTGCTGAGGATGTTGCTATTGCGAAACAGGAACTTGCCGATTGCGCTGGCGGAGGCCCCGAGCGCAACGAAGACCAGCGAGAACCCAACTACGAATGCAAGCGACGTGATGACGACCTGGCGCCGTGCCGCCACGGCGCGATCGTCGCGCATCTCTTCGAGAGAGACGCCTGAGACAAACGAGAGGTATCCGGGGATCAGGGGCAGCACGCACGGCGATATGAACGACAGGAATCCCGCGCCGAAGGCGGCGATCAGGCTGACATTTTCGCCCATGCGTTTGCTACTTCACTTCTTTCAACGGAATCGCCGCCAGGAGCGAGGACAAGCCGTGACGGCCTTCGAACTTCACGGGCGGTAGATCCTGGAACATGAAATCCCACTTCCACCGCTCGGACGGATTCGAAGCTTGCAACCACGTTCTGGCCGCGATCGGCTTTGTGAACGTCAGCGTCCCGAGCTTCGCGTACGTCGGATTGCCGCTCAGCGCGCTCGCTAGCTCCGCGCGAATGTCTGCACTGCTCGAATAGGTCACCGCGGCGCCTAGTGCGAGGCCGACGTCAGACAAGATTTTCCAGTCGTCCTGCGCTTCTCCCGGCGGCGTCATCGCGCGCGACGCGGCCTGCAGCCGACCGTCCATGTTCACGTACGAAGCGTCTTTCTCGACCCAGGTCGCGCCCGGCAGCACGACGTCGGCGACCTTCGCGAGATCCGAGAGCAGGACGCCGTGGACGATGAGAAGCGGAAGCTTTCCAGCCTGCTTCGCAGCAATCAGCCACGACACGTCTCCAATCGATCCGCTCGGGCCCGGATCGAAGACGTAGAGCGCTTTCACACGACCGGCTTCGACATCCTGACGGAGTGCCGAGAGATTCGCTTCACCGTCCGCGCCTGCGATAACCGGGAATCCCAGATCACGTGCGCCCCGCACGTTTGGAGCATCGACGGGAGGAATCTTGAACTTGACGTTCGGCGGTTGCGGCTTCGTCCTGGCACGCCATCCCATGGCAACGGCTTCTTCCGCCAGGTTGAAGGCACCTCCAAGACGGCCAAGCACCGCGAGCTCCTCGAGCGATGCGTGGGCCGACACCAGAAAACGCACCGACGATGGACCGCCTGCGCTCAAGACCAAGTCCGCGACTGTCGACAGCGCATCGCTCCACGTGGCGGGTTCCTGCGTCCCCTTCGCGTTCTTAACGAGCGCCCGCTGCAGCCGCTCGTCGCCTTCGATCCAGCCGTAGTCGAACCGGCCGATGTCGCACATCCAATAGCTGTTGACCTCGGGATTCATGCGCGGCGTAATCCGCGCCATCCTCGCGGCCTTGGCCCATTCCGGCTTGGCCTTCAGCCACACGGTCGTGTTGCAGCCCTTCTCGCAGAGCGTGCAGATCGTATCGACCGCATCAGGGTTGTCCCATGGGCGAGCCTTGAATCTGTAGTCACGCGTGGTGATCGCGCCGACGGGGCACACGTCCATGAGGTTTCCGGACAGCAGCGAGTGCACGCCCTGCTCGCGGAAGGTCGCGATCTGGCTTCCGTACCCGCGATCGACGATGTTGATCTGCGCGTCGGTATCAACCTCGCGCATGAAGCGGACGCAGCGCGTGCAGAGGATGCAGCGATTCCGGTTGAGCATCAGCGTCGGCCCGAAATCGACGTCGGCCTTGACGCCTTCGCCGTCGAACACGCGGCGCGGGAACTCCATCCGGCTCTCGTTCGGGCCGAAGCTGTACGAGAAGTCCTGCAGCGGACACTCGCCTCCCTTGTCGCACACCGGACAATCGAGCGGGTGATTGATGAGGAGAAACTCGAACACGCTCGCCCGCGCCTCGACGACGTCAGGAGAGTGGGTGTGCACGACCATGCCTTCGGCGACGGGCGTCGAGCACGAGGTCTGCAGTTTCGGCATTTTGTCGATCTTGACGATACAGACGCGGCAGGACCCGTCGATCCCGAGACCGGGGTGATAACAGTAATAAGGAACTCTGATCCCGGCTTCGATGGCCGCCTGAAGGACAGTCCGGCCTTTCTCGGCCGTTACGGTCCGGCCGTCTATCGTGAGCGAAACGGTGTCCATATCCTTCAATTCTATGCCGGAAGTTCGCGGAACTTCCGCTCTTGACTTCCCGTTACCCCGCAACCTAGAGTGGGTTCTCTCTCACCGCGGCCAACCTTAACCCCAGCAGGGGAGGCCAGTATGGACGCGCTTCGTGCCCGCAAACGGCTACGTCTTGCGCCAGTCTTCGAGTGGGTTGTTGCGGCCCTCTTTCTGCTTGCGACCGTCTTCGTTGGCTCGATGATCCTGCGCGAGCTGCGGCCGACGCCGACACCCAACGTTACGCCAGCCGCCCGACCGATCGTCGCCAGCGTCCCGGCTGCAGTTCCTCCACGCGCCGTCTCGGTGCCAGTACTGCCGTTTCTGGATGGAAAGGAAGTTCGGGTTGGCGAAACCGTGTCCACGGTTGCCGCCCGGCTCGGCCGCGCTGCTGAAAGCGGCCGGCAGGAGATCGATCGCGGGAGTCTCGGTGAGCGCCTGACGCGCTTCTACGAGTACGCCGGTTCGCGATTCATCCTCGTGTTCGAGCCGTTCGAGCGAAACGGCGAGGCGAGGGTCGCAGCGATCTATTTGCCGTAGGCACCGCTGCTGGCCTACGAACTCTTTTCGATCTCCACGAGCGCACCGTGGTCCTCGTTGGCTTCGACTTTTCGCAACGCGCCCGCCTTCGGCTTCAACGGGATCGTACGCTCGACGACTTTTTCAGTGACCGGTACGACCACTTCTTCGATCTCGCCGTTCGTGTAGGTCAACGTGACCGTGATCGGCGCGGGCCCGACAGCGCCGAGCTGCTCGAACTTCACGAGGAGGTTGTTCGCGTCCGTATATCGATAGCTGAACGAGATACGCGGGACGCTGGCGCCGTGGATCCACGTCTCGAAGAACGGCGCCAGATCGCGTCCTGTTGACGCTTCCATCGCCATGCGGAAGTCGTCTGTTCCTGCCTTCTTGAATCGCCACTCGGCATAGAAGCGTCGCAAGCCCCAGAAGAACTGATCGTCCCCAACCAGCCGACGGAGCATGTGCAGGACCATCGCCGCCTTGTTGTACACGAGCGACCGGAACACCTGGCGCTCGCCCTTGATGTGGCCGAGGCGGTAGCCCAGCGAGATCGGCCCTTGCGGGGATGTTTCGATAGCCGACCGGCGCATCTGCCGCAGTACGGTGCCGAACACGTTCGGCCCGAGCGACTTTTCGGCGTACATCGCGGCGAAGTACTGCGCCAGGCCTTCGCTCAGCCACTGTTCATGGTAGTTCTTCCAGCCGACGGCCTGTCCCCACCACTGATGTGCGAGTTCGTGCGCGAGATAGAACGACGGGAAGCTGTCGAAGTACACCGGATCGGTGCGCCACGACACTTGCGTGTTCGGCAGCGTTTGATGAAGAACGGCAAAGTACGCGGGGCTGTGACCGCCTGGCACTTCGTTCTCGGTGAGGGCCAGCGTGAAGCTTGGATACGGCGCCTCGCCGATGATCGACGAATAGAACTGCAGGATCGTGTTGCTTTGGTCCGTCATTGACCGTGCGCGTCCGGCCTGTCGCGGATTGGCGCGGACATTCAACGTCAACATGCGCTCGTCGGGAGTTGGCGCCGCCGTCTCGGTCAGCCCGGGTGATGGCTCAGGCACGTTGACGCGAGGATCGCCAAACGTTCCGGCCGTCGAACGAATCTTCGTTTGCATCGAGGAGACGCTCGTAAAGCGGCTGATCACGCATGACAGATACCGAACCGGCCGATCGTTTTCGAAGGTGAATGTCTTGTGCGGACGGCTGCCCGGGCTTGGCGGCGCGGGTTTTGGCGGGCCAGCCTGCGCGCCGCTCGCGACGACCTCGAACTCCTGCGGCACGGTCAAGCGCATCGTCGCCAGCGCGTAATCGCTGACGGTCGACTGTGGATACCAGTACGAGTTGTTACTGTAGATGTAGCGCGACTCGAGCGGGATCGTCGTGACTTCGCGCTCCTGTTGCTGCTGCTGCGGCGCGATGGCTTCCGCGTCTATTTCGCTCGGCTCCAGCCGGCCGGCGTAGGTGACCGATAAGGTGAACTCCTGGTCCTTGAACGCAGGTGACGGGAGATTCACGATGAGATTGTTCTGGTTCACGACGCGAAGATGCAGGAGACGCCCGACGCGGGGTGCGTACACACCACGAACCGCCAGATTCTCGGCCAGTTTCAGCGTCATCGTCGTCATCGCCGCCGCGCGCACCCTGACGCGCAGGCTGGCGGTGCCGCTGACCCAGAACCGATCCGGTGAGAAGGTGGCGTCGATGTCGTAGGCCAGCACGTCGTAGTCGACGAGATCGTCCTCGCTGTAGAAGCGGCCGCGCGACGCGAGCTTCGCGCTCGACGCATAGAGCGAAATGTTGCGGCGACGCCGCCGGTCGAACACCGTGATGTCTTCGGCTTCGTTGCTGGACCGCGCGTACGTCAACGTGCCGAACCGACGCGTGCGAACTTCGGCGATCAGATCGCCCGGTGACGGAATCAGCGACCAGCGATCGCGGCTCAGATCGGCGAGATCGAGCTGCAGCGTTCGGCCGATGAACTCGTCGAAGAGCTCGATGCCCCGGCGCAGATCGGCGGCGACGACGCTGCGGGCAACCAGTGCATCTTTCTTGATGAGAGACTCGAACTCCGAGGGCCTGACGCGAATGAAGGCGGCGTCCAGTTCCGACGTGAGATCGTCGGATCCGGTGAAGATCCTGATCTGCGTGCGCTCGGCTTCTTCAGGCGGCGCAAACCGGATTCGGCCTTTGCCCAGCAACACGAGCGCCGTCGGCCCGTCCGGTATCTCGGCGACAAACGCCGTGCCCGCCGGGAAATCGATCGTCAGGTCGGTTCCCGAGACCACGAGGTTGCGGACGTCATACTGGCGCGTCTGATTGAGCCCGAGGCGGTAGAGACCGGCGACCGTCGACATCGACTCCATTTGCGCGATGCGCCAGTCGGTGGGATCGGCCTTGGGGGCCGGCGGGCGCAGTTCGACGCGCCACGTCGAGAGGGTGCCCTCGTTCCCGCGCTCCACGAACACTTCGATCAGCAACTGCTGATTGCCGCCTTCGAGCGTCTGTCGATCGCGCTCCTTGATCACGACGCGAGTGGGTTTGCCTCCCGCCGCCGCGGCAAATTCGTCGAGTGTCGACGCGTCGGTATCGCGAACAGCTAGCGCGACGAGCGCTGCTCGATCGCCGGTTGCCAGCGCCTGTTCGAGCTTTGCGATCAGCTTGTCGAAGGTGTCCGCCGCAGGGGCCTGCGCAGCCGGCTGCCCCGAGGCCGCCTGGGCGAGCACCAGACACGCGAGCGCGAGACGCAGCCGCGAAGCCATGGTGGATGCTCACATATTAGACCCCGAAGGGGCCACAGCGGGAGCCTAGGGACGAATGGCGCCTGGCGTGGCCCAATTACGGGGTTTGGCGCTGAACAGCTTAGCTCGAACGTTTCAGAACGAGAATGGTCAGGTCGTCCGCAAAGCGTGTGCGGTTTGCGTGCGCCTGGACAGCCGACAATACTTCAGTTGTCACCGTCGACGCCGGTAAGCCAGCACAACGTTCGACGACAAGCTCGAGTCCGCTCTCTTCCAGCGGTTGACCGGCAGGATCCTCGGCTTCGGTTATGCCGTCGCTGTAAAGGACGATCATGTCGCCCGGCTCGAGCGTAGTTTCCGCCGCTTCGTACGTCGAGTGGTCGAACAACCCGAGCGCGATGCCTGTGCCGGCAAGCTTTTCAAACCGGCCGTCGGACCGGCGGATCAAGGGCGGATTTTGGCCCGCGTTGACATACCGTAGGCGCCCGCAGTCCGGCTCGTACACCGCGTAGACGAGCGTGATGAATCGTGACGCCGGACTGTGCCGGCAGATCTGCACGTTCAACCGTGAGACGAGCACTGGCGGGGACAACCGCTCCTCGACGAGCGTCCGGAAGGCGGCGAGCAGCAGTGCCATCAAGAGCGCTGCGGGACTGCCCTTGCCAGCGACGTCACCGAGTGTCAGCACGATCGAGCCGTCCGCCTGCGGCAGCACGTCGTAGAAATCTCCACCGACCGTGTTCGCCGGTTTGGTCATGCCGGAAATCTCGAAGTCGCGACCCGCGTACGTGCCTTTCGGCAGCAGCGCGAGCTGAATCTCCCGCGCGATCTCGAGCTCGCCTTTGAGCGACAGGCGCTCGGCCACTTCGAGGAGCATCAGCAGGTTGACGAGCACGAGACTCAGGAGGAGCGCGAACGTTCCATCAGCCCAGACGGGCATCAGTAAGGCGAGCTGGAAGAACGGCGTTCCTATCGGAAAGTAGACGGCCGCAATGCCGCGGAACAGCTTGATGACGCCGATGAGCGCGATGCCGAGCGCGACAAAGTACACGGCGCGGCGTGCCGCCGGCAGCTTCAGCGTGAACGCGACGAAAACCTGGCGGAAGCGCAGTGCGGCGCGCTTCCACCACGGCAGGTTCGAGAGCTCTTCTTCGTCCAGGCCACGCGCGAAGAAGTCATAGGCGTCCCGCGTATCGTC